>Ga0123355_10016620_pt1 | contig 11608 bp, 5 predicted proteins | sample TergutEmb28metaG_3_FD_89872 | JGI IMG/M metagenome (GOLD analysis project Ga0123355, IMG submission 89872) | Embiratermes neotenicus P1 segment gut microbial communities from Petit-Saut dam, French Guiana - Emb289 P1 | ecosystem: Host-associated > Arthropoda: Insects > Digestive system > Gut ...
CACCTAGCCACTGCTCCACAACACATTCCCACACAACATGATATGCTGCCACAACACCTCGTTTGCAAATACGAATTGAATTGTGAATACTGTAATATAACTTTAACAAGGAACAAAGCTCACTGATGATGATCTGACAAGAACGAAACATGTCGGAGTGTTTTAAAGTGTTTTAAAAGTGTTTTATGTGAAATTATATGTGCATTCGTTGGTTGGTAAATTGAAGTGATTCTACGAAAATGCACGGTGTTACAATAAGATTTTGGATAGACATTCTGCCTCCATATCCAAGGTTGGTTTTTCAACGATCGAGATAGAGGAGGCAGTAGTTCGTCTTCAAGTTTCGGTACATATATCTATTAAACTACATGACAACATATTTCAACAGCAAGTCTTCTGGATCTCGACAGTACATTGTCGTTTTCACAAATCCCAAACTCTCTGCACTGCACTGAGCCACTGAATTAACTCACATCCATGTATCCTGTTGCTGAAACGTACATTTCAGAATTATTTGCTTTAGGATATTTTCCCATACACATTAAATATTCTGGTCTTACAACTTAAAATTTGCACGTATCACTTATCCCACTCATTCGTGTTACATTTCCTCCTTATCTCATTCCACTTTTTAAACCATCCTTACAACAATGGGAGAAGAACGGAAAGTATTAAGATTTTCATCGTGCAAATTCTTTTCGTATTACAATAAATATTTTAAGGAGCCAATAAACCCAAATTGTTTCAAATCTTTTGCAAATAAGGTGAGGTTTCTTTCCAAATATGGAAACATTTTTTACAATATTAAACCTCGGAACAAGCACTTCATTATCGCATTGTTTCGTCTTTACTTAATTTGGAATGAAGAAAAATTTGAAATATTGTTGAGACAGTCACATCTGGTGCTCAGTACCACCCCATATGTCTAGAGTTGAGAACCGGCCCCCCATTCCACCCCTCGTCCCTCTATTAATGTTCGTTATGGCCAAGTTACCACCGAATTACCATCAAAATGACCGACTGAATTGAACTTCCCCACGTTTCGTATTGGTGGTCCATGTGAGTAGCATAGAAGTGTAGCCTGCATGTAATTTTCATGGCTAATATCTCAATTTCACGCTCAGCTTGCCCAACTGCCCTCCTCTAGATTTCTGTATTATCAGAAACCACTTTAAGAATTTCACATAAATTATATGTTTAACCGTTTAAAGCATAGTGGTAATTATATGCACCCACTGATGTAAAATTATAAAGATCTGTATTTTAACACGCAGTGTATAGGGACTTCCTGTGTTTCTTGCAATATAAACCGAATATTAACATACACACTATTCAGTGTTTGTTACTATTAGCTTCTTCATGTCTCTCTCTCCGTCACTCCGTCCGTCTGTTCCTCTCTCCGCATGGAACAACTCGGCTCCCACAGGAGGATTATGATAAAAATTGACATTTGAGTATTTTTGGAGAATCTGTTGAGAAAATTCAAGCTTTATTAAAATTGACAAAAGTGACGGATTCTTTACACAAATACGACACATAACATCTCGCTCAGTTCTTCAATGTTTCAGACAAAAATGCAGAGAAAATCAAAACATATTTCATGTTCTGTAACTTTTTCGCGAAAATCGTTCCGTTTATGAGATAATGTGAAAATATAGGTTCAGCCAGACAGATCACAGATAACAATACAACAATGAACATGCGCATTGCTTGCTGGAGAAATAACGCTATTCACAACACAACCAAAATATGATATACTTATTGCTTTTCCACTACAACAAAGGTTACGCCAAAGCGCCTCGGTGTTACATTTATATGTGCATTGCCTGTCTTCTTACGTGTTACTTAGACGAAATTCCAAAGGAAAATTCTTCTTTCCTCTCTCAGTATCATCACATTTTCATCACCCTCTTATGACTGCTCTTATTAGAAGAACGAAGGAGTAAATCTTAGAAACTTGCATACATTGAGGAATATCGAAGAGGAAAATATTTTCGCATTCTTTACCTTTTCTTGTTTCAAAAGGTTAATCATAAAGGGAAATTTCTGTAGGAGACAGACGGTCCTGAATATAAGAATGTTTGTTTCTAGGAGTTCACACTTTACTGGAAGACTGAGGAATATCTCGAAGTTCTCAGTAATAGCAAATGATCCAGGAATTTGAGGTGGCATTCTTTCTGAGCTTCAAAATGCTCTATATGATGAAATGAAACATTCTAGGGAAGAAATTCAGTATGCTATAGCTTTAATAACAAAGTTGCTTCAATGAGACCTAAGCTAAGGATTTTCGGTCCAGAGCTCGATTTGTAATGATAACCATCACAAGTCCTTGTCCTGTAGACTCAAAGAAGCAGAGAAATGAAAGGGCACATTACACGAAAAAGAACTACTTATTCCTTAAGCATTCTGAAAACTTCGGAACAATCAGAACTAGGAACATCAGTCAAAACTTTTCTGTTCTTTAGAAAAAATATTTTGTTTCTAAAGATTTAGGTTAGATTCAAAATACAGGTACGTACAACAAAACCCGCTTTCACTTTTATGGTTGGGTAGGTGTGTTTTGAAAACCCTTTCGCAAAACCTACACATTCCCTTGACTGCTACGTTGTAAACGTAGCTATAAATTAAACTTTCTCTTCGAAATTCTTTGTATTCTTATGGGTGCCAACTTGTGACCTAAAAATCTTTTAACTGTGCTTAGTATTTCCACAGGTGTTTTAGAAATGCAGCATTAACCAGATGTGAAATTAGCGCTGGAACATTCGCTTCTACCAAAAAAAAAAAAGAAAAGTGAAACAGTGTTAATAGAAATAAGAGTCCTTCAGAAGATATTGCGCCGTATCGACGGGTAAATAGTTTCCGACGTTTCGAAGGTTCATAAAGCCTTCATTTTCAGGGTCAATCTGTCCATGCTACCAGTTCGCACGGCTTAAGATCTCAAAACTTTTATCCTCTGCAGACCGCTGTGAGAACCTAAATTATCGGATTATAATACCCATAGATAACAACACTGAAAGGTGTGATAATGGTTTACGGCATAAAAGAACCAACTGAAGTCCCTTATATCCATATCTACACCCGCAAACGTTGATCTGTGTCAATACTGGAAGCCTAAATCGAGGCTGTCATTATCTTGTGCTCACAGAGACCGAAACATTGATTTCCTACACGTCGGTAAGAAATTACCACTTCTCGTTATGTAACACCCCATAAGAGCGCAATTCTCATGTGCATACAGGGTTTTGGTGGAAAAACCTGAGGGAAAGTGAATTCTTGCATGACATAATTGTAGATGAGAGGATAATATTAATATGTGTTTTTAGTCAAAGGAATGCGGGCACGGAATGGATTGATCTGGCTCACGATAGACAGGTGGCGGGCGTTTGGCATGCGGTAACAATAATTTATGTTAGGCATCAAAGAACCTGCTGTTCTTTAAATATACGTAATGAATTTTTTGAACAAGTCGGTGGAGGCTAAAATACTTGTGAACTGCATTCGGCATATACCAAGTAATTTTTTCGCCATGATGCCGGACAATCTTGAGTGACAGTTTTCGTGAGGTTCCTCATATCCTCCAGGCTAATGCTGGCATAACATCTTGAAAGACCCCACGATAACTTCTTCCATATCCGTCCTAATTACTCATTTATTAATTTTTCCACTATTCGACACTAAACAGGCTGAGATAATGAACATTTTTAAAGGTGAAAGTACGTAAAATTATCTTGGTGCTAATTAACAAGTACATAAACTAAGGCGTATTGAGGATTGACGTTATAGCACCATGCGTTCATAACCTTCTCTCAGGATGAAGGCGCGTGGTCAAACTCCCCCCCCTCCCCGCAACCCCCACCCCTACGACCACTGTATTTCTGGGAAGGCGCTCACATTGCAAAGTGAAAATGTGTCTGGGTAAACATGGCTACCTGTCTGGATGCACTGGAGAACGGAGAAAATTCCTGCCCCTGCCTGAAACCAAACCACGATTTCTTGGATGTCCATCCCTTAGCCCAGTCTCTGTCCTGAGGTATCCCGACTACCCACGGCATTTTTAAGTGAGACATAAATGAACACAAGCGTGAACACAAGTAAGGTTTCAGAAATGTGCTAAACGTCAATAAAAGTTTGTATTCTACTGATCACAGTCCAATTTAAGAAGCTGCTTGTCTCTTAAATGATAACGAAACTCTCCATGTGCTATGGCATGATTTCGCAATTTTTTTTTTTTTTTTATAATCCAGTATAATATTATTTTTTCTTTAACATCCAAGTCTATAAATTAATTCTTTTCTTCCTTTCCTTCTTTCCTGACTTAAAACTTTGTTATGAGTTTTCTATCTCCCCATTCGTGCTACATGTTCCGCTCGTCACCCTTTTTTTTGTTGTTACCCTAATAACAGGTCTGTCTGCTAAGGGGTGGGCAAGTTCTGAAGCTACTTATACAGATCCTCTATTTCTCTTCGTTCCTTCTCTCTAAGTTCTAATGTTCTCCCAAGCCCTGTGTTCTCGACTACCCCTGATCTATGTCTGTCCAGGAAGGTAGGCTACGTTTGACACCCCTCTCAGACAACATATGAAATTGGAGTACTATGTACGAATTTTAATCAGTTCCTGAGAAAGTCTGTAACTATATCGAGAGAAGCATTGCACGAACTTAATCTTTCCTTAAATTCTGCATCTACACCCTTTATCACTGCCGTCCAGAGCATTATAAAGTTGTCAAATATTCGAATCATTTTTATATATCGTTATTAATTTCTGTATGCTATATGATAGCAGATCCCGGTAGCCACGCGGTATCAGGCGTGGGTCTGAGGTCGCTCGCTTGGTGGGAATGCGGGTTCGAACCCTGCGGGAGGCATGGAAATCTATCCCTTGCGATTGTTGTGTATTGTCAGGTATAGGTCTCTGCGACGGGCCGATCACTCGTCCAGAGGAGTCCTACCGATCGTGGTGTGTCTAAATTAGTGTTATCTGGAAACCTCAACAAATAGAAATCCTAGGCCTTGTCGAGTTATAAAAAAATGACATTTTACATTATATTTGCTACGCACACAAACACATATAGCATTAACTTATATTTGCGATTAGCCAGGGATATAAGGGGTAGTGGTGTGTAATAATATAGCCTATCCTACCCAAGTCATCCTCACCATTCTCTTGGTATACCTTGTTCTCACAAACGAGGAAATGACGACCGAGTCACAGCGGTGTAACTTTTCACCACGAATGGGGGGAAATGCCATCCTTAAACATGCTGTTCCAGAGGTTAAACGTAGCAATCCTACCACTGGACTTACCCTGTTCTGGGTCCGTAACCCATTCAGGGGAAATTTTAACCACTGGCAAGTCTCACGGAAAGACTACTCCCCAACTAGCAGAAGGAATCATGGTAGACCTTTGAAGAGACTTCTGGATACGTGAGACCGGAACGGGCCAACAAGTGGCCCAACTCTATGAAATATATATAAATATATATATATATATATATATATATATAGATGATGATGATGCGATTAGCCAAGCAAAGCAGTGATTTTAATTTGGTTTCACGGAAAAATAGTCACAAGTTATGCGTATCTGCAGCTTTCGGCGATCAGATCAGAATGTATGTTGAAACTTCCCCGCGCAGAATGCATCTTAAACTTTCAGATGGCAACTGTAATGTGCCCCAAAACGTTGGAACATAATCAAGTGAATTATGCTGATATTCACTCTTTGAACGAAGTCATCCCATTGTGTATTGATTCTATATATTCACTTTATTAATATATATTTCAGTCAACACAACTATATAACAAAAGCATAAGTTATGCTTTTATTATATAGTTGTGTTGATTGCAGTATATTCATAAATTGATACTCATTCACTAAACATTTAGAACAGTAGGTTTCCACATTTATGTCGAAGTTGAATCCGCCTTATGCACGGTGTGAAGAAGAAGTATAAGGGAGATGAAGTAGAGTTTTAGTCATTCTTAACTTCAGTAGCAGATGATACCAGGTTCACGTCTCGGAGGAAAAGCCCTCAGAACCTTAACGTAAGGAGTCTGGGTGCGCCCCAGATCATATTTATACAGCTTAGGATTAGAGAAAAATCTCTCGCCCTCCGAACGGATAAAATGTATCCGTATACAGGTTTGGAGAGACTCTTTGTGCTCCAGGAGGTTAAGGCACCCAGAAGTTCCAAATAATCGGTACATGAAGGTGGTAATGTTGTCAGCCCTACATACCGGCCGTCTTTACCGCCCAGAAATACCCTGGTACTCTTGTCGACCCCAGAGCGACAGTGAGGCCGGAAGGATTATGTCAAGGAATAATTCCAACGGGAATCGAACTCGCGACCTTCTGGGTTGTAGCGCAGTGTCCCTGAATGGATCCTAAACATAATTTCCTTGTTGTTCATCCTATAGTTCAGTCATTATATCGCCAACGCTATCTCACCTTCTAGAGAAAGGTAAATTCATTTCAAATGTCTGACATAGGACACTAACAAATTTCGTTCCCATGGGTCTTGTTAATCCTATTGAGTGTTATTACGCACATTTTACGAATGCGTTCGCAGAGCATTGCTCCCCCATCTTCTCCATAGTCCCATAAAACACAATTTTCTGTTCCTGTTGCCACACTCACGCCTTGACCCAAAAGGCAAAGCTGTTTGATGTCTTCATTCGCCGGACACGACCCATTTACCTCGCAGCCTACCGACTGCTGTAACCTATTCTCTCTATCACATTACTGTGGGTCACAGCCCAATAAAATATTATTATATGTGACTCACTGACAGATCACTTCACTAACGAAGCTGCCTGCGGCCGCCACGTCTCTGTCCACAATTCTGAAAGTGAATCATGTCTTTTCCATTCATTCCTGTACCTCTTACCCTGTCTCCTATTCTAAGGCAGTTGTAAAAATGTAGACCTCAAATTTTTTGCACAAAAACTTGTAAAAACCATTTGAGACTTATTTCAATTGAGCCTCAAATTCAATGAACCTCATCACTGCTTAAGGTAAGAAATAGGAGAATCAACGAGTTACAGAAATAAGAGGAAACGAAGTGAGATTCAACGTTCTTCGATCCATAAACTTGATTATCTGTGAGGTTACGTTTATGTTCAGTTTTGTGTTCGTAATTTAATTTGCTCTATCCTCCTCATCTACGTATAATTCATTGTAAATTATCTTTTTTGCGGGCACAGGAAATACTTTCATGGCGCTATGCGGGGCCGCGTGTCCAACGTTTGGTAACGCAGCGCTAAAGCAAGACTGGCGAACTGCTGCTTATTGCCAGATTTATATCACAGTTTAATTAGAAGTCAGAAATGGTGTCATCAGTCTCCAGTTCTTTCTATTGTCGTTCTTGTGGAGCTGAAGGAATGTATTACACTGCATGTAATGTTACAGGTCTTAGTTTCTGGTTTCAAGAGTGCAGCTGGATTCATTCAGCCTGACAATTTTGTCAGATGTTGTTGTGTTATTATAGACAATTACTACCATAAATATGTCAATTTTTTACATCCTTTGTCCTGGAAATGTGCTTTATCATTCTAAGGAGTAATTCTTTAAGTTATTTATTTTCTGAATACGAAAATACATGACACTAAGAATGTTGACTCTTAGCCCGTTTTCAGGCAGCAGAAATAATTCATCCAAATGTTGCCACAGAAAATGTACCACTTCCCTTCATTCCCCCGAAACACCCTGTCTATCTGTCTGTCTGTATGTATATATTAAAATACCTGATATCGTCAAAAGTTAACATTTATAATCACAGAAGACCACCGTCACCAATCCTTTAAGTACACTCAGGTAACATACTCCTACATTTAAAGCCATGAATACCAGACCTCCCTTACAGAAATTACATTAGGATAAATTCTGAATTACATATAGCAATTTGCTAATTTGTTTATATATATATTCTAAATAATACATCACAATTGAATGCATAGATTAAGGATCTTTAGGAATCGAAATAGATCATTTAAGTTTTAGTTTTTAAATGCTGTCTTTTTGATAAGGATATAAAAAAATTTTCATAATGATTCTAAGGCAAGTAAAGTTACGGTTTAACTACAAATTATTCTTTCTGAATTACTGAGTTAAAATGTGTTGATTAGAGTTCAAATTCGGATATAAATTTTCCCGCTACTTTGGTAGGGGAATGGGAGGATGCAAAACCAACAGCAGAAAGTCCTGTCCCCTAAAATGCATGTAATTGAATTCGTATGTTCTATACGATTCATATATTACATTCGCGTGAACTAGGATGTCAAGGTTTGAATACGATAGGAATAAATGATAAGAAAAGCCATAAAAATTGTTAAGTGAAGCAGTACTACCCTTTTCCATATGGGAATTGTATACAGAAATGGGAAAATATTGCATTAAAATTGGTCGTTTGAGGGTGTGCCTATACATGACTGTGGTTTTCGGAGCTATTGTAGCGTAAGGGGCACTGGAGAGGGAAAACGCGGACATAGAAAAAAAGGTCCATTGGAAAAGTCGAAAATAAAAATGATGTACAGGTTAGAGAGGCAGTTGTGAAAAAAAGATGTAACAAAGAAGTCAATGGATGTAAGTCTGAATTTGACTGCTGGCTTTTCTAGAGGTAACTCATAAATACATAGGAAATGCCCAGCAGTGGGCTGCATCCAAACTGCGCTCGGTTTATGTTCAAAGGGGGTGGAGCAAAGACGCAAATGAACGCATTGACACTTAGGGACATATAGGAGATTGATGATGTTATGTCAGGGAAAATTATGAGTTTTGTTACGACTCATATCGATGTAAGCTATTCAGTAAATACGTTGGTTTCATTCTTCCTCAGTTTTGTGTTATCTAAGAAGCAGACACCGAAATGAAATGCGACGAAGAATTAGAAGGTTTGTTCAGTTATTATCACACATTATTACAATACCACAGAATTCTTAGTTTACACTAAAATTTTACAGAAGTGTCCTTAACCAAAAATGATCTCATTTTACTCGTTTCTTCAATTATATATAGCGTAGTAGATCCTATAAAACAGAGACCGATTATTCAATGCCGCTGACAACAAATATGTTCATTTGTACGATCCAAAGCGAGTTATTAACTATTTGCAAAGATCATGATACCGTTAAATAAACTTAAATAAATAAATAAATAAATTTTCACAACTTAATTATGGTCCGTTAAGTTTAACGCTAAATTCCAAGTGGTGCACTCCTATATTTACTAGGATCAAATTTATAAAGTGTAAAAATAATTGCCACTTAAACAAATGATAATTCCAAGTGAAATGTCAGAACAATATTTTCATTAAAATTTGCATTATTGTTTATATACATATTTAATACTCAACCACGTTTTCTTAGTAAATAAAATCATATAATTTTCTCTCTTATAGGTGGGGTTGTAATTACATAACCTTGCTTTAAACGAGGAGTAAAGTGCATTTATCTGCAAATAATGAGCCTGCGACGTGTAATTTAACTCCCCTTTCTTGGTGCTATAATATTTGTATGCAATACTGAAGGACATGCGGTACATTCGTTAAATGCTAAAGAAGTGGAAGTGATACGTGTTTTCCGGAATTTGTTCCGTTTATCTTGGCAGTTACTTGCGCCAATTTTTAGGCGCGTTCGCAAAAATGAGAAAAGCGACTATGAGCTTCGTCACGTGTGCTTGTCTGTCCGTGCGGAATAACTCGACTTCCACTGGAGGGATTTTCATAAAAATTTGGTAAATTAATATTTTTCGAAAATATGTCGAGGACATTAAGTTTCGTTAAAATCTAACAAGAATAACAGCACTTTACATGACAAGTTATTTAAATTTTTGATCATATATAGCTAGGTTCTTCTTAGAATGAAAAATGTTGTAGACAAACGTTGTAGAGAAAATAAAAACACATATTTTATGTACAATAATGTTTGTTTTTTTCCAAAAATTGTGACTTTATGGGAAAATGTGTGAAAATATAGTAGAGCCGGGAACGCCACGGATGACACTTCAGCGCATGCGGATTTCAGGCTAGGTACCTAAGGCTACAAACACACACACATTCGTGGAGTATTTAATACTAATTTTTTTTCTACTGCAACAATGCTTGCACGAACGCGCCTCAGTGCTACGTCATACGTACATTGCCTGTCTTGTGACAACGTGTGCATTGTCTACTGCAAGAGCAACACAGTTTAAGATACAGGTATTAAGTGAAACTTCTGAGTATGACACCTTGAATTGTTCGTGAACATCCAATTTTATTTTCCTAGTAAAGTGACCTCTACTTGCCTTGTTTTATTCTGCAGAAATCTCCATAGTAGCATTCATGAACAAACTAGAGAACTCATAGAGTGCATACAAAAAATTTGAGGGTCGTTCTGGTGTAATATGCGGCTTTGGTTAATGATACGGTTTCTTCTTAACGCATCTATTGTGAGGGGGGATGTGTGGGGTAGGTCAGTATCACAAAAATGCATGCAGACACACGCACCAATTTTTGAAGAGAGAAGAAGAAGAAGAATAAAATGAAAAGAATAATCCCTGATCAAGATGGAAGGGGAAGTTATACGGGGTGAAAGAGATGAAGGGGGTGGTAAGTATGAGGGGGTGCTCCCATCAGGGGGTTTCTACTGTGTATACAATTTCCAAACCGTTGCTTCTGTTGACGATGTGACAATAGGCTTTCTTTACCCCTGAGTCTGTCACCGATGTGATTGGTCCACGTCGAAGTCAGGGGTCCGGCACCAAATTTCGCTGAATCTCATTATGATATGTGAATATCACCGTCTCTTTCTGTTCGTCGCCCTCTGAGAAAAGGGAGGTGGAAATGATTGGGGGTGGACTTAAACACTGCAGGCTTTTGTCGTGCCCTGGATACAGCACGTGATACAGACAGTACAGTCTCTTATTCTAAGAGTTGCACAGCTATTAACATCAATGGCGGAACGATATCAATTACTGTAAGCTAAATGACAGTACTTTCAGTGTTTATATTCCTAACAGGCATTATAATACTTTTAAACATCATGTCGTTATTACTGTAATTTTGGACGAAATGGCCGCGAGATCTGACACGGTTAATTACGTTCTACATCTTGTTTAATTAAGGACGTCTTGCTTATGTTGACGCTGCCACATGCAATCTTGCAATCTTCTGTTACAGGACGGAGCCCAAAGCACGAATGAACCTGACTGAACCTGTTTATGTGTTCAGACCTGTATACAACTTCTATGCACCTTGTAGTTACCCTGATTAGACATGAACACTTTGAGGACCGACACCGACCCCGAACACTTACTTTATGTCGCACCCGTCACTACGTCAAGGCGTCGGAACTACTAAGTATGCGTAGCCGAATATGCAGGCTCAAACCACAATTCTTGACTATAATCTCATTATGTAAAATGCAAATTTAATGTTTTGTTGACCGTGCATCGTGATATATCTGTATAACATGAACCAACAATATGCACTACTTTCTATTAATTTATTTCGATAGTAAGTCTCCACATATTTCGAGGAGGCTTGCTGTTCATCATCAGGAGGTAAAATTCTGTATGTACAGTAATTGTTATATGTCATGCGTTGTGTTGACTATACCAGTTGCTGTTCATA
>Ga0123355_10016621_pt1 | contig 11607 bp, 8 predicted proteins | sample TergutEmb28metaG_3_FD_89872 | JGI IMG/M metagenome (GOLD analysis project Ga0123355, IMG submission 89872) | Embiratermes neotenicus P1 segment gut microbial communities from Petit-Saut dam, French Guiana - Emb289 P1 | ecosystem: Host-associated > Arthropoda: Insects > Digestive system > Gut ...
CGTCGGCTGTCCGCGACTGCTTATTCAATTTATTCGCAGCTGCCCTCCTTATCGGAGGCCGTTCCTCTATCCGCAACCTGAGGACGCGCCATGCCGTGGTGACAGGGACCCACTACATAGCGGGCTGGCACAGCTACAGCCACAAATGTTTGAGGTTTGCACAGCGGGCAGTGTCAACACTCTGACATGTCAACGTGCTGCAGAGACAGTCGCACTGCAGCCAAGAGCTGGCCAGGCCTGTCGCTGCATTGCACTGCACTGTGCACACGGACAGGTGCAAGTGAGTGCCGGCAAAGTGTGAGCGGACTGTCAGCGTACCCATAGTGGCAATCGGCCTGACGGGGTTTGGAGGTACAGGTCCACTCATTCTAACCGCAGTGCTTTGGAGCTAAGTGGTCACCTTCAGTAACCGGTCTGGGCGTGTTGGAAAGCAGAGAAGCGCTTTGCCCGTGGTTGGAATAGAACCCAGCGCTCACCTGATCATTGTACCGACTGAACTAGCCCGTTTTCCCTTGTTCTTACTTTGGTCTTCTGTGTTCTGGCACCGTGTGGTTTCAAAGGAGTATGCTGCCTGCTTCTACAGCGTCGAAGTCGGTTGGGGGTTGCAGTCTGTGTGTATAGATATACTGATATGGAAGGTTAGCAGCCACAGCTGCAATACGGGGCAGAAGATACTGCCAGAGTTACAGCAGGAGACAGAAGATACAGCCAGATCTATAAAAGGGGACAGAAGATACAGCCAGAGCAACAGCTGGGGACAGAAAATACAACTAGGGCTACAGCAGGGGACAGAAAATACAGCCAGATCTATACCAGAGAACAAAAGATACAACCACAGCTATAGCAGGAGACAGAAGATAGTCAGAGCAACAACAGGGGACAGAAGTTACAGCTAGAGCTATATCAGGGGCCAGAAGGTAGAGCCAGAGCTACAGCAGGGGCCAGAAGATACAGCCAAAGCTACAACAGGGGCCAGAAGTTGCAGCCTTTTCATGGCAAAAGAGAACGCCCTCGTCAGCTGCAGGTTACAGACAACATTTCCCCCTAGTTGGTATTCACCTGCGACAGCACACGACAATACGGCTGTAGTGGCGCTGACTGAGGGAGACTGAACTGTAGTGAGACCTGCGGTGACAGGACTGGGACAGTGCAAACGGTGCATATTACTGCCATCGTGCCAGTTTTATGACTAACTGCAGTTACTGTTGACTAAATGTGGTTTTTACAAACAGAAATGGCCTGGTGACGGCTTATATTGAGCTGAAACTGGAAGTCTGGTTGCTGTGCTTCGCTGTATTTTGTGAAATGAGCAGTTGCATAGCAAGCATAACGGAAATGACTCAAGTTAATATTATTTTGTGTGTGTGTCAGCGTACTGTTCATGAACTGGGAGTATATTCATAGATAATTCATAGGTTCAAATAGGGAAATATTTTTATTAATAATGTTTCCAACATTATTATTATTATTATTATTAATATTATTATTATTATTATTATTATATACTGCTGTTAACTACCTGTCTCATTTCTGTCGAACTGCAAGCCAACAGCTCAATGAACACGGAGTTTTTCTGGAGACAGTCGAGGAAATGTCCCTCTTATGAAACCAGGTTTCATGCGGCGTTTATGAACACCTGTTACTGGTACATAATTTGGGAAATTATGAAATAATTGTTATTAATGTCGCATTAATGCAGATGGAAGGAAGAAAGCCTAACGCGTTTTAAAACGCCGCTAAAATTATCAGGCTATTCGTATCGGGTCCTCCCGACTCTGAATCGTGGACGCTTATTGTTGTTGTTGTTGTTGTTGTTGATGCTGCTGCCTGCGCAGCCTGCCTTCTGAAGACTGTCATTCCATAATATCACAAGTCCTTGGCCTGCTGCATTGTGTTGGTGCAGACATTTCGAACATTAAGTATGTTGACATTACTGTTCCAGAATTCATCATCGTTAAACGCGACATTTGCCAGTCGAAGTTATGTCTTTGTTACAAGTCAGCCCCAAAACCGTGAATTCCTGTACCTTAAACACTCTGGTGGTGATAACACTTTGTTCTGAAATACCGCGTGTCCATGTGGTTGGTCACGTGTGTATTCTGGCATTCTGTCAATGCTGCTGTGGCTTCTCTCATGGCACCTGTCCACAAACCCACGTGGCTGAGGCACAAGATCTAAATTCCTTTTGGTTTTCACGTTTTTGCTACGCTACTTCTTCCGTAGACACTTTAAAAGAAGAAAAATACCGATATTTACAATATATTTTCCTTCCAAAGGAAGGTTTTAACGACGGGCGGAAATGGCTGAATTCCAGTGACGCAACTTCAGAAACTAAACTGGAATTACACGTCTACATTTAGCAGTAATACATCAAATTGCTTTCATTCTTGCCAGATGGCACACTTGGCGGAAACCTATCAAGTCCCTGTGGCCTTTGGAAGCCATTTTAAATTGACGTTTCCTAACGCAGACATTGAGGTTTCTTGCGTCCCCACGTTTTCTTTTGATGCACGTTCCTTACCTAATTTCTTCCTAGTTTCCCTTACTGTTGCTATTGCACGTGAAGTTATAAAGGGCTTCAAGACATCCAAATCTGTTATATCTTGTGCTATTCCAGGCTGTGCAGGCACTTGTGTACCTTGAATTAAGCGTGTTTTCTACATTTATCTGTGGTAGCAGCTGTTCCATCTGACTGCCAGCAAGCTACTCGTGTGCCTTACTTGCTGACTATCCTTCTTTTTCCATCCTTAGTACCTTATTGTTAATATATTTGTGTAGTTATTAATAGTCTTTGCAAATCTCTTAAGCGCTCGACATATCCTTCGCTTGCTGATAACATGATCTTCGCACCGTAAGCTCTGCAGCTGACTGCACGTCTGCTAGTCGCTGATTCAATTCGCGGTTGCTGTTCTGATAACGATGTGAAACTTAATGCTGATAAAAGTGTAATAGTAATTACCTTTACAAGTAGAACTTACGTAATTCAACCTAAGTACCAACTGTGTGGCAGATGCATGATTCGTGCTGGTTGCATTAGAGTGGTAGGAGTGCATTTGGAATCTAAACTCTTTTTTAGACGCCTTCGGAAAATTTCGAAAGGCGACTAAGCTTCGCCGCGTCTCTCTCTCCGTCCGTCCGTCCGTCCTTCCTTCCTTCCGCCCGACCGCATGTGACAACTCGGCTCCAATCGGACGGATTTTCACGAAACTTGATATTTGAATATTTTCGAAAGCCTGTCGAGAAAGTTCAAGTTTCATTAAACTCTAAGAAGAATAACAGGCACTAAGACGAATGTAGATTTATGATCATATCTCGCTGCATTCTTCTTAGAATGAGAAATGTTTCAGACAAAAGTTGTAGAGAAAAACAAAACACAATTCTATGTTCAATAACATTTTTTTCTAAAATCTTGTCCTTTATGAGATAATGTGGAAAAATGTTGTAGAGCGGGGCAGATCACGGATGACAATATGGCGCACGCGCATTGCATGCTGGATACCTAAGACTACAGACACACACTCAGAATATGTAATATTTATTGCTTGTCCACAGCAACAATGCTTGCACGAACGCACCCAATATTACGTTACACGCACATTGCCTGTCTTGCTCATTACCAAATCGACTGTATATTGTCTCAGTCACTCCCAAAACTCTGGTACTCTACATATGCCGACCCATTCTATTTGCACTGTTCACAGCGGAAGTTGGCAGCCCTGTCCTCCAGTCCCCCACATTTACGCACTTGATCCGATAAAGCTACACACTTCACCTTGACGCTAATTATTTCATTCGTGCTTTCGTAGGATCACAGTTTTATCCTTTCTTGTTTGACAATTCAGTCTCACAGTTCCGTCTCGTAATGCTAGCAACGTCACCCGGTTTTCTGAGTCACGCAAAAATTGTCCTTCCGCTAGATGTGCGACAGTTGCAAATTTGGTGTGCAGTTATGCAGACATTTCTAGAAGCACCAGACATTGCGCTCGTAGTTCTGTCACTGGCCTTGCATTTGAGTTATTTTTATAACGCGTCACTAAATTGCAGCTATGTAGGCCTGTCCGTTGTTTTGTATGAGTGTGAAACTTGGTCGCTCACACTGTGGGAGGAGCGTTGGGCGAGGGTGTTTGAGAATAGGGTGTTGAGGAGAATATTTGGGCCTTAGAGGGACGAGGTAACAGAGGAGTGGAGACAACTACATAATGAGGAGCTTAATGATCTGTACGGCTCACCAAGTAATTTTCTGGTGATCAAATCGAGAAGAATAAGATGGGTGGGGCATGTAGCACGTATGGGGGAGAGGAGAGGCGTATACAGGGTTTTGGTGGGGAAAACTGAGGGAAAGAGATCACTTGGGAGACCCAGGCGTAGATGGGAAGATAATATTAAGATGGATCTTCAGGAAGTGGGATGTGGTATTATGGGCTGGATTCATCTGGCTCAGGATAGGGACAGGTGGCAGGCACTTGTGAATGAGGTAATGAACCTTCGGGTTCCATAAAATAAGGGGAATTTCTTGACTAGCTTGACTAGCTTCTCAAAAAGGATTCTTCTCCATGGAGTAGGTAGGTAGGTAGGTAGGTAGGTAAATAAGTATGTATACGTTTTTATTATTGCGTTGCTTGTGTTTTGTTTATGTTTGTTTGTTAGTGTAGTTTGTGTTGTGTTTGCTTTGTAATAGTTCTCTAAGTATACATTGTACATCGCGCTGTTGTGCTACCACGCTACTGCGCGTATGTGAGAATGGAATTATATTATTATTGTTGTTATTGTTATTATTATCATAATCATAATCATTGTCATCATTACTATATTTGTGTTACTATTCTGTTGTAAACTTTCTGTCTCGCCCACAGCTCGTTGTGCATTGTGTAACAACTGCTAATTATACAACAGCGTTAGACGTTCGCCGTGTGGTGTAATGCTAAGCCAGTCTTGACGTAAAGCTGAACGCTAGGCCCCAGTGATTTGTCTCCATTTCCAGCGGGGATTAGGAAAAATAATATCGTTCTCAAACGTTTGCCGTCAGTTTTGAAAATCTTTTGAAAGTCCTGTGGATGGAAGCTCGTGGAGTCGAAATTCGACTCAGTTATAATAACGTCGACACGGTTGTCGTCCGTCCGTCCTTCTCCACGTGACACAGAGGATCATGTCTGACGTGTTTGTCAGCTAAACTAGAGGAGTTTAAATGTCTGTGGCTTATATGGAAACTGATTAAGTGCTGGGGTCAAAGTGGTGCGGCATGCAGGCCGAGGCTTCTCGTGGTTTTTCTCTGTTCATCGTAGTAAGTTCCGAGACAGTCCACCATTAGTGTAAAAGTGCTTGCTGTCACGACCAACCCGATTCACCCACCATTCACCGACACACTCTATGTTAACATGGCTACGTTCTCTAGTCCAGCGCCGACAGCGCTCCTAACGTTCAGACCACACACTGGAGATTTTGCCATTAATCCGGTTTATGTAGACGTTGCGAGCATGTCAGTTACGGATCTTGATAAAGGCGACATTGTGTGCGTTAATTGGCGGAAACTGGCACCGTACAGTGTCAAACTGGCAATGAGGAAACCCACATAAGTGCGGTCCGTAGTAACAGCTCTCCGCCAGAACGCACACATTGCTTCACGTAAAATACCCGCTGAAAGATAAAAGTGAAGGTCCCCCTACATCAGACCACGGAGGCCCGCAGGGGGAGTAGAGGTATAGCTTTACTCTTTTTTTAACCTCGGCGCTAGATGGGGTGGGTGGTCAACGCCACACCCCGGCCGCTTTACTCCTGGGAAAGACCCGGTACTCATTGTTTGGGAGGCTGGGTGGGTCTCAGAGCTGGTCTGGACAGGTGCGGAAAATCTCGCCCCCACCGGGGTTCGATCCCCGGACAGTCCAGCCCGTAGCGGGTTGCTGTACCGACTGAGCTATGTCGGCTCCAAAATGCCCTCTAATTTTTCTATACTTCATTGAAAATTGTAACATATAAACAAATTATGTGAAAATCCGTAGAGCGTTTGTCGAGTTCTTTACATGTAGACAGACGTACGGACGGACTGACAGGCGGACCAACAAGACAACTTGTCTCAACTTGATTCCAGAAAGAAGCAAGCCTTCCCGCCTGTCGCGGTGTGTGTGTGTGGCACACTGCTGACCTTTGATCTTAATTCTGCTTTCGGCTATACTGGTCATTTTTATTTATCTGTATTTTATTTACCTGTATTCCGCCACGCACATTCAATAAATTAAAATAATTCTGCTGGTGTCGTATTTTACGGTTCGTTTGTTAATTTTGTATTTTGTTTCTGATAATTTTTTTCCCCACCAAATGAGCCCAATTCATTATTTTTAATGCTTTATTATATGCATTTGTCGCCCAAGGGAGAACTTGCCAATGACACACATTGCAGCCGTATTATACGTAAATTATCTATAGTGGAAGGGGGTGAAGTAATTGAAGTGTTAAACAAAGGTTGAAAATAATTACTGGAGCCCTGCTGTATGTGTGTGTGGCGGTTCTACGTTTTTTTAGAATTCGGGTTAAAATGTACCCGGACCGAATGTCTGGGGTTCGGTTTACTTTTTATCCCACGTTAGTCGTTTAACAGCTCGTTCGATAATACTAATGTGACGCGAAGACGAGGTCTTCGCATGGATTGATCGACCAGGTGAGTGTTCTGCAGGTCGCTGGACCCCAACTGCAGAAGGTGGCCGTCTTCGCTATGAGGTGCAGTGCAGTGTCGATATGCAACAGCAGATGGCCGCTCAGTCACGCGAGATAAGATGCATTTTATGTGCAGGCCTCAAAATATGTCTTTAATATTAGTGACGTCATTTCGGGAGCGATTTACAGTGAATCTTTACTTTAGAATATGCCATTAGTGAAAGCAGTAATGGGTGAAGTTGAACGCGACGCACCAGTTTTTAGATGCGTTTGTAAAATTACGCAAACCGTGTATTACCTTCGTCATGTCTCGGTCGGGTCGGGTCGGGTCGGGTCGGGTCGGGTCGGGTCGCATGGAACAATTCGGCTTCCATTGGATGAATTTTCGTGAAATTTGATATTTGAGTACTTTTCGAAAAATCTGCCGAAAAAAATCCAAGTTCCATTAAAATCTGACAAGAATAACGGGTAATGTACATGAAGACCGATATATATTTTTGGTCACATCTTGCTGAGTTCTTCTTATAATGAGAAATGTTTCAGACAAAAGTTGTAGAGAAAATCAAAACACACATTTTATGTTCAATAACTTTTTTTTTTAAATCTTACCATTTATGAGAAAATGTGGAAAGACTTTGTACAGCCGGACAGGCCACAGATGACAATATGGCGCATACGCATTGCATGCTGTGTACCAAACGCTACAAACGCACACTCAGAATATGTAATATTTATTGCCCTTCCACTACAACAATAGTTGCACGAACGCACCTCAGTGTTATATTGCAATACATTGCCTATGCTGATGATGTTTACTTGTTTGGTGGCACTACAAAATGCCTGTAAATAAAACACAGATGCTTTTTACTCATTATAAGGCACTCGGTGTGGAAGCACGTGGGCATGTCACGGGATCAGAATGCAGGACAAAACCACAACTTAGACATAGTTAACAAACCGTTTCAAAAAGTGGGGCAGTACAGATATTTGGGAACAACCCTAACTAATCAAAATTTCATTCTCACAGAAAGTAAGAGCAGACTGCAGTTAGGCACTGCTTGCTGTCATTCGGTGCGGAATATTCTGTGTTCAGTTTGCTATCCAAAAATATAAAGATTCGGATCTACAGAACTATAGTTTTGCCTGTTGCTGGGTGTGAAACTTGATCGCTCACATTGAGGGAGGAACGTATGCTGAGGTTGTTTGAGAATACGGTGCTGAGGAAAATATTTGGGGCTGAGAGAGATGAGGTGACAGGGGAGTGGAGGACAATGCATAATGAGGAGCTTTATTATCTGTTCTACTCACCAAACATTGTTCGGGTGATCAAAACGAGAAGAATGAGATGGGCGGACCATGTAGCACGTATGGGGGAGATGAGGGTTGCATATAGGGTTTTGGTGGGGAAACCTGCGAGAGAAAAAAAAACACTCGGGAGACTTAACTGTGGTGGGAGGATAATATTAAAATGGGTTTTCAAGAAGTGGGATGGGGCATGGAACGGATTAATCTGATTGAGGACAGGGACAAGTGACGGAGTTTTGTGATTCCATAAAATTAGGGGAATTCTTGACCTCTTGAAGAACAATTCGCTTTTAAAGACGGACGCTTCTCCGTGGTATTGGTTGTTTGGTTGTTTGGTTGGTTGGTTGGTTGGTTGGTTCATTTTTGTCCACATGTACACACAGTGTGTGTCTGATGATGTGCAAACGGAACCAAAAATCACCGACATGTTATCAGAGATGATAGCAGGAGACCATTATAAGGATTCTGAAACAAAGATCGTATGTCCGAAAACGCATTGGTTGACGCAGCAGAGCGTCACATCGGTTATTGTGCTTACCCCTGATTCCCCTATCCCAGGGACGTCGACCCGCAGCATTAAGTTGCCCGCAGAGACGCTGGACACTTCTCTGAACGCATGGCCTGATAAAGCTGAGACAAGACACTGAATCAACTGCATCGGTTCGTGGCAAGTTCTGAGAGCGACTCTTCCACTGCTACTGACACATTGCCAAGCGTCCCTCTCATAAGGCTCTGCACCGGCTGCAATAAATGTATAGGCAACTGTGGACTGTATCGTTAGGCCACGCAGACGTGCGAGCACCAGCTGTGGCTTCCGAATGTTTCGTTATCGGTCTTACAGTCCGGCTTACTGAGTGCAAGAATACCGTGTCAGGGCTGGCCAACCTTTTTGAGGACACTTGCACGAATTGTCTGTCCTAGCGCGTGAGGAGGAAGGTAAAGTCTTGCAGCCCTCCATAATTATTATTAACAAATGCATTATTATCGTTAATGCATATATAATTTATAATTAATTCACAGTACAATTATCAATGTTGTGCATAATGTAGAGATGGCGGTCGGACGAAGGGAATTAAAAATTGAGACAGCAGTGAATGCCGCATGCCATTTTAGGCACACGTGTCATAGGTTGGTTAGCCCTGGTTATACAGTGTGATACGCAGCACGCAGTGGGGACAACCCTAAGCTTTTATTGTTGCAAGGTTTTGCAACTGGGGGTCCACGTTCCTGCAGGTTTTGCAGAGCGCCTGTCTGGCGGCCAGTGGTGAGAATGTTGGTGTATCTGTGTGCCTTGTGGTGTGCACACTGCTTACTGGTGTGCTTCTGGTGTGTTGGTGGGAGGAAAATAAAATGCCTTTTCATCGCAGTGGTAATAATAGAAACCGATAAAATTTGTATACAATTGTCATGAACAGTGGGGGAACAGGGCTTCATCATCAGTTCTAATAAGACATTATTGTGTTCCATTTTTCGTTGGTGACGTCAACAAATGCACCTTTGCTATACTTAATACAAGGTGGTTCAAATATGACCGGGACTGATGTCGCCAGATTTACACACAAATCAGTCCCGGTCATATTTGAACCACCCTGTATTATACATATTGCATACAGCTGTTTTGCACACAACACTTTACTTCCAACTACTGCACAAAACTATGGTATGCGCTGCTACATGTTTCAGCCAGATATTGTAACCATCATATACATATAGCCGTAATATTATGAAGACCCAAGCAGCGTATCATATGTCAGTAAATAGTAAACACATATGGATCAACACTGTACAACAGTTGATTGATGTACAGCGTTTCGACAACTGTGGAGATTAAAATATAAGGGGAGCTCTGCAATGTAGCATCTTGCAGTATCAGACATGTGCTGTAGCCAAGATTTTAACAGTGTTTCGTGCGTCAATGACGGCGCTGCATTGTGCTTGGTTTTATTATAATTAGTGCAGAGAGTGGGATAAACGTGCGTGTTAAATGTCGAATGAAGAATCACAAAGAGTCAGGGAGGATAGGAATGGTCTGCAATTAATAAAAAGAAGTAAGATTGGCCACAGCTTCGTAGGAACTGCGTTATAAAACAAGTTATTGAAGGACAGAAGTGACGGTAAGACGAGGAAGAAGGCATAAGCAGCTACTGGATGCATTTAAAGAAAGTAGAGGATACTGGAAATTGCAAGAGGAGGCACTAGATCGCGCTGTATGTAGAAATGGCGTTGGGAGAGGCTGTGGATGTCTTAAGACAGACTGTGGGAAGGTGGTGAACTAGGCGTGCTTATCACTGACAGTGCCCTTACTGACAGTCAGGAGCCTGTCAGCAGACGCTGTGACCGTGATATGCCCTTCCCTGTCGTGTCCAGTGCAAGTGAACAATGCACGTGGCCCGATTTCAGGTTACCGTTGCCACGTGTATCGAGAACTGCAAAGTTCTCGATACATGTGGGATTCGTGTTGTAACAATGGGATAGCTGATGACTAGCAGGCGGAGTACTGGACTGGCAACGGATTTTGGTGTTCTGCATAGTAAGGGACACTCACTTCCTGTCCAAGTTTGCCCGCGATAAAACAGCCAGGGCGTGAACCTGACTACGCCGTAGGTGTGGATCTATGCCTCCATCTCCCCACACATCTTCATTATGTGATGATTAATTAAGTACGAGAGCCACTTTACGTTTAGGTCCTTGAATATCCGAGTCTCTGCATTTGTTAGGACATTCTTCGCGTTGTCGTGGGTCGGCAGTTCATTGACGTGTCCACACCATCCGGCTAATGCAGCCACATGCACAGTCCACACACTAACATCCTCTGCTGTACGTACCGTCTGGCATCGTCCAGGTGATATCTTCCTTTTTGGTTTCTCGGCTAGTATTTTTGTGTGCACATATCTGTCATTGATTCAACTTGCCCACCTGTGTCACTGTGCTAGACTTGATGTAAATGGTTATTCAGCAAACTTGAACTGAAAAAATTAACAAGACAGGCAATGCACGTATATCGTAACATTGAGTGAGGGGCGTGTGTGCAATAACTATTACATATTGCGAGTGTGTGTTTGTAGCCTTAGGTATCCAGCATGCAATACACATGCGCCATTTTGTCACCTGTGGCCGGCCCTGCTCTACGATATTTTCGCACATTATCTCGTAAACGGCACGATTTAAAAAAAAAAATGCTGAAACCAAAATGTGTGTTTTGATTTTCTCTACAACTTTTGTCTGAGACGTTTCTCATTGTTAGATGAACTGAGCGAGATATGATCAAAAATGTACATCGGTCTTAATGCAAAGTGCCCGTTATTCTTGTCAGAGTTTAATGAAACTTGAACTTCCTCCACAGATTTTCTAACAACACTCAAATATAAAATTTCATGAAGCCGAGTTGTTCGACGCGGACGGACGGACAGACGTGACGAAGCTAGTAATCGTTTTTCGCAATTTCGTGCCCGCGCCTAAAAATTGCACGGACGAATGCTTAACCCAAAAGAATATCAAAACTTGATTCTCTGTAAGAAGTCCTTCACAGACACGTGAGCTCTGGGCGGGCGTGGCTAACAGAGCGTGCCGTACCTATATTTTATGGCAGGGCTGACCTACTTCAACCCACAGGAGGGCCACATAGTTCGTTAGGGACTCGCCTGAGGGCCATAC
>Ga0123355_10016622_pt1 | contig 11607 bp, 11 predicted proteins | sample TergutEmb28metaG_3_FD_89872 | JGI IMG/M metagenome (GOLD analysis project Ga0123355, IMG submission 89872) | Embiratermes neotenicus P1 segment gut microbial communities from Petit-Saut dam, French Guiana - Emb289 P1 | ecosystem: Host-associated > Arthropoda: Insects > Digestive system > Gut ...
GCTGACATTAGAGTTGAGAAGGAGATACGGGAATCATCTGTTCGTCAGTATGTTAAGCTACCAGATGTTTACTGGAAGAATGAGTAAGAATTTTGTTTGTTTGTTTGTTTGTTTGTTTGTGTGTGTGGGGTTTTTTTCTTTCTTTCTTTCTTTCTTTCTTTCTCCCTGCACTGTAATGATGGAACCCACCTGTCTTCACAGTGCTAAACACAGTAGACATGTTTCATGTTACCGGTATTACAAAATCTTGTCTCATTCATTATTTGTCTTTCCCATTTCCTTGTGTCCAGAGAGAACTGATTCCTGCTCAGTAAATTCAGGGGGGCACTGTTGAGAAACTGAAAGTTGGTATAGGAGGTGAGTGTGTTGTAACATAATTTGTTATTGTTGTTGCGACTGTGGTTGGGTCTTCTATTGCATTCAGTACAGTCAAGGAATTTAAATCCTCAACAGTAATGAGCAGATATTTGAAAGCATGTCAAACATTAGAAAATAAGGTCTGCAACCAGGTTCAAAATGATAGTTATAAACTTTGCCAAAATGAATGTAAATTGCAGTTTTTCTAACTACTGTGCAGTCATAGTTTCTCTTATTTCAACCTGATGTGCAAAATTGTATTCTGAACCCTTTTTAAGCTGATATTTTTTAATTTTTTAAACCAAAGTTTATCATCTATTGAATTCTTAATGAGCTGTAGGTGAGACTTGTATGTAGATGGTAATGACAACTAGATTACAGTGAGCTGGAACATGTTTTCATTTCTGAAGCAGACACTAAATGTCCATTTAAATATGCTCACTAAAATTTTGTTTAAGACCTCTGATCTTAAACTAGCAGGAAAACCATGGTGGGGAAAGGTGAAATTGTCTCTGTGCATGCTGTGAAAGCATGTGGTGGAGTGAATGTATAGCTCCACTCATTCTTAACCTCAGCACTAGATGGAGATGAGTGGTCAGCTACACCCCTCAGCCACTTTAGAGTGCATACAAGGAGGAGTGTATTAATTTAGGCCAGTACCAGTTTTTATCATAGAATATGCAAGTTAATTATACAAATCATTTCACTGTGTGAACATTTGGAAACATGCACATGGTTGTCGGACACATCTTGCCATCTTATTCCATTTCCTCCCCGTCCCTCTCTTAAATTGTTGCAGTTTTTACAGGAATTCTTATGTAGAATCTGGTGTATTAATTTTATTCTCTGTGCAATAATAGAAACTTGAAAGTGCATGGTGTGTTGTATGTGTATGTTCTGAAAGTATAAGCACATTCTGTACTGAATTCAGTAATTTGTAATTTTGCTTTTTAGAATGGACATAGAAGAAGTGTTTTCTGAGTTGGCAGCCAGTAAGGATGCCCGGATTCGCAATGAGGCACAACTTGTGGCACACAAGGTTCAACAGTACTTGATCATGGATCAAGTGGGTACACTAATGGATGAAATGGAACAGTGGATCAAACTTCATACTAAACGGAAACTGCAGTTACTTCGTTTTCTGTCACATCTTGTTGTCTTCCTTCGTCTTATTGGACGAGCAGAAAAAGATCATATAGGAGGTGCAGTGTTACGTGCATATGTCAGGGTAATTGATTATTTGTCACAATTGAGCTCCACATTTTAATGCTGCTTTTTTAATAGGCCAATAATGGCTTTTGTTGGTGCCCTGACCAACCCCTGCACCTGTTCAACACCATGGTGACCATATGCACCTGAATATAAGATGACACCCCTTCACAGTCTTCAGTTTTCAGGAAAATACCTACAGAGAACATGTTTAAATATGTGTGCAGTTATAAGACAAAACACACATTTTTTCAGATAATTAATTAGGAAAGAAATCACATGTTATATTCAGCTAAATGTGGTATTCAGAACATAGTGGCATTGAAAAAATCCCCCTTCATGTTTCAGTTAGCAAAAGCCATCTTCAGAAGGAAAAAGTTACACCATATTTTTTTAACATTTCAAAATATGTTCCTTGACATACATGCAGTAATAGTAACTTGAGAATTTATTATGCACTGTGCATGTTTTGAAAGTAGAGACACATTATGTACTGCATTCAGGAATTGTACAGAGACATAGAACTGCAAAGATATTGCTTTAAGATTCCTTACGGAGAAATCAGGCTGTGCCTTGGTTGTCACTGTCGAGGCCCAGATTTATTGCTAGGCTTGTCTGTGTGGCATTTATGGTGGACATATTGGCAGTGGGACAGGGTTTTCTTTGGGTACTTAAGTGTTCTCTTATCACTATTATTCCACCAATGCTCCATGCTCATTAATTCATCTATGATTGACACTATAAAAATTTTGTCTGAAATTACCGTATATTCACGAATCTAATCCGCACCCTTTTTACAGTTTCAGAGGGCTAAAAAATCAGATGCGGATTAGATTCGCGGTCATGAGCTGGATTTTGGAAAAATGATAGAGCCGCTGTACATGCCGTAAGATCAATACAATACAATAATTATTTTATTTATAATATTATATAATATATTATATAATATTTATAATTTATCATTCATCAGACTCGCCGTCATCACTTATAACTGAATCGTTATCCGTCACCCAATCACTATCATCTTTATCTTCACCATCATCCTCCCATAGAATGTCATCTTCGGATCTGTCCAAAGCATTGCTTATGCAACGGATAACGGTTAAAGCATTGGTAACATCCAATATTATTCAATCAGTCTGCCTTGTAGGCAAGGGCTGGTTGAAGGAAAGGTGCGGATTAGAACCGCGAACTAACCTATTTTTTGTTTAAGAAATCAGCAAAAACTAGTGGGGATTAGATTCAAGAATATATGGTAAGTTCTTCTTTGATCTGTTGCTCCACATTATGTATTTTTTAAGCATATGAGTTGTCTGATTTAGATTTTGTAGTTCAGGGAAGTCCTGTCTTTTATTCTAACAGAATGGAAGTATATAACTGAAAAAATGGATATACTTCGATCAGTGTTGTACAGTTTATTATACTGACCCAGTTGAATAAGTAGACACCAGAAAAACCTTCTTTATGTTGCTTTATGTTGAAAATTTTGAGTGAAAGTGGATGTTTTTCAAATATTGTAGATGCCAAGATTACTACAATTTTGGAAGTTAAATTGTTAACATTGGTTTACCTGCAGTGTATATGTAGTTGACCCATTGATGTCATTTATTGCTTAGTTTTATGAAAGAACAGTGTCTTCAAACCTGCTCTTTACCCCACCCAGGGATCTTAACATATGTACTGCTAAGCCGTGAATTGGTATGGTGACAGTTACGTGTGTACTCTTTCTGTTTGTTTGGTACATTCCTTCTGTGCATCTTTTATAGTCCTTTTCAGTCTTTGAACTTTCTTCCATGCAATGTTGGCAGGAACTGATGCAAATGCGTGATCCTCATCTAGTGGCACATTATGTAGCAACACTTCCCCAGGAGGATCAGGTGACATTATATTCAGAATTTTTAACTGACATCACGGGCTCTGATGAGCGAGAATTGGCTCTTACAGCAGCAGAAGTTGCAGATCTTGACATTGAAACAATTACCAAAACTGTGGTTGAAAAGATCAGGTAATTATGTGATGACTTGTAAGAATGTAGTGTGAATACCTCATGATACAGCAACAATTGATATAATACAGGGGCCTTTTAAAGGGCCAGACTGGCTTGATGTGGGTGGGTTGAGAAGTTTAAGCCAGAGGGAGCCTGATTGCATGTTCATCATGATGTCTGCCAGTGGAATGTTGGGTTCGTGATATAGTACAGACACGATAAGAAGGAAAAGGAGAGATTTGTGAGGAAGGAGAGAATGGATGTTGGTCATGAAGAGAATCTCAACCATATTGGAGAGGCTTCCTACTCTGTCTGTGAGAGTGAATGAGAGGTTTCCATGATGTTTTGAAGTTCAGATTATCCTCCTCTTTTATGTTTGTGGAATGGAGCTCCAACTCGGTTGCATGCCTCCTGAACTGGTTCATGGAGTGAGGTTCAGTTGATTTTGGTTTCCTGGTGTCGAATATGATGGTTGTGTTTCAGTCTATGTCTTCCAGTGCCAGCTTACAGGGCTGTCCAAGCTGGATGTTTCTGAGGTGTTGTTTCAATGTGGATTTGGTGAACCATTGAAAATGAACTTGTACAGCACTAAACTATTTTACACATGAACTTTGGATGCAAGAAAATATAACATTATTGTTGTGGGAGTTTAGGTGGGACTTCAGAAGCTTCTTATGTGGGTAGGCCCAGTCTCTTGCAAACTGTTATACAGGAAACAGCGTGTCAGATCTTTCCAGATTGGTCCTCTTGTCACCATTTCTGAGGTTGTGGATGGAGGAGGAGACAACTTCCAGCTATGGAGGATAGTGAAATATATTGAAGAAGCAGTCGTGGATTGCCAATGATGGGTTTTCCTCCACTTTATGGGGGTTTGGGTGTCAACTCATCATATTGATGTTACAAAATGTTGCACCTTACCTTTGACTGGGACAACCCACACATTAAAAGATAGACTTAGCATAAGACTATGATGCCTAGTTACTTGGCATGTCACTGAAGTCTAGGATAAGCATAGTTGTGAAACCATTTCATTATATTTTTGTAATTTAAAATGTCTTGTATGTACAGTTTTTAGGCACATTCCCAAAATTGCAAAAGGCAACTGTTAGCTTCACCCTGTCTGTCCATTTGTCAGTCTGTATGACTGTCCAATCATCTGTCTTTTGGTACGAAACAGCTTGGCTGCTACTGGACAGGTTTTCATGAAATTTGATATTTGAGTATTTTTTAAAAATCTTTCAAGAAAATTTAAGTTTCTTTAATATCTGACAAGAATAAAGGGTACTTTAAATGAAGACATATGTACATTTGTGGTAATATATCACACATTTATGTTTAGAATGAGTAATATTTTAGAAAAATGTTGTAGATGACACCAAAACACATTTTTTGTGATTAAAAATGTTTGTCTGAAAATTTTTCCATTTATGAAGTAATGTGGAAAAATATGATGGAGCCAGACAGGCCACAAATGACAGTATAATACAGCACATGCACATTGCATACTGGACAACCAAGGTTGCTGACACACACTCAGAATATGGAATAATTATTGCTTTTCCAGTGCAATGGTGGTTATGCGAATGCACCTTCCGTCTTGAAAAGGAAGAGCCAGTAGCCTTTTAGGATGACAGTGTTTCTGGTGTTTCAACTTTGTAATCAATTGACAAATTTTTACGGACTTCTTATGAACATTGTTACATTGGACACCCCAACACTGTACTGTTGAATTTCCTGCAGTTGGTAAAAACACTGTAGTCTCACACATTTGTGACTTGGGAATAACAGCCGTGCCTCTCAATTTCAAGGTGGAAAGTAGTGTGTGGTAATTAACAGTTCGTGGAAAAATATGAAACTTCTGTCATGGCAGTTTTTTGTAGAATGTAAAATAACAAGCTGGTGGCAGTGTAAAGATTTTCTGCAGCTTTTGATGTGATGGTGATAATTGCATAATGAACATGAATTTTGGTACTGATAATTGCACCTACACATTATATGCAAAACACAGGTACTGAACACTAACAATATGGCAGTGGTGTGAAGATTTTAGGTCATACCTGACAAATTTAATGTATGCAGGATCTGCAATGGAGTAATAAATTCTTAACAAACATAAAATAACAACCTTAATGATATTAATAGAGATGTAGAACAAAAATGTGTTCAGTAAGATAATACCATTGTGTTCTGCTTGCACCTCAGTGTTATAATTTGACTCTGCAACCCTGCATATTTTCAGTAAATTGCTGGAATTGACACATTTTTATGTAGGAACCGAGAATTGTGTATGGAGTTGCCAGATCTACAAGCAGAATTAACAGCTGAAGACATGATGAAAGTTTCAGCATTGGACTGGGTTATTTATTATCCCTCTCAGCGTGCTGAAGCAGTGTGGCAAGCAAATGCAATCATATGTTACTTTCTGGCAGTGAACAAACTGGAGGCTGCTCGTAAAGCATTCAATAAGGTAAGGACAGCAACCTCAAACTTGTCTGAAGTATGGTACTTTTCTGAACTTTTGATTGGGTCCATCAGATATGTATTTATCTTTATTTCAAGGTGCAGGAGGGGAAAAGTTAAATCTCTTTCTTACCAATCATGAGTTGAATGATCCCTAACATTATGGTTCTGACATGTGAGAAAAGGGATCCTAAGATGGAAGAACATATTTGAGTTTGATTGTGCCACATGAGATCCTGGAATTCCATTAATAAATTTCACTATTGAAGAATTTCAACTCTCATTTTATTTGTTTTTATTTTCTAGATTCCTTTGGATTCTATTGACCTGATAATGAAACAGTACCAAAGCAGGACTGATGACAGCATGCTTGTTGAAGGCTTGTCTGTCATTCATAATCTACCTACCCGAGTTTCTTCTTCAATTAGGGAATACCTGTGCTACAAGGCTTACTTGGTAATGTATAGTTCAGAAGTGTGTGCATGTTATGGAAATAAAGTGTGATATTTAAACATTCAGTTACGTTAGTGTTTTATGAAACCAGAATATAAATTTCGGTTTACAGTTTTGTCTTTGTGTAACATGGACCCAGTTTTTTACAGAGACAGTAAAACAAACATCAAACTACTTCAAGTATGCTGGGTACATTGGCAATTAGGGAGCCATAACTTTTGTCTGGAAGTTTTATAGGAAATAATAGCTTATTTTAGAATATCATTATAAGATCTTAATTTCATTTATACCATTGTCATGAAAAATAGAAAAAGCGCTGTCGATCACAACTAAGAATGTTTATTTTATGAGAAATCAGCTGACAAAATGTTTATACTGAAATAGGCCATCATCAGGTAGTAGATGTATCGAAATGCACTTAGAAGAATTAGTGCACTGTAATTTGTTTAAATATAAATGAGATCTCATTTTAAAATTAACCATTTTATATTGAAGGAAAAATTTACAGCATATACAGTTACTGGTTATATTGCAGTCTGTGATGGAAAGTAGTTAATGGATTTTTCTTGAGTATTCTGTAGATTTAAATCATGATAATCAGGGTAGATGTTGAGTATATGAACAGTGTATTGGAGGAGGCTTGGGTTCTATGTAGTCTAGAAAGGAAATTAGTTGAGGGTTCTTATCAGTGAGGAATTTGTAGAGAAGAGACATATTCAGGTTAAGTGCTGACTAAATGAGGATTATTTTGCAGGAAGCTGGTGTTATTTATGTATTGTTGGTTTTAGACATTCCAATTTTTGTAAGTAAATAGCCTAATTAGTTGAGAAATTTATGTGTCGAGTGAGGAATCTGAATGAACTGTATAATGCTGAAGAAACATTTCCTTCAGTACTATACAGTTTATTCAAAAGCTACCCTCTTGATGTATAATTTCTGACCGATAAATCCTGCAGTTGTGAAATTAATGTCCAATAAATCAGCATCTTGTGTTGTACCATTCTCAAACAAACTTTGCTAACTAGTAGTGTCACCTTTTGGCCATTTCAGAAAACATTACATCACAGTCCTGTGTACTTGTATCTTATGTTTGTGCAGTTTTCTGTACTTCATTTATGACCAGAGCTGAACAAGGAAATATTTTTTGTTCCTAATTGTCTTAATGTCACTTTCACCACCCTTACAACCTGGAGTGGAAGAATGGGAAAGCATGCATTATGACTGGGCCAGCAGTGGGTTCTACAGCCAGCTGAATATATAGTTGTAATATGTACAGTATGTTGTAACAAACTCAACAGCCACTTCTCCCAAGCATAATGGAGATACCATTTGATGTTGCTTGATGTGTGGGTTTTCCCTCATTTGCTTTCCAGTTCCCTTGGCAGTTGCTCCATTGCCTGTCCATTGCCTAAGGTTTCCCCAGTGATTATATATAGTGTTCCTGCAGAGGTGTTAATTGAATATGTAACAGTAATTCGTGCTTTTTAAAACTTTGCATTCTGATAGGATGCTGAAGAGGGTTTCTCAGATTGGTTTCAGCACTACCACCATGCAAAACCAACTGCACCTAAGCTGCCACCTGGAGATATACCTTTCACTGAAAAAGTTGCTTATGATCATCGTCACAATCAGTACAAATCAGAGCTTGAACGATGGAAGATGGCCATGCAGCAACAAACCAAGGTGAGATATGTGACACATACTTGGCAGTGAAGTGAACTACTTCTAGCTGTTGTTCTTGTGGTAAATCCATGTCACTTTTTGTTTTGGTATGTAATATAGGTCTTTTTATTGAGGGTGGGAGTGGATATTTGAGGAAATCTTCTCTTTAAATGGTCACTCTGTGTGCTTGTGGGTCTCCTACTTTTTTATGGCAACTGGCCATGCAGGTTATTGTGTGCTGGTTTGCAGGCCGCATGTGGACAAATAGCAATAAATAATAACTGCCTAAATTATTGTGTGATTTTTACAGTATGTACATAATTTACAAATATGGCCACAGGGTTGGAGACATATTACCTACATATGTCATTGCCAGTGACAGAGTTTAAGGAATTTTTTTTTTTTTTTTTTTGAGACAAAATTTTTATGTACAAGCCTCCGGCACAGACATAATACATTGTTTTTTCCACCACTTTGTTGTGGCTGATTTTATGTCCACAAAAGACTTCTTGGTGGTGTTGGGGGTCTTTATTCTGTATCTGTCACACTGCATGTTGGGGTTAGAAGTGATGTTTTCCTCAGTACCGCATAATTACCATATTTATTCATGTAGCATGCATTTGTATGTATGACTAACTCAAAATGGTAGAATTTGTGAAAGAGTAATGAAGAAGTCATTAAACATTTACAGTTAATATTTGTGGAGAATTGGCTACATTTAGTGTGAATGTATAAAGTATAAAATATACACACACTATGAATATGTTGTATGAGTGTGATCTTAACCTTTATCCTGCTGGGGGTGGGTGTTTAAATTTATCCCATGTGCAGAAAAACATGAGCATTATATGAAAAGAAAAAGACGAAATAAACAGCTGTTTGTGGAAAAGAAAATATTATGCAACATGCCTTAATAATGCAGTAAATTTCCTTGTTGCCTAAATATAGACAATTTCTTGGAGTGTTGCTTATCTTTAAAACATGTTTCTAGTAGGAAAAGCCTGTAAAATGGCTTTGTAATGCTCACCATCAGTGAAGTTGTTATTACCTTCAGAAGGCACCTTCACCATGCAGAGAGTTATGATTCAGAACACATTGCAAGTCCAGAATGAGTAGTTGTACCAACATTTGTTACTTCTGCCTGCTGCCATGCAGATCTCACAAAATCATCACAGTCAATTCAACAAAGTATTTAGATCCATTCATTGAATTTTAAATGCATTGTTTCTTGAAACTGTACTAATAAATTTCTGGAACTAACTTACATGAACAAAGAGTAAATCTGCTGACAGATTTGTGGCAGTGTGGTCTGTTTATTCTGCCCATTATGTTGTTTTATGAATACCAGTCACTTTCCTTTGTTTATGTACTTTTCTCGTGTCACGCTGGCAAAGGTGCAATGAACACAGACATCAACTTGTTGCAGTAAAGTTGCCATTCCATGTGGAGTGATAACTTAAGTCTGTCTTACTTTCTTGGAGGCATTTTTAGATATTTTGCATTTCTGCAAAGTACATTTTGAGATTGTTGTTTGACCAGTTTTATGCATGCAAATTTCCAGTAATTGCTGAATGGACTTTAATTACATTTGATACAGGAAAAATTTTACAGAGGCTTGTTGATCCACTTCATTTCACTTAAAATGAGACCAAAATAATGTGCACTATATGTGGATCTTTGCACACATCTCTGATATACCTTGCAGAATATTTTTTGGAGTAAAAGTGTTTTCAAATATAAGAGATATTGCAGAATGAAATATATATATGTTGTGTTGAACTTCTTCAAAGATAAACAAAAGGGATGTTACACATATGTTGTCATACTTTTATATTGAACTCTGAACTGCAATGCAGTAAACATGTATAAACAGTGTCTAACATGTGGTGCTAAAAGACATGCCAAGCCCCGACTGGTGGTTACATTGCACAATGGTTTATGCTCATATATGTAGAAGAGTCATAATAAATGGCAGTGAAACTTGCCTTATTTTCCAGACAGTCAAATCTCAGCTGTACAATATTCTGATGTTTCCTGAAGGGGGTTGGCTTGTAGACTGTGCATATTCAGAAGCAGAAGATGGTGATGTTGATATGGACGGTGAAGTGAGTCGGCACCAAAAGCAACTGGATGACTTGCGCCAGCTGTGCATTCCAAAGGTTTGTTAAGAGTCAGTAACTGACCCATTCTTCCAAGCACCCTTGATCAGGTATTCATCATCTGCTGACTTTGCCACAAGGGTAGAATGTGATGATGGCTTGTCGATCTTTGTGATCCTCCCAATTGCACTGCTTGCACCTGCATCCACCATTTCAACTCTTATATATCTACACTATACACAAGGCAGTTCATGGCTTTATGTAATTTTGGAATCCTATTCATGAGGTCAGTCTCAGTCAGAAATGTCATACAAACATAGGTCTGGTTCTCAGAGTTACAGAACAACAGTGTATGTTAGGTGATGTTCCTTCAGAACGCAGGCGTTTTTGTACTTGCGGTACAGCAGAGCCTCTCCCCATTTAGCCATGCAAGGAAAAGGTACCTCACTCATCTCTAAAAATAGGCAGTAGTGTTGGCCCAAGGCTTTGGGCACCCAGATCTTCATACCTCAACCCCTAGATTTTAATGGAGGTTCTGGTCTGCCAGCAAATGTGGAAATGTGACATACATTATTCCTTTGCATTTTGAATTCTGCATGTGTAGAGGACAGCCCTTAAAAATCAGCAAAGGCTGTGCACTCATTTGACAAGGTATATACAAATGCTGAGATGATCATTTAGAGCATATATTAGAAATTCAGCAATAAAAAAGTAACATATATGTGTTTACTTTATTAACATTCCAGTAATAATGAATGTATAATGTTTGAGAACCAGTCCTGTATTTATATGACATTCTGACGTGGAATGACCTCAGGACAGAGCTCCTGTAGTCAAGATACAAATTTATGAACCACCAAGGACCTTGGATGGTCAGACATGTCTGAGAATAAACATTTTGTGTGCCAGGTGGTGCTGCTGCTTCACACTGTAATGCACCAAATGGGAGAGTATGCAGAATGCATCCAACTAGCCAATCTGATTGTCTCTGAGCAGCATAAACTCTACAAGGTGAGCAGTGTATTTACAATAAAACGTTATTAATTTAACCTTTATCTGATCTGGTGGCTATTTAAATTTTAGTGCGTGGTTTATGAAATGAGAATTACTTCGACAGCAAAAGATAAAATTAGGAAGTAAATGATATTTATGGAAAATAAAGTAGAGATTATGCAGTATATGTTAAAAATGCAGAAAATTTTCTTGTTGCCCAAATATATAAAATGAATTTTAGGGGTGTTTTTTTAATATGCATTCACATACGAGGTTTGTTCAAAAAAAGACCGAACTTTTGCTATAAAAACTTTATTGCTCATTTTACAACATTTTAAGCACTGTCCCCCTCAAAGTAGTCCCCTCTACTGGCAATACACCGTTCCC
>Ga0123355_10016623_pt1 | contig 11607 bp, 8 predicted proteins | sample TergutEmb28metaG_3_FD_89872 | JGI IMG/M metagenome (GOLD analysis project Ga0123355, IMG submission 89872) | Embiratermes neotenicus P1 segment gut microbial communities from Petit-Saut dam, French Guiana - Emb289 P1 | ecosystem: Host-associated > Arthropoda: Insects > Digestive system > Gut ...
GGTGGTGAATTGAGGTTTAACACATTTACAACCGAAGCCGGCGCAAGCCAGATGTTTATGGTCAGGCTTACAGGGTTGGGCTTTAATGCCTTGGAACGCTTCTTTGATGGCTACGTCATTGACCTTAGCGATTATTTCTATGAAGTCACTATCCCTGCTGGCGTTACCGGCGTTACCATTCGTACAGGGTTTGACCCAAACGGGCCTGTTATTGGTGGGGTAAACAATATGAGTTCCGGAACGTTCACCCTAATGGCAACAGGGCAAACGGCCTACCTTAGATTCACCTACGATGGTGTACTGCATACAGTGCCTATCGTACTGGATGGTACAAACCCGTTTGACCATAGTTAGGGAATATTTCTAAAAAGCAATAGCATTCTGAAACACACAAAATCCAGTTGGTCGAAATTTTCGACCAACTGAAAAAACAACTGGTACGAAATTCGTACCGGTTGTTTTTTGTAACGCCAATCAAGAGTTCAAAATAACACCACGCCGTTAAGTGCCTTGTGGTGAGCGATAGGCGCACAGTGAGCCTGCGGACAGTGAGCAAAGCGAATGCTTCCCGTCTGCTGGCGAACGTTTCCCGTGCGCAATTAGCGAACCGTTTACAAGGCATAGGCGTGGCGTTATTTCCTACCCTTGATTGGCGTTTGTAGTAGACTTCTTCTGTAGAAGTCTAGTGATAAAGTTTGCAAAAACGCACTCGTTTGTGTAATATAAACAAAAACAGAAATGAGGCCAACAAATGGAAATTAAAACGTACAAGCTAACCAACAACAGCGGCATGACCGTGACTGTAACCAACCTAGGTTGTGCAATCATTAACCTGGAAGTGCCGGACAAAAACGGTAATCTCGTTGACGTTGTGCTTGGTCTAGACAAGGCAGAAGATTACGGCACAAAGTTACACCCGTTTTTTGGTGTGGTGGCAGGGCGTGTTGCTAACCGTATTGGTTACGGCAAATTTACCTTAGGCGGTAAGGAATATCAACTCGAAACCAACAATGGCGAGCATCACCTACATGGTGGCCTTTGCGGTTTTGACAAAAAAGTATGGAACGTGGAAGAAGCTACGGACACAAAAATCGTGTTCACATACAACAGCCCGGACGGCGAAGGTAACTATCCGGGTAGCCTTTTGGCGAAAATTACCTATACTCTAACTGATAGTACATTACGCATGGATTACCATACCACTACCGAAACCGAGACAATATGCAACCTAACCAACCATAGCTATTTCAACTTGAATGGTTACGACTCGCCAAGCATCTACGACAATGTATTGCAAATTTCTGCAGACAAAATTACTGTCGTGGACGAAGGGCTTATCCCAAATGGCGAATTTATTGACGTTACAGGTACGGCGTTCGACTTCCGCAAGCCTAAGGCCATTGGGCTGAAAATGGAAGAAGCAGGCAAGTTAAACGACACCGGCGGATATGATCATAACTTTGTGCTAAGCAGCCAAAATGCCGCAGTCGTGTATTCTCCGCAAACAGGCATACGCATGGCTGTGACAACAAACAGCCCCGGCATGCAACTTTACACAGGCAATATGATACCCGAGGGTGTGGTGGGCAAGGGAGTAACATATGGCGTACATTCCGGATTTTGCTTGGAAACGCAACTTTTCCCAAATGCAATAAATATCCCGCATTTCCCGTCCTGTGTGGTGAAAAATGGTATGGCGCAAGAATTTTTTACAGAGTTTGGGTTTGATATAATAAAATAAAACTTGCCAAAACTTAAAGTGATTGCTAATATATATGTAATTAGTCGCAAACGGCTTCGGGAGCGTTTGCCCTAAGGGCGGTTAACTCAGCTGATAGAGTGCCACCTTGACGTGGTGGAAGTCGTGGGTTTGAGTCCCGCACCGCCCAGTTTACTGCAAACAACAAGGCTCAAAACATCACCGTTTTGAGCCTTGTTGTTTGCAGTTTTTTAACACCACCACACCCAACGGCGGCAATTTAATAGGCACACTGTATTCCCGCCCGTCACACAAATGCTTTTCTGCAACTAACTCGCCGGGATTGGTAATACCGCTCCCGCCATACTGCATATCGTCTGTATTAAGTATTTCCATATACTTGCCCTTTGCAGGCAAACCCATACGATAGTCCGTATGCGGTACAGGCGTAAAGTTACAGGCGAAAATTACATAATTGCACTTGCCTGTTTTTCTGTAAAAAGAAATAATACTGCGCTCTGCATCCAAGCAGCTAATCCAGCCAAAACCGTCCGGGTCGAAATCCTTCTGCCACAGTGCTTTCTCTTTCAAATACAAATGGTTTATATCCTGTACAAAATTGCGTAATTGGCGGTGGTGTTCGAACTCCTCTAACAGAAACCACTCTAGTGTGGCGGCCTCGGTCCATTCCCTAAACTGGGCAAATTCGCCGCCCATGAAAAGCAATTTCTTGCCCGGGTGCCCCACCATGAATGCGTATGCCGTGCGAAGGTTGGCAAATTTTTGCCATATGTCCCCGGGCATTTTATCCACCAACGACTTTTTGCCATGTACAACTTCGTCATGGGAAAGGGGTAGCATGTACCTTTCGGAGTAAGCGTACACCATGCTGAATGTTAGTTGGTGGTGGTGATGCTTGCGATGTATGCTATCCTTGCTCATATATAAAAGAAAGTCGTTCATCCAGCCCATGTTCCATTTTAGGTCAAAGCCAAGGCCGTCAAGTTCTACCGGGCGTGTTACGCCCTCCCATGCGGTAGATTCCTCTGCAATCATAAGCACGTTCGGATATTTTTGCGAAATTACGGAATTCATGTGTTTGAGAAACTCCACAGCATCTATATTTTCCCGCCCGCCATATTTGTTTGGCACCCAGTCGTCTTTGCCATAATCGAGATACAGCATAGAAGCAACTGCATCCACACGCAGGCCGTCTATATGGTATTTGTCCAACCAGAAAAGGGCGTTAGCAATCAGGAAATTTTTGACTTCGTTTCGGCCATAGTTGAAGATTAATGTACCCCAGTCCGGATGTTCGCCCTGCCTAGGGTCTGCATGCTCGTACAAATGAGTGCCATCGAAACGAGCCAACCCGTGAGCATCTTTTGGAAAATGCGCCGGTACCCAGTCTAAAATAATGCCAAGATCGTTTTGGTGGCAAGTATCTATGAATGACATAAATTCCGTTGGGCTTCCGAAACGGCTGGACGGTGCAAAAAATCCCGTGACCTGATACCCCCACGAACCGTCGAAGGGGTGTTCCATAACAGGCATAAGCTCGATATGGGTGTAGCCCATATTTTTTACATATGGTATAAGTTTTTCCGCCAGTTCCGGCCAGCTAAGGAAGCGGCCGTCTTCCGCGCGTTTCCAACTGCCCGGGTGCAGCTCGTACACATTTATCGGGCCGTCAAGCGGCGACTTCTTCTTACGTTTTGTCAGCCATTTTGCATCCTTCCATTTATAGCCCTCGATGTCATACACCATGGACGCCGTGGACGGCCGCAGTTCTGCAAAATGGGCATAAGGGTCTGCTTTGTGTATACGTTCGCCTGTTTTTGTGCGTATCTCAAATTTATATTTGTCATAGTTTTTCAAATCCGGTATAAAAAGCTCCCACACGCCGGAACTTGCAAGCGGACGCATGGGGTTTTGCGCCCCATCCCAATTATTAAAATCGCCGACCACGTTAACAACACGTGCATTTGGTGCCCACACAGCAAAAAGAACACCGTCTGCCCCATCCATTTTCAGCGGCGTTGCCCCCAGCTTGTTATAAATTTCATAATGTGTGCCGTTACCAAAAAGATATAGGTCAGTGTCGGTAATGAACATCTAATCATCTCCTTTGGGAAGGTCTGTTATTATTCAACTGGTTGATAATCACAACCAGTTGACCCCATTTTCGGGTCAACTGATTACAAAGTCTCTTATCCGAATTTGCACAGACGACATCCCGTTGTACACATTAACTTCCACGCCATACACTACATCTATGCCAAATCCCCCGGTTTTATTAACGCCTGCGGCTTCCGTTGCAGCGGCGTAAGCCTCATTTAAACCAAATGCAATTCCTTTAATTTTGCGGCCACGGTTGTCTGCCAGTGTGAAAATTAACGTACTTTTTTCGTCCATAACCCTCACATTTTCGACATAAAGGTTGTGGCTTACAAAAAGTGGCTCATGGTTTCCGCTGCCAAATGGCGCAAGGTATGAGAGTTCGTGAGCCAAGGGCAGGGTAATGTCAGCAAGTGTAAGTTCATGGTCTATTTCAATTGTTTTGCAAAAATCGTCGTCTGTCAGAGTGCAGTCACGGTTCAAAGCCTCACGTAGTATCGGAATGTTCTCCGGCGGTAGGGTTAAACCTGCCGCCATTGTATGGCCACCAAATCGTGCAAACAAATGCCTGTGGGCACTTAATGCTTCGAATAGATTATAGCACGGCGCAGAACGGCCGGAGCCCTTCATTGCGCCGTCGCCCTGTGTAAGTACAATTGTGGGACGGCCGGTAGCTTCACGTATGCGTCCTGCAACAATTCCGGCAATGCTTTCGTGAATTTCCGTATCTTCAATTACCAGCACCTTATCCGGTTGGCTTGGCAGGTTTGTTAGAATTCTTTCGGTACAGTCGGCGGTTAGCTGCTTACGTTCGTCATTCAGTTGCACAAGCTCATGAGTAATTTGCATACGGGTTGCAACATCTTCCGTACCTGCAATAAGGAGCTCCACTGCAGAATTTGCAGAACCCAACCGCCCTGCGGCGTTTATGCATGGGCCAATTACGAACCCAATAGTGAAAGTGTCGATGGGTTTTTCCAAATAGCCTCGTACGGTAATTAGACTACCAAGGCCCGGGTTTACCAGCTTATTTGTATTCAAGGCTGTCATGCCGCAGTTGGCCAGTATACGGTTTTCGTCTTTTAGCGGTACGATGTCGCATATAGTGGCAATGGCCGCCAGCACAAGGGCTTCTTCTTGCTCTACAAATGGCTCGCCCATATATTCGCAAATGGCAGCGGCAAGTTTGTAAGTTAGGCCGCCAGCACAAAGCTCCTTAAAAGGGTAGGGGCAGTTTGGCTGTTTTGGGTCAACAATGGCCACGGCAGGCGGCAGTTCGTCGCCCGGCTCATGATGGTCCACAACCACTGTGTCCATACCAAGGCTGTTGGCAAGCCGCACTTCTTCTATAGCAGAAATACCATTGTCCAGCGTGATTATCAGCTGTGTACCATCTTCGGCCAAAGTTTGTACAGCATTCTTGTTAAGGCCGTAGCCTTCATGTATGCGATGTGGTATGTAATAAGAAACATTGGCACCTAAACGTACCAACATTTTTTGCAAAATGGCGGTGCTGGTTATGCCGTCGGCGTCATAGTCGCCATAAATTGTAATCTTCTCCTCGCTTCGAATTGCAAGACAAATACGAGAAATAGCCTTTTCGGCATCTAACATTTCAAAAAAGGGACGTAAACCGCCCATATCTGGTTGTAAAAATTGCAATGCCGCATTTTTAGAACGTATGCCACGGTTGGCCATTACACGAGATGCGATTTCGCTAATGCCTAAGGTTTCGGCCATAAGAGATAGGTTTGCGTCGGTCTCACGCATTACCCACTTTGTTGGTGTCATATCAAACCACTTCCCTTGCCAAATTTGTTTGGGATTAAGAACCTGTGTTCAATAACAGCTTATTGAACACAGGTTCTAAATGCTAAAAATTTCTCCTGTAACTTTTCCTTCACCAGAAATTGTAACAATCCCGTAGCTATTGTGGCCAACTACACGTGGCTCTACAAGGTGGCCGGGGTTCATAAACAATATACCGTTTATTTCGAAAATAGTAGCCCGGTGGGTATGGCCAAAAAAACAGGCATCCACGCCTTTGGATTGGGAATAGCTTGCAATGCGCTGCAAGCCTTCTTTTACGCCCTTGGTGTGCCCGTGCATGATAAGTATTTTTTTGCCCGCAACTTCCAATATTTTTTCTTCCTGTTCACAAGACTCGTATGCGCCGCCAACCCATGCCATTTTGTAGCAGGGGAAGCAACTCTGCAAGCCTATCAAATCCTTGGCATAGTCGCCAAGATGAACGACCATTTGCGCTTCGCCTTGGTACTTCGGCAAAATTTTATTTTTTAGCAGGTTGGTGGAATTATGCGTATCGCTAACGACTACTATTTTCATATGGTAAGTTCCTCTATCATCAACGCCAAAGCCTGCCCTCGGTGGCTGATTTTATTTTTTTCTTCCGGCGAAAGCTGCGCCATAGTTTTGCCATATTTAGGAACGTGGAAAATTGGGTCATACCCAAAGCCGCCGCTACCTGCGGGCTTTTGTGCAATGTAGCCATGCACTTCCCCTGTGGTGGTAATTGTTTTACCGCATGGCATAGCGCAGGCAATAACACATACGAACTTCGCCGCCCGTACCGGTGAAAATTGCAATTCGTCCAATATATGTGCGTTGCGCACATTGTATGGCGTTTCCCGCCCCATAAAGTTTGCCGAATCTACACCAGGCTGGCCACCCATTGCATTTATACACAGCCCGGAGTCGTCTGCAAGAACCGCTATATCTTTATGGCCATTTTTGTATAAAAATTCAAGAGTTTCGGTAGCTTTTTGGCGGGCATTATACTCAAACGTGTCACCATCTTCCCCTGCCTCGAAAGATAGCCCAAAATCTGCAAGAGATTTTAGGCTAAGGTTGGCTTGAGCAAAAATGGATTGTATCTCCCTTACTTTACCCGGGTTATTAGTTGCAAAGATGTATGTCATTGGGGCTCTATAAGTCCGTATTCACCGTCATTGCGTTTGTATATTACATTAATTTCATCTGTCCAGCTATTGCGGAACACATAAAAGTCATGGTTTAGTAGTTCCATTTCCATTACAGCTTCCTGTGTGTCCATCGGTTTTATCGCAAAGCGCTTGCTACGTGTTATTACGATTTCCGGTGTGGTGGCTTCCGGCGTTTCGCTTTCGCCCATATCAAGGAAACTAAGCTCGTCGGACGTTGCTACGCTACGGCGGCGGCGGTCACGCAGACGAGATTTGTATTTAATAACTTGGCGTTCTAAAATATCCACGGCTTTGTCCATGCAGTTAGAGGCATCGCTATCGGTAGTTTCTGCACGTAGTATCCGCTTGTGCATTGGAATGGAAACTTCTACAGTGGTTTGGTGTCTGTTTTCGCTAAACGATACATGTGCTTCGGCGTCGTTTGGCAGTAATTTTTCCAAACGGCTAAGTTTTTTTATAGTAAGCTCTTTGAGGGCCTCTGTTACGGCCATATTCTTTCCTGTAAACTCGAAACGCATGGTAGTAACCTCCTTATTATTGTGCTGTTCCCGGTGGTGCGGGGATTGTTATTGTTCGCCCAAGCGGGATATTGTTAGGGTCACGTATGTTATTATACTGTGCAATATGCTCGATATAAACCAAGTCACTGGAACCATAGAATGCTCTTGCAATGCGTCCAAGGCTGTCCCCGGTTACTATTGTGTGGGTGCGTGGCCATTCCGGTGGTGGCTCTGTTGATGGCTGGGTCGTACCCGGTGTACCATCGCCTATGGCTTGTCCGCCGCCGTCTGCACCGCCGGGCATATTTTCAGCTCTAAAGGCTGCAAGCTCGCTGTTCAAGCGGTTTATTTCGGCTTCTTGCCTACGTATTTCCATATCTTGTGCTGCGTTTGCAGCAACAACAGAATGATAACGTTCATATGCGTCTTCCATGCTGGCGATTGTGTACTCTGCCTCGCTATTGCGGTTGGCAAGGGTGTTTATGCGTACGATAAGAATTATGAATACGACAAAGACCAAGAATATACCGCCTAAAAGGCCCATGCGTAAAAGGCTTGCAGCATCGTCGTTATTGTTACTATCTCTTGTGCGGGCAGGGGCATGTCCATTTCTTGCGCCACCTTGCGGGGGTGGCTGTCTTCGTGCGGCAGTGCGTTCGCCGCCTGTACCACGGCTCGCTCCCGATGATATCAAATCGCCACGGTAACGCTGGCGGAAAGTGTCGTAGGAATCTTCCGGTTGTTGGTCTGCTTTGCGGTCGTCTTGGGTTGGCTCTGAATGGCGGCGTGGTGGCGGTTGTGCCATGCGCCTGGATGTAGGTACCGCAGCACGCACAGCCGGCCTGGGATCCGGATTTTGTGGCCTGCGGCGGCGTGCTTCACGTATACCTGCCTCATAAAAATCGTCGCCCGGCCCTGGTTCTGATCCTGATCCTGGTGATAGTTCTTGAACCGGTGTTTGTCTGCGTCTCGGATTTTTTTCTTGGGAAGGATCTGTCCTAGGCATGGCAATAGTCTCCGGTCTTTCACGGCGGCGGCGAGGTGCTTCCGTCTTTTCCGGCTCCGGAGCTGGCTTGCGGCTAAAGCCGCTTACATATGCACTTGGCTCGTTTTCGAATCCGACATCGTCGTCCATCAATCGTCCTATTGGCGAAAGGTCTTCTTCTTGTGAGATGTTGTTGCTATCGTTAATGCTGTCCTGATAATCCTGCTCGTCCAGCATTATATCATCTTCTTCATACTCGTGTGGCGGGCGCCTATTCATTCTCATCTCTCCTTATTGGTATTTCTCCCGGACGCAAGCCCCTATACTCTACCCCGGGCTGTATGCTTCCATAGATATACTCTATCAGTTCCGAGGCGGTTACAAGCTCGAACCCACGCTCGATTAGCGCAGGTACAACAAGTTCCATCGCCTCGGCTGTTGCTTCAAAGATATCGTGCAAAAGTACTATAGAGCCGTGCCTTGCATGTTGCATTATGTGGTCGTAAATATGCTGCGCATCCCTAAAACGCCAGTCCATAGTATCTATAGTCCAGTTTAGGATGGAATAGCCCATATCATAAGAAATGCTGCGTACCCTGGCGTTTACACTGCCATATGGCGCACGGAAAATTGGCGGCGGTGGTACGCCGATTGCGTTTTCTATCGCTGCAGATGTGTTGCGAAGCTGATTGCGAATTGTATATTCATTTTGTATTGAGAGATTTGGATGGTTCCAAGAATGGCCGATAACTTCACTGCCGCCGGCCACTGTACGGCGTACAATATCTTCCCTAGATTCTACACGATTACCCAATACACAAAAAGTTGCACGTGCATTATAACGTTCTAAAACGTCCAGTATTTGCTCGGTAAAGCGGGATGGCCCATCGTCGAAAGTAAGTGCAATAACATAACGTGGCTTGGGGATGTATGTGTATTCTCCTTCGTACTGGACATACTCAATTTCATACACTTCATGAATTTTTTCAATATGCTCGAACAAGCTAATTTTTGCAAGCTGTGCCTCTTGCATAAGATTTAATGGGTTGATTGCGGCTTGTGTTTCTTGCACAGGTGTAATGTCAACAGTTGCCAGGCAAACCGGCTCTGTGATGTTTATACTGCTTACCGTTTCGCCCCCGCATGATGTAAACCCAAATAATATTAACACCATTACATATATGGCTGAAATTACTTTAATTTTCACAATATCCACACTCTCGCAGTTTATGTAAAAAGTATAAACCACAAGTCGCATTTCGTCAAAGGTAAAAGGTAATATGTAACAGAATAGTAGGCAAACATCACGATATTTACCATGATGTTTGCCTACTATTGTTATTTGTCAAGGAGTGTAGGAGTAAATTTTACACCAAATGCAAACTTTAGTTCATCTATGCGATATGATTTGTGTAATTCCGGCCCGCAGGATGCCGAGCCTATGCCGCTATTTTTGTAATCGATGCTCACAACTGTTTCATCCAGTTTAGTTAAGTCATGAGGGTGACGTGCGGCGTCCAGGTCATGGCCGGTATAATGCATTGCGTTTAGCGAGAATGGCTGCCCTTCCGCTTCAAACACGAGCCCAAAGCCACGCCCGTCTGTTACTGTAGCGTAATTTACGCCGTAGCGTGCGCCATTTTCCTGCGGAACGGGGTAGTTTACAAACATGTCATCTACAGTGGTGGTGAAGTAGCCTTTGTGTGCACTGTGGTGCATGTCTACATAGCTTTCATGCGGGCCGTAGCCGAAGTAGCGCACATCTTCCGTGCCTTTTGGCATGACAAAACGCAGCCCAAAGCGTGGCAGCATTAGCTGCAGGCCGGGATCTCTTCCCATGCGGCGTGTCATGCATTCGTTTTTGGTAACGTCTACGTCTGTATGAAGAGAGATACTGCCTGTATCATCTACAGTCCAGGTAGCTTTGCCACGCAGTATCGGCTGTTTGGACTTTCCGCCAAGGGAATATTTTACAGTAAGGATGCATTTACCGTCTTTTGTCTTATGAGTTGCATCGTAAATTTTGGTAGTGAAAGAGTCGAAGCCATGAGTGCGCCATTGCACTTGTACATAACGGTCGTTGTCTGTTGGTGCACGCCATACATCGAATGTAAGCGGCTGGGTTATGACATTTACGCCGCTGCGGGCAAGTTGGGTAAATGCACCGGTTTGTAAGTCGAAAATATAGTGGAAGTCATGGCCTGTAATGTGTATGTTTGCGTCATTTTCGCTGATATTTAAGCCGTTTGCGGTAGATGGAATGGCGGGTATCGTAACTTTATTTTGAATAATTAGTTGATGGAATGTCATTTCATCGCCACGCTTGTGAATTTCGCAAGTGTTTTTGTAAAGGAAGCGGATGTTAAGTGCAAGGAAGCCACTGGATTGCTTCGTCGCATTGCTCCTCGCAATGACGGACGAGGGCAGTTTGTAGCCTAAGTTTAATTTTTGCGAGGCCTGAGGCGGCGTAGATAAATCGGTTATCACGCCATTTACAAGTATATTGTAGCCGTCGGTTAATTCCCACTCCATATCTAAATGGGCGAGAGTAATAAAGTCGTAGCCATTGTGTATTTCAATTTCGCCCTTTTTCAAATTTGTGGCGGTAACTTTTGCATATTCGTACGCCTTTTTCGCTTCTTTAAAGCCGGTGTAGGGTTCACGGTTTGGCGACACAACGCCATCCAGGCAGAAGTTGCCGTCGTGAGGTTCCTCGCCAAAGTCGCCGCCGTATGCGGTAAAGTCTACCACGGTCATTTCCGATATTTGAGCTTCGGTTAGACCTATGCGTTCCAGCCCTTTTTTGTAGCCACGGGCGGGAACGGTATAGGTTTTGCCATTCTTATCGGTATAGCGTTTCGCTTGCAGGCCATGATCCCAAAATTCCCAAATACAACCGCCAATTAGTTTTGGTGAAGAATGTATCAGCTGCCAGTAATCCCATAAATCGCCGGGGCCTATACCCATTGCGTGGGCGTATTCACATAGGAAAAGCGGGCGTTTTTTCTCCGCATTTTCGGCATATTCTTTGCAGAAGTCCAGGCTAAGGTACATTCGGCTGAAGACGCCGCTGTAATCCAAGCCGGCATTGCTGGGTTCTTCGCCTGTTTGCTGCATGTTAAAGCCTTCGTAATGCATGATACGGCTGGGGTCACGGGCAATTGTCCATTCCGCCATTTTCTCGTGGTTGGTACCTTTGCCCGCCTCGTTGCCAAGCGACCACATTATTACGCAGGCTTGGTTTTTATCACGTTCTACAAGACGTTCGATGCGGTCTACGTAAGCAGCTTCCCACTCGGGCAGTTCGTCCAAGCGGTCTCGGTTTGGCTGCATACCATGGCA
>Ga0123355_10016625_pt1 | contig 11606 bp, 12 predicted proteins | sample TergutEmb28metaG_3_FD_89872 | JGI IMG/M metagenome (GOLD analysis project Ga0123355, IMG submission 89872) | Embiratermes neotenicus P1 segment gut microbial communities from Petit-Saut dam, French Guiana - Emb289 P1 | ecosystem: Host-associated > Arthropoda: Insects > Digestive system > Gut ...
CTGTGGGAGTTCCTCCCGCCCCCGGCCCAGCATCAGGGTCAAAACCCAATCGGGCGGACCGCTCTCGACCCAACCTAGCCTTTAGCTCGCCGAGTGCGCGATCTTGAAAGCTGCCATTCTTCGGCGCAGGCTGACGGCGGCTGTGCGCCCATGGTCGCCAATCAGCGAGGTCCCGCGGCTTCTCCAAACCGGACGTACGATCGAAGGGCTCCTATGGCGCCTCGTACGGATTGCGGTAGTTCCAAGACGAGCTAGGGACGACGACGACAATACGTAAATAGCGGGCTTGGTGAACGGCCAAATCGACCGAAAGCCGGACGTTCCGGGGCGTCTTGGGCATCTGACAACAGATGCGTCCGCCAATGGATAGTACCCTAAAAAGATCAGCTATTTCTGCGAAGTGAGCTGTTCCATCATCTCAGCTTCGACCAGCAGCAGGTACCGACGCAGATCGCGAACGCACGCGATCAAGCTGCCATCGGGCCCCTCGAGCCCCTCTTCGCGAATCTTGGCGAAAATGTCATAGCCGACCGAACGGCTTATACTTTCAAGACGATCCCATGGTCGGACAATCGTAAAAAAAGCGCCGACACCATCGCGCTTCTTCCAACTCGCGTCATATTGCGCGTCCTTGGAGCGAACATACTGGACGTCCGCATGCGTTATCGCGTCAAGGTGCCGATGATATTTCAGTTTTTCATTGCCGCTCATGCCAGCTCTCCCAAGCTTCACATCGGCCCGAGCAACGACTTGTGGCCTAAAAGCGGTCCAGTTTTGTGCAAGACTCAAGACCGATGATGGATGTCTTTCTAAACTATTAGCTGTCAGCGGCCTTCGGACGGATTCCGCTGACGGCAGACGGCCGCGCTTGCATCTAAGCGGGTAGGTTGTAGCGGCTCAGCAGCAGACGGGGCGAGGCAAAATTCCATATTTGAAATATCTCGGCGACCATGGATAAACGGTTGGGGGTCGTATGCAAAAAGTCAGTCATACCCCTTGTCTGGAAATCGGACATGGCATAGGTATAGGTCCGGTATTCAGACAGGAACTGACATGGCTACGATCCTCAAGGGATCTCCAAGCGTCGTATTCCCGGCTGCCGAGGTGGAGGCCTACATCAGGGATGCGTTGGCGGATCAGGAGGCAGACCAGACCATATTGCGTCCCGGTCGAGAAGTGACGGCAACACCCCTTGCGCCACGATCTTGGGAGCCAGAGATCGATTCGTTGGTCGTCGTCGAAGTGATCTGTGTGATTGAGGAACTGCTGGGAATCGAGATCCCAGCGACGTTTTCGCCGAAGGGCGGCTACAGCAGTGCTGAGGCGTGCATCAAGGATCTCATGTCCGAAGCGAAAGCCGCGTGGACCGAAAGGCAACGAGGGAGAAGATAAATGAGCAATGATCGCGCCGCCTTTTCGCAGCCGTCAGCCGATGCGGATCGACAGATGCTTGGTGAGCGTCTCAAGGAAGCCCGCGAGTATGTCGGCTTGAAGCAAGAAGATGTCGCCAAGAAACTGGGCATTCCACGTAGCGCGCTGTCCAATGTAGAGGCTGGGAGCCGGAAGGTCGATGCTATTGAACTTGCTCAACTAGCAAAGTTTTATCAACGTCCCGTGGCGTGGTTCACGGGGGAAGATTCGTACGGCACACCTTACAAGATGCCGGAAGGAGTCGCTCACGTCGCGCGCGCCGCAGCAGCACTTTCTCAGCAGGATCAAGCGGAGCTTGCGCGCTTTGCTGATTTCTTGAAGTCACGCGCACGCACCAAGGCAGGCTCCGATGGTCGATAGCCGTGCGGCAATCCTCACCGGCGCCAAGGCCGCGTCTACGCTTCATCGCGACCTCGATATTCGAGAGCAGGTGAGGCTGTCTGGCGGCGGCCGGATCGACGTGTTTGGCGCGATTGCCAAGCTTGGTGCGACTCTGATGTTTCAGCCGCTCGACAAGCTGCTTGGCGCTTTCCTTCCTGGGGAGGAAGTCGGTGTTCTGATTACTACGAAACGTTCTCTTCCCGTGCAGCGCTTCACTGGTGCGCATGAGCTTGGACACTTGTGCATGCGGCACGAGCCAAGTCTGGATGATGAAAATATCCTAAGGCGCGCGCCGTTTTCGACGGGCGGACGGCTAAGCCGTCAGGAGCGGGAAGCCGATGCCTTCGCATCGATGTTCTTGACGCCTGCTTGGCTCCTTGCCTTGAATCTTGACCGACAGGGCTGGAAGGCGCGCGATCTGCGGGATCCTTCTAAGGTGTACCAAGCATCGCTGCGAATTGGGACCAGCTATCGCGCAACCTGTTACGCACTTGAGCGCCACAAGGTTATCGGTCGCGATCTTCGCGAGCGATTAATCGCCGTCGAGCCAAAAGAAATCAAGCAGAAGCTTCTCACCGGCTATGAGCCTCCGGACTGGAGATCGGACGTCTGGCTCCTTACGGAGCGAGACGAGGGAGCGCTAATTGAAGGTGGACGAAACGATCTTTTTGTTGTGCAGCTTCGCGAAAATAGCGGTGCGGGCTATCTCTGGAATTTCGATCAACTGCGAGATGCCGGCTTTGCGCTCGTCGATGATGATCGCGAGGAAAGTAGACCCGAGACCATTGGGGGCGTGCTGACCCGCAAGGTAACTGCGCGGTCGGAAGATCGCGTGCAAGGTGAAGTTCTGCTCCAAGAAGCACGGCCTTGGATGGCGAACGCGCCGCTTCACGAACTGTTGCTTCGCTACGACCTGCGTGGTCCGGAGAGCCCAGGCATGTGGGAGCCCGAACTCAAGAAGGTGCTTGAGGCGGCCTAGCGAATGATCAAAAAAATCGTCGACCTGCGCGCAACCTTCGGACCGGCGCGGGATCAGAATCCACGGCCGACCTGCGTTGCCTTCGCTGCTAGCGACGCGCACGCGGCGGTGCGGACGGGCTGGGAGCCCCTTTCCGCCGAATGGGCTTACTATCACGCACTGAAGCGCGATGGTGGGCACCCGGATGATGGGGCGACGCTTGTTGGGATGCTCGAGGCGATCAAATTGGACGGGCAGCCGGTGGAAACCGAGTGGCCGTATATCAAAGCTCCGATCACGGATATCAATTCTTGGAGACCGCCGCGGCCCGTAAGCGCGTTGTTCTATCGCGACCATTGCCCGTCCGTCGTGACGGTTAAGGATGTCATTGGCCAGCTTGATGCCGGCTGTCCCGTGCTGATCACAATGACGCTCTCGAATGCCTTTTACCGTCCCTCCCCGGAAGGAGTTGTTGATGGGAAGGAGCCGATTGATCCAAAGCGACGCCATGCAGTTGTCGCTATCGGTTACGGCGAGCGCCGTTCGAGCAGGTTCGTGCTGATCCGCAATTCTTGGGGACAGGCTTGGGGTTTGCAGGGTTATGCGTGGGTTTCAGTCGACTATTTGACTCCCCGCCTGACGGGGGCTGCCATCATGACTACGGAGCTCTAGAGCATGTACACGGCGATCACGCCTCAGCGTACCAATGCACAAGCTTGGATTGCCGCCGCTGGCGCGGTGCAGGACGCCGGCGGAGAAGCTTACAATGTTGTGATTGACATTGCGGATCCGATCGCCGTGGCGGGACCGGATGAAGCGATCCTGAACGAGGTAGATCAGTTCCTCCGGATGCATCATGCGAACACGCTTGCGAGTGTGGCAAACACGATTTTTCCGCAGAGCCTTCTTGATCGCTACGGACCCAACGATCTCTACGCTGCATACAACGATAAAGTGCTGCCACGGATTAAGCAGATGACCCATGACTGGGGTCGCTATTTTGAACGCATGACGGCATGGAAGAAGGTCAACGGCAAAGACGTGATTATCATCAACCCGCTCCATGACCTCATCGGCTTTATGCGCGATCAGATCGAGTCGGAGCGGACCTATCGTAGTGTATACGAGATGACGATCTATGATCCGGCGCGCGACGCTGGCAAGGTCGCCAATCGCCAATGCCTGAGTTTCCTCAGCTTCAAGGTGACACGCGACAAACGGTTGCTGCTGACTGTGATGTATCGCAATCACACCTATGTAGCGCGCGGACTGGGCAATTTTCTTGGGCTCGGGCGATTGCAAGCATTCGTGGCTGCTCAGTCCGGGGCCAAGCTAGGCTCGCTCACCTGCATCTCAACGCACGCCGAGATTGATGCCGGCAAAAAGACTCGCGACGGCCTCGTGCAAGGCTGGACCGCTGTCGAAGCTAATCAGTTGATCACAAGGTGCCGCGAACTCTGTGCATAAGGTGCTGGCTATTCCGCTTGCCAACGGTCGAAATTGATTTGTCGCTTGGTCAGATCGGCAGTTATGACTCCCTTGCGATGTAGTTGTAGCTCCCGAAACACGGCGTAGCCCTGGAGGATTGCCCGCTCCCACAACCAGATCGGCAGCTGCTCCGCCTCATAGCCACGGACGAAGTTCTTAACAGACTTAAGCAGATCAAATCCGAGCTGAGGAGTATTCGCGAAGAACTGATGTCGCTTAGCGGTTTCGAAGATCCATGTCGTGAGGCCTTCTTCAATCAAGTTCGCACGCGCTCCGTCCTCGTTTTCGTCGATCTTGGGAAGGCTCTTTCGTTTAACCTTCAGGAGCGCCCGGATTGTGGGCGACCATCCGAGGACAGCTGCATACGCTAAGTGGAAGACGTCGTGGAAGCGATAGTCGTCTTTGGGCAGGTGATTGTCAGTCAAGCGGTCTCCGAGAAGAATGCCGCCGGATTTCTGGAAAACAAATTTTGTGCCGTTGACCTCACGCTCATAGATCTCCACCCGGAGCAAACGCGGGAGCTGCTCATCGATATCGAGCCCCTCGTCGAATAGCGGCGGGAACCTCTGTTCGATCGGCCAGCGATCTTGAGTCTTTGCCATGTTTCTTTGCCCGGCCTCGTCAAGCGATACTTCAGCCGCGGCGGCCGCACGTCCGAGAGGGCGCAGCAGCTTGACTAGATCGCCACGCAGCGCGTCCACATTGTCTTGGTAGGCCAAGCCGATGAATCGTTTCGCAAGATCACCGGCCTCGCCCGCCAATTCGAGCAAGGCGCGCTCGAAAGCGCCCTCATCAAATCTCTTGGCTCGAGCGAGTGAACCTAACATGACGTTCGACGTCTCTTGCGTGGGGTTTGTAGCGCGGCCAAGCACATCGGAAAGTGACGTGCCACCACGGCGTGCGACCGCCGAAACGTACCAAAGTACGTCGCCGAGTTCTTCCAAAACAGCATCGTGATAGCCAAAAAAACCGTCGGTATCGCGACGTTTCTTCTTCAGGGCGCTAACCAGGCTACCGACCTCGCCCACTAGACCCAAGATAGCCGTGTCCATCTCGCGGCCGAGGCGATCCGACGCGGTGGCGGACCGCTCAAAGTCCTCCGCCGCAACCTGCTTATTTTTCGTCCTAGTCAACTGGGTCATAAATCTCCTTCCTACCGATTGCGGCTCGTGACCGCGGATTCTAAGCGAGTATATCGTGTTGCCGATTCGCCCGGGAAGCACACATCGCTCCGCCCCCGTCTGCGCGGTCATTAGCCGCTGGTGAGGCACTATATGACACCGACCGTCGTTTTTGACACGTACTGGCGCTTCGCGTCAGAACGGCTGGCCATGCTTTATCGGCGTTACAGAGAACCCGCCGGCCCGTGGACGTCCGATTCGATCTTGCGAAGCTATCGGTTCACCAATGTGTATCGTGCGGCCGACCGTGTCAGCCAATACCTCATTGCTGAAGTCCAGGTTCGGGAGGATCGGCCACAGACTCCTCTAGAGCTTTTCTTTCGTACGATGCTGTTCAAGATCTTCAATCGCATTGAAACGTGGGAGTCGTTGGAAGAGCGGTTTGGCCCCCTTGAATGGCGCAAGCTTGATCTGGCGAAGATCGACCAAGCCCTTGCCGAACTGTGGCTGCGGGGACGCAAGGTTTACTCCGCAGCATACATCATGCCGTCGCCCCTCCTGGGCCATGCGAGGAAACACAGTAATCACCTCGCGCTTTTGAAGCGCATGATGGAGGATCGGCTACCCGAGCGAGTGCATCAGGCACCATCGCTGCGGTCTGTGTATGAACTCATTCTTCGTTATCCAGGTCTCGGCCCTTTTCTCGCGTTCCAATACACAATCGACCTGAACTACTCCAGCTTGTTGGAGTTCAAGGAATCGGAGTTCGTCGTTGCAGGGCCAGGCGCGCTCGACGGCATATCAAAGTGCTTTATCAATACAGGGGGATTGACTGCGGAAGAGGTCATCTATTGGGTGACCGACCGGCAGGACGCCGAGTTTAAGCGCCTCGGATTGGAATTCCCGGGACTATTTGGTCGCAGACTTCAGCCGATCGACTGTCAAAACTTGTTCTGCGAAATATCGAAATATGCCCGTGTAGCGCATCCGGATATCGGCGGCATCGCGAACCGAACGCGGATCAAGCAAAGTTATCGACAAAACACCCGGCCAATTCCCAAGCCGAAGTTTCCCGAGAGTTGGGGGATCCGTGTCGACGATGGCGTCGCAGTTGGCGCGACCCAGCGGCCTGAAGCCCTAACACCAACCTTGTTCTGAAAAGCGCGTTTAGACCTCGCTTAGACCCGACCCCCCGAGGTTGAATTGCGATGTTCTGCTGGCATTTCGATCAATCCCTGCTTTGGACGGACCTCGGGCCTGGCGACGCCTGTAGGCGCCAAACTGTCCCGTTCACGGATGCAGTTTGCTGCAACCGCTTGACGTCGGTCCGCGACATTCAACCGCTCATAATTAAATGTCCGTAGCTACGGACCTGCACCGCATCACCATCATTTGACGAACGTCCGCCATTCGCGCTCGCTCGTTCAGAGCAACCGGTCTGCTTCCGGCCATCAGCCCTTTACGCCTACCGCCTCTTGAAAGACAGCATTTCGCCGAAAGCCGTGCTGCTGGCGAGCGCTATCGTCGAAAGCGGCGATTCCGACGGGTTACTCCTGCTCGTGGATCTGGAGAACAGGCTTCGACAGCCGCTAATCAATTGGCGCACCATTCAGGGAGCCGTCACAGAGCACGTTCCGTCCGAACACGAACACTGGCGCGGCGCTTTCGACGTGTTTCCTGTTGCCGCCACCGAGTTGCGGCAAAAGCTCTTGGCGATGACAACAGACGGTGGACTGAACGATGCCGCCGCGCGCGTGCTACGTGAAATCGACCGGATTCGCGACGAAAACCCCGCACCCAACGACGAGCCGCGCCATCCCGATTTGGCTTCCGGCAAGCCGTGGCCGATCTTGCTGGCCGTCCCTGACGGGGAAGGGAGTGTGCACGTTGAAGCTTTAAGCTTCAAAGCTTCCGTTCCGCGACCGGCCATCAGCCATTTCATCCTAGGCACGACGGTACCTCGATCATCACTTGGCCAACTCCTCCACCTGGTCGAGGAACGCGGCAAGCTCCCTGTGATTGCCAGGTAGTTCCGTCCGCCATTCATTCATTGGCCTGACCATTGCAAGTTCACCTGCACCCCGTGACAGCTCCTCCAGATTCTGGTCTGACATACCGAGCCCGCGCATGTAATACTGACTCCATCTCGCAAAGGTCAGGATCCACATCGAGACCACCAGAGCGCCATTCCAGCGGGTCCAGTCGGAGGTGCTGGCGAGTGGCTGTTGCACGATTCGCCGCTGCCGCCTTAAGATAGTCTTCACCGAGTTCAGGCTGGCATGTCGTCTTTCAGGGCTGCTGTGGGCAAAGAGGAACGCAGCGATGTTTGTCGTCTGCCCCTCACGCGCTCGCTCAAACAGCAACTGCTGGCGCTCCGATGCTGGATCCAGCAAAGCAGCCAGTTCGTGAACCCAGATTTCGCAGGCATCATCAGTTTTGGCGCGGTCATTCCGCAACAAAGGCAAGACCACATCCCGGAAAAGCCAAGGTTCAGCCCAGGTCAGGTGCCGCATATGCCCCCGCATTGAGTCGACGAGGCGTCTCAATTCGTCTGCAGCGATCGCGGTCGGCAACGCACTCTGTAGGGCCGATACCAAGCCATTGTAGATCTCCGCGGCCTTTGGCTTCCTCGCCGCGTGGTTAACCATCCAGCCCAGGGCCCGTACCTGCTCGGGATAGGGAAATGTGGCAACCAACTGCAGCGCAGTGAGCAGCCCTCCCGGCTTTTCCAGCTGCCGCTCGATCGCATTCATTCCCATCCATTGCAGCAGGCCGTTGCTGCTGTGAATGAGGCGGTCCTGCTGGTGCTCACTTATGTCGAACTGTACTGACAGTGAAATCTCGCTGACGATCTGACTCAACAGGGACAGCCGCGCTGCATGCGGACCCTGAGCTTCTATCGGCACGCTGCCCATCTGAGCTTCGGTGATTGCCAGTAACGAGTCCGGAGCATGGCGCCACAGGATTTTGACAGTGAAATACTCAGCCCAAGTCAGGCCCGCGTATTTTGTTACGTGAGATAAATGATACGGATGATACGAGCTGTATAGCAGTTTCTCGACCGGTTCCCGAAAGAACTCGGTGCGCGTCACGGCTAATTCTTTGTCCGCTTCATCATGCGCGCGGTTGAATGATGCCTTGAGGAACTCTGCGAGAAATTCCAGAAACCCGTACTCGGATTCGAGGCGCCCAAAGCGGAGGTCGTTGGCGCGAGAATGCGCGAGCACGTCGCCAAGCAACTGCCAGGTTGCCGTGAAGTCCTCGAAGTCACCCGCTCGCCGGTCCAGGCAATTGCGCAAACCAGCCGTTTCAGGCAGTGCAAGCGAGTTATCCTTGAGCAGACCCAGTACGACCAGCCGTTCCTTCAACCGCTTGCCGCTCAGCCCCTTTAGCGAACGCTCGTCGGTCCATACGCTTAGCACGTCGCCAGCTAGGGCCCTATCGAGGAAGCGTAGCGGCTCGTAGCGTCGTGGCGCCACCACCGACGCCTTGGAATCGAAGAGAAGCCGATTTGAGGGATTCTCGGTCTTGCTTTCGGGCTGCGCGGCCTGCGTCTCTTGCACTAATCGGGCCTGGTATTGCTCAACCTTGAGCAGGATATCCGCAGGGATAGGCGTGACAAGTAATGGATAGTTTGCAGCGGCGTTCTGAAATGAGTTGGACAAGTTAAAACCTGCTACAGGCAATCTATCCGATCCCATGATAAGGATGTAACGATCATGCAACCGGTCCGCCTTTAGGCCGTAGATACGCAACTTGATGCGTTTGAGAAGGTGGCGGTTGTGGTCGCAAGCCGCCATTAAGTTGTTGATTGGACTCGGAGTGGTCTTGTCGGGTTCGCCTGCAGTGGCTTCGTCTTTCTTGGACGCCTTTGGAAGTGCAGTGAAGACGATGTAGTCAGCTTTGGGTGCCGCACAGAGCAACGTCAAACCCAAGCCTACGACCTCGAAATAGGGGTCGAAGATGATAATCTGGTGTTGCTGGTACTTGGCCAGCAACGTCCTGAACCACTCCACAAATTGCAGTCGCCCCTCTCCGTCACCCTTACCCCAGCGCTGGAAGAACTGTCCCTCCGATTTCGGCGGATGGAGCCGGGCAAAAAGAGATAGAAGTCCGCGGTTAACGGGTACCCAAGGGTCTGCCTCGCGCCCGCCAATGAGGCTATCGATTTCGGGGCCGTCTCGACTGATCGTCAGAACTTCCTTCACCCTCGCCGACACGGACGGCCGAGTGGTTTTTTCCAGCCAGTCGAACTTAACCGGGCTGGCGTCGTGATTCATCACATGACTTTGAATATGGAGTTCCCGCAAGTACCCGGCCCGCCACCGGCAACACAGGGTGCCCTCGCGGGATTGGTCGCTGTGGAAGCCGAAGAGCTCCAGTTCAGTACTGTCTGTTCGGGCGCTTAACTGGTCGCATACTTCGAACTTACACTCGAACTCACCCTTCTCGTCACGTTCCGCTATGGCCAGGACCGAGTAGACGGTATCGCCGCCATTCTCGATGTTCAGGCGGAATTGGAAGCTACTAAAGTGCGGCACCTGCATCGAATTGAATCGGACGACAAGGGCGCCTGGGGTTTCGATCCAGCTCACGTTCAGCAAGTTCCGCTCCAGGTCGTCCAGCGCCGGAAAGACCATCAGCTCGAGGTCGCCGAACCGAGCAGCGTCTGCGCCACCGAAGTCCAAACCGGTATCTGCGTTGATGTGCTTGACCACCGATGTGGTCAAGGCGACGTCGTAACCCTCACCTAGGCGGAACAGCGCCCCTTTGTCGGTCTGCGTGATAGAGGCGCTCAAAGCCCCAGCTCCACTATGCGGGCTGGAGGATGACCGCCGATCATACGCATCGCGGTTGAGCAGATAGGCAACGGGCCGGTAGACCAGACTATCCGCAACGAGTGAGGCCGCACCGAATCGTGCTTTGAATCGTTCTGAAAGTCCAAGCTTCAATTCTTCGCTGATCGCCGAGATGCTTCGACCCGCGCTTAATAAGCGTATCAGCTCCTTACATTGGACGCTGTTGACGTACAGATTGACTCGGATTACCTGCGCCTGGACTTTCCCTAATCTATGGAAGCTATCGTCGTCAGTAGATGACCAGCGACCGTCGGAATGACTGTAGGGAAGAAGACGCCCATAAATTACACGATTTTCGATCGAGTCACCTGATTTTATTTGTAAAATCCAAAGCTGTAAGGCGCAGTGACGAGCATCGTCCGAGAACAGCCGTGCCAGTCGGCTATCGTTAAGCAGATCATCTAATTTAGGGGCCAACAAACTGTGAGTATCTTTCCTTATTGCCATGTTTCCTCCCTCTGTCTGGAGGGATATCATTTTTGCCAAACTAAGCCGCTTCGGCGAGCAGTGAGCTATTCTTATGCCAAAGCGGGCGTTTGATTGTCGAAGCATGAACCATCAACGACACCTGCGATGTCCTAGCAGCCATGGGACCGTGCCGGGTCGGGTCGAGCCTTACACTACATCATCGGGAAGCTTAAGCTTTGGCCATCGCCCTAGCGCTGCAACGAAGCTATCGTAACGTGCGCCCGCCTGTGCCCGGGCCGCCTTGGCGGCTGGCTCCGGTAGCGCCGGGGCGGAAGTCAGCCAGAATTGGATGAACTGGGCCTCGCCCGATTCAATCAGATTGAAGGGTATATTTTGACCCGGCCGGTGGGCGTTGTGAAGTGCCCGTTGGCCCTTCGCAGCCATGATCCCCTCCGCCCGCCAACACTTTGGGTCGGAAGTTGACGAAGGGATCGTCGGTTGGGACGTCTGCCTTACCCGCTTGCACGCCCAAAAGCAGAGAGACGGCCGTCGGCCATCAGCCCTTTCATCCTGAGCGCAACAGCGCCTCGATCATCACTTGGCCAATGGCGGCCAGGGAGATGAAGGGCTATCGGACATTCAGAGTATGATCCGGTCGCCAAGCAGCGGCGACCGTGGAACGCAGGCCGAAAGCTCGGAGCCAAACGGGCATTGAAAGCCCAACAGGTCTGGGCCATCAGGTTTTGGCTTGATCGGGAGGGCCGGCTACGCGATCGCGCGATGTTCGATCTCGCGATCGACAGCAAGCTGCGCGGGTGCGACATCGTCAAGATCAAGATCGGCGACCTTGTGAGCGGCGGCCGGGTTCGCTCGCGAGCTATCGCAGTTCAACAGAAAACCGGCCGCCCCGTTCAGTTCGAACTCCTCGAGCCCGCCTGTGTCAGTCTACTCGCCTGGCTC
>Ga0123355_10016626_pt1 | contig 11605 bp, 11 predicted proteins | sample TergutEmb28metaG_3_FD_89872 | JGI IMG/M metagenome (GOLD analysis project Ga0123355, IMG submission 89872) | Embiratermes neotenicus P1 segment gut microbial communities from Petit-Saut dam, French Guiana - Emb289 P1 | ecosystem: Host-associated > Arthropoda: Insects > Digestive system > Gut ...
AGCCGCATTGAAAATATTCCCTCCTTAGCCACCCAAAACGCAACCTTCATACTGCCTGACTTCACAGGAAAATTCAAAAGGAGGCTGCAACTCAATTGGATTTTCCAATTTCGTTACAGCCCCCTTTTTGCTGACGCAGTTATCGGGCAAAAAGACAAGCAAGATTGTAACTTTATTTTCTTACGCTCCCTAACTCACACAATAACCTCACATTGTGATAATCCGTAGTAATCAGCGGCTTTTAGCACTTCCTGTGTAATTTGCTCGCCGGGTGCCAGTATTGGTATACCGGGCGGATAGGGCATAACAAATCCGCCGGATATTTTTCCAATGCTGTTTACTATAAGTGCTGGACAGGTAGGCTTTTTTAGAGCCTTGCGAGGGGAAAGAATAACTACTGGTAATGTTTGCTTTGCAGAAGGATTCATTACTTTTGATTCTTGCATATTTTTAGTAATTCTGCATTCTGTGTCTACATGTGAAATAGCTTTTGCCAATCTAATAAAACCGCCATTATCACCAGAAAAACTATCCGCCACTGAAGTCATGGCTAATATATGGTGATGACTGGACAATTCCATTTTTAAGCCAAATTCAGTAGCTAGGCGTTGCGACAAAACATTTCCATCTATGCCTTGTGGCATTGTCAAAACGATTTTTCCAATGCAATAATCATTTTTTGGCTCTACTAGGTGGATATAATGGTTTTTGGAAAGTTTATTTCGTAATTTGAACAAACTATCTACATACAAATCAAAATATGCAGTCTCTTTCCATAGAAAGTTTAACATATAATCTGTTACCGCCATTAGCATAAAAGAAGGACTACTGGTTTGTAAACATTGCAAACCTAACCTTAATCTTTGTGTTGGTTCTGGCTTCAATCCTTTAATATGCAGAACCGCACTTTGCGAAAAAGTCGGCAAAGTCTTATGGAAACTCTGTACCACAATATCCGCGCCGCACTCAAGCGCGCCCCGTGGAAAAGCAGAATGAAATGGAAAATGCGCTCCATGTGCTTCATCCACAATAAGTACACAGTTGTACCTATGTGTTATATCAGCAATAGCTTTAATATCAGAAACATAGCCTTCGTAAGTTGGACTTGTGACTATTACGGCCTTTATTTCTGAATGATGTTCTAATAAATCTCGTACTGTACCAGGTGACACTCCACCTGCTAGTCCTTCATGTGTTATTTCTGGCATAAAGTATACCGGATTGGCTCCTGCCCATGCCATTCCACTAAAAACAGAACGATGGCAATTTCGTGCTACTGCTATGTTATCCCCTTCGTTACATACTGCACCAATGGCGGCTATTATTCCGGCAGTGGTGCCATTTACTAACAAAAACGATTCGTCAGCACCATAGAACAATGAAATACGCCGCTGGGTTTCCAAAATGGAAGCCTGCGGCGCATGTAGGTTGTCGGTTTCGTCCAATTCTGTAACATCCAGCTTTAGCCATTCATTTATAGGAGGCATAAAGTGGGTGTTCCCTTTATGACCTGGCATATGGAAAGGATACAATTTCCGCTGGGCATATTGGGTTAAATTTTCATACAAGGCCGTAGCCTTTGTTAAGTCCTCATCTATCATTGTGCCGCCAACACCTCAGTCCATGCACGATTAAAAGCATGTGTAAATTCGCCCAAATCAATAAATGCTTCACTACGATAGTAAACCTCATCTGACGGCCAGTAGATTGGGTTGTTACTCATTTCTTCTGGAAGTAATTCTAAAGCACCACGATTTGTAGTGGAAAAACCAGTATACATAGTATTGCGCATTGCGATTTGTGGGTCATTAATAAAATTAATAAAAGCTTCCGCACCCGCTTGATTGCGCGCCCCTGCTGGTATAACCGCAGAATCAAACCAAATATTGCTTCCTTCACGTGGTACCACATAATTCAAATCAGGGTTCTGCGATATTGAAAACATTGCATCTCCAGAATAAACCACAGCTAACGCGGCTTCGCCAACAATCATTGCGTTTTTAACATCGTCGGTTACAAAGGCACGAACCAGCGGACGCTGTTCAATCAAAGAATCCCGTGCGGCGTGCAATTCGTCAATATTAGTGGTGTTAAGAGAATATCCTAGTCGTTTTAATGCCACTGCAAACGAATCTCGCATACTGTCATACATAAATATGTTTCCAGCAAACTGCGAGTCCCAAAGTACATCCCAGCTATCAACTACAGTATTCCCTACCATAGTGGTATTGTATAAAATCCCCAATGTACCCCATTTATACGGTACCGAATAACGATTGTCCGGGTCGAAAGGTAAATCAAAGAAGCGTTCGTCGATATAGCGCAAATTGGGTATGTTGTTAAAATTAATGGGTGCAAGAAGCCCCTCTCTTATCATTTGTTCGATTTTATAATCCGACGGGAATATCAAATCGAATTCAGAACCGCCACCGCTTGATATGCGAGCGTACATTTCTTCATTTGAGGCGTAATACGATATGATTACTTGTATACCTGTTTGCGCCCTAAAATCTTCAAAAATGCTTTCGTCCATAAAGTCGCCCCAGTTGAATATGCGTATAACTTCATCGGAGTTTCCACCGCAACCTGATAGTGGAACAAGCATTGTTACCATTAGAGCCGCCATAAAAACGCCAAACAACTTTTTGGCATTTTTGATTTTTTTCACAATTCTTTTTTTAACCGACACCTTAATTTCAATTTGTCTCATCAGAATTTCTCCTTTCTCTTAACGAATCTCTTTTATTGATGAAGTACAAAAGTACCATCACCGTCACAAAAATTAATGTTGACAGGGCATTAATACGTGGATTGACCCCGCGCCGCGCCATAGAAAAAATTAAAATAGATAAATTGCTAACCCCAGAACCTGTTGTAAAGAAGCTAACAATAAAATCGTCTACCGACAAGGTAAATGCCAGCAATGCACCCGTAACAATACCTGGTCGTATTTCTGGTAAAATCACCTTAAAAAAAGCATAAATGGGCGAAGCACCCAAGTCCAGAGCAGCTTCAAAAAGATTACCATCCAGTCGCCGCAAGCGTGGCATAACCGATAGTATAACATACGGCACATTAAATGAAATATGTGCTAATAATAGTGTCATATATCCCATTCGGCCAAAACCCGCAATCTGTATTGCGAAAACAAATAATAGCATTAGTGAAACGCCTGTTACTATTTCTGGATTAAACACAGGCAGATTTGTAACGCCGATTATCACGCTTTTACTTTTCCTACCAAGCGAATTTATTCCAATAGCCGCCATTGTACCAATAACAGTTGCAATCAATGAGGAAAGCAAAGCTATGGTAATAGTATTGGTCAATGCCAATCTAATGCTAGGGTCATGAAATAGTTCCTGATACCAGCGTAATGAGAATCCGCCCCAATGATTACGGGACGGCACATAATTAAAAGAAAACACCATAAGCACAAAAATGGGTGCATATAAGAAAAATAATATCAATCCCAAATAAATAGCATATATCTTTGGTGCTGATTTTTTGAGCCTATGTGAATTGCTTTTTTTCAAAATTTTCAAAGACTTTAATGGATTCTTCGGATTCTTCAATAAATTCAATGAAGTGCCCCCTTCTTTGGTTCTGAAGGCTGGCGGTCAATCAATTTGAATAACCCCATCATAAACAGAATTAACACAATTAAAATAACCGAAATTGCAGAACCAAAATGTCGGCCCCCCCAGCCTCCTACACGCAAAAATTGCTGCTCAATCAAATTGCCAACCAAGATAAACTGCCCGCCGCCTAGCAAATTGGAAATAATAAACGTAGTGACACCAGGCATAAACACCATAGTTATGCCCGAAATAACCCCTGGAATACTCAACGGAAATATCACACGCATAAATACTTGGAACTTATTCGCGCCCAAATCCTGCGCCGCCTCAATATAAGAATTATCCATATCCCGTAGCACAGTATAAATGGGCAATACCATAAAAGGCAGAAAATTATATACCATCCCAAGCACCACGGCATTATCAATAAACAAAATATCAATAGTAGGTAGCCCAACAAATGACAAAATCGCATTTAGAACACCATTGCGTTCAAGAATAGTTAACCATGCGTAAGTACGCAAAAGGAAATTCATCCACATAGGTACTAAAAATAAAAACAATAGAAAAGACTTATGGCTATAGAACTTCGCCAAAATATAAGCAACAGGATACCCTATCACAAAACAAATTGCAGTGCTTATAAGCGCAAGCCGTATAGAACGCATTAGCACCGCAACATAAAGCCTTTGGAAAAATGGCTGACCTTCAAAAGAAGGCGCGAAAAAACGGGCGTAGTGATATAAAGTAAAGACAGTACGCCCATCAGCCCCCGTTTCAGTAAAGCTGTACCACAGCACAATCAACAGAGGAGCGACAATAAAAATTGACATCCACAACACATATGGATATACAAATATACGTTTAGGCAACCCGAATCCAGCCCCCTTTCTAACTACTAGACAGATTCTTAATTTGACCAATAAGACAGTGGTAGAAAGTTTTTAGACAGGTTCTAATTCTTGCGCATTACATGAATCAAATCTGGTGCCACGTTTAGACCCACCTCTGTACCCACTGGAGATTGTACTGTACTATGCACTTTCCATAAAAAATCATGGGCATCCACCAGCATTTCATAATGCACACCTTTGAATGTCACATGCCGCACATGTCCACGCAAAACGCCATTTTCTGTTATTTCCACGTCTTCGGGGCGAACAACAACCTCAACTGCTTCATTAATAGAAAATCCCTTGTCCACGCACTTAAAATTTACGCCCGCAAATTCAACATGGTAATCCGAACGCATTATACCGTCAAGAAGATTGCTCTCACCTATAAATTTAGCAACAAATGCGTTTTTTGGCTCGTTATAAATATCTTCTGGTTTGCCAATTTGCAGGATATGTCCAGAATTCATTACGGCAATTGTGTCCGACATACTAAGGGCTTCGTCTTGGTCGTGGGTAACATATACGAAAGTAATACCAAGTTTTTGCTGCATATTTTTGAGTTCGATTTGCATATCCAAACGTAGCTTTAGGTCAAGTGCCCCCAAAGGTTCGTCAAGCAAAAGTACCTCTGGCTCGTTGACCAAAGCACGCGCTATTGCCACACGTTGCTGTTGTCCGCCCGAAAGAGATGTTACTGACCTATGCTCAAATCCTTCTAGGTTAACAAGTTTTAGCATTCCTTTAACTTTTTCCGTAATGACTCTATTAGTGTAGATTTTTTTTATACGTAGCCCAAAAGCTATGTTTTCAGCCACATTCATATTGGGGAACAAGGCATATTTTTGAAATACCGTGTTTACACGTCGTTTATGGGGCGGGACATTTAACATATCCTCGCCCTTAAATCGCAATTCTCCTGAAGTAGGGAACTCAAAACCGCCTATAATACGCAATGTGGTTGTTTTGCCGCACCCGCTAGGGCCAAGTAAGGTAACAAATTCGTTTTGGTCAATATACAAACTGATATTGTCCAATACAGTAGCGCGCCCAAATGTTTTTGTTATGTTAATCAAATTAATAAAATGCTCCAATGTAAATGCCACCTCCAGGTCTATGGTATACTACTTTCGGTCATAAATTGAATACAATGTGGTCTTTTTGCACAATTGCTACGTCAGCACCTCCTAGCTTGCCTACAGCAAGCGTCGTCGGTACTTCCTTGCAATCGCACAAAACCCTCACATTGTATTTTCAATTTGTTCCCTCAAGTAGTATATTGCTCTTCCGATAAGGAAATAAAGAAAATAAAAGCACCGACGGTATAAAAACATAAAAAATTTCCATTGTCAACGGAAAATGTGTCAATTTGACATGGAAGCGGTCATTGGATATAATCAGAGGAGTACTTCCGAGCGATTTTACATTATAAAGGCGTGTTAATGCAAATACAAGACATATTGTTGCAGTCAATTAATTCGCCTTTTTGGTCAATTTGTCTGAATTATAGGAATGGGCGAAAAATAACTTTTCAAATTTTTGCGAGGATTTTTTTCGCTAGGCAAGGAAGCAACGATGACGTGTGCTAAAGGCACGCTAGGAGATGCTGACGCAGTATAGCGGAAAAAAGACCGCAAAATTTGGAAAGTTATTTTTCAGACATTCCTTAATATACATTTGTAAGTTCAAATTAATTGAGGAGCGATATTTATGCAAGAAACCACGCAACAACATGAAGGCAAACTTGTGAAGCGTAGGGGACTTTTGGCAAAAGCAGTTCGCGATATCCGCATTGTGGTGGGTGCTATTATCATCCTTTTATTTGTTATTATGGCGATATTCGCGCCGTTTTTGGCACCACATGACCCTGTTTCAATTGATGTAATGTTACGCCGTCAGCCCCCATCAACAGAGTTTTGGCTAGGCAAGGACGAACTCGGCCGCGATATTCTAAGCAGGATAATATTTGGTGCCCGTGTTTCCTTGGTAGTTGGCCTTTCTGCAACATTTTTTGGGGGTGCCTTTGGAACCATGATTGGACTTATAACAGGGTATTATGGCGGAAAGATTGATGTTGTATTGGGTCGGTTTATAGATGTATTGTTGGCTTTCCCTGGAATTTTGCTGGCTTTGGTTATTGTTACTGTGCTTTCACCAGGGACTACTAGTGTCATTATTGCTATAACTATTTTTGCCATACCCTCTTTTGCTCGAATAGTACGTGGCTCCACATTGGGTGTAAAGCGGCTTGAGTATGTGGACGCAATCAGAGCCGTGGGTGCCTCGGATTTAAGGATAATGTTCCGGCATATTTTGCCTAATATTTGGTCGCCTATTATGGTACAAGCTACTCTATACGTAGGTACTGCAATTGTTATTTCTGCAACTTTGGCATTTTTGGGGGTAGGAACACAACCCCCCGTACCAGATTGGGGCGGTATGCTTAATGGTGGGCGAGAGTTTTTGGCCATTGCTCCTCATATTGTTATGATACCTGGTATGACGATTTTTTTGCTAGTACTTGGAATAAATATGTTTGGTGAAGGTTTGAAAGAACTATTGGAACCTAAGTCCAATAAAAGATAGGAGGGTGGCATATGCTGGTATTTTTGGCAAGGAGAATTTTGCAGGCAGTTCCTGTTATGTTATTTGTGACTTTTGCTGTGTTTATGATGTTGCATTTGATGCCTGGTGACCCGGCTCGCGTTATGTTAGGCGAACACGCCACCGCCGCAGAACTAGAACGTCTACGAGAGCATCTTGGGCTTAACTATCCTTGGTATATTCAGTATTTTAGACATTTGGGTCGTATGATTCAGGGCGACTGGGGCTTTTCTATACGTTCTGGTAGACCTGTTTTGGTTGAGATATTTGATAGCCGATTCCAGAATACATTCCAATTAGCCCTAATGGGTACAACGCTTACTACCTTTTTGGGTTTGATGATGGGTATTGTTTCAGCCACTGCTCAAAGAAAGAAAAACATCTTTTTCAAATTGCTGGATAATTTGTTTATACTGCTGTCTTTGGCTGGAATGTCAATGCCTAATTTCTGGTTGGGTATTTCGTTAATATACACATTCGCATTAAACATAGATTGGTTGCAGATTGCCGGATGGGGAACACCTAACCAAATGGTACTTCCCGTTGTAATGCTTGGAATAAGCGGAGCGGCACTTGTACACAGAATGACTCGTAATAGCCTAATTGAGGTTTTGGGGCAGGATTATATTAGGACTGCTCATGCAAAAGGGCTATCAGAACGAATTGTAATCTACAGACATGCCCTTAGAAATGCACTAATCCCAGTTGTCACAGTTGTTGGTTTACAGTTTGGTTTTTTGTTGGCTGGAGCCATCGTCACCGAAACGATTTTCGCCATTAATGGAATAGGAAGAATGATTCTGGATTCTATTAGGGTGCAGGATTTCCCATTGGCGCAAGGTGCAATTTTAGTTACTTCATTGCTATTTGTTGTTGTTAATACGCTGGTGGATATTACTTATCGCTTGGTGAATAAGAGAATAGACTCTCAGTAGTTGCCATTTTCGTTGAATTTGTTTTTTATTTAATTTGTTCTAAGTCAAAAAAAGAGGGGACGAGTCCGTCGTGGAAGATACCCATGAAATATTATTGGAAGTAAAGGATTTGCACACGTCCTTTTTCACAGAAGATGGCGAAGTCAAAGCTGTTGATGGCATAGACTTTGTTGTAGAAAAAGGTAAAACTCTAGGGATAGTGGGTGAATCAGGTTCAGGCAAAAGCGTTACATCTTTGTCAATTATGAGGTTACTGGAGGGTACCACTGCAACAATTCCTTCTGGAGAAATTCTTTACGATGGCAAAGATTTATTAAAAATGAGTAACCAAGAAATGATGAGGATTCGTGGCAACCATATATCAATGGTGTTTCAGGAGCCAATGACCTCACTAAACCCAACTATGACTTGCGGTGAGCAAATCGCAGAGCCTATACGTACCCACCGTAAACTTTCTCGTAAGGATGCGTGGGATTCAGCTTTGCGTATGTTAAAACGCGTAGGAATGCCAGAACCTGAAAAACGTGCCAGGCAATATCCTTTTGAATTGTCGGGAGGAATGCGCCAGAGGGTTATGATTGCAATGGCACTTTCATGCCATCCTGATTTGCTTATTGCTGATGAACCGACTACAGCCTTGGATGTTACCATTCAAGCGCAAATACTTGACCTTATTAAACGCTTGCAAAGAGAGTTTGGTACGTCAATGATTATGATTACCCATGACTTGGGTGTCATAGCTGAAGTATGCGATAAAGTAGCTGTTATGTATTGCGGCAAAATTGTTGAATATACGGACACATATACGCTGTTTACAGACCCAAAACATCCATATACTGTCGGACTAATGAAGTCCATACCAAGTCACGAGGCAGATGTTGAAGGGGATTTGAATATAATAAGGGGAACACTTCCTAGTCCAAACGACCGACCAAAAGGCTGTTTATTTGCGCCACGTTGCCCATATATGAAAGATATTTGTAATGAAACGCCCCCCGAACTACTAGAATGCGGCGAAGACCGTACAGTTCGCTGTTTTATATATCAACTTGAGAACTGGGAAGGAGATAGACCGTGACAGGTGGAAAAGTTCTATTGGAAGTAGAAGACCTCAAACAATATTTCCCAATAAAAGGCGGAGTTCTGGGGCGGACTGTCAATCATGTAAAAGCTGTGGATGGCATTAGTTTTGTGGTGTATGAAGGTGAGACGCTAAGCATTGTAGGTGAATCAGGTTGCGGTAAATCCACCACAGGACGTACAATACTGCGATTGGATGAACCTTACGCCGGAAAAGTTACATTTGACGGCGAAGATTTAACGGCCATTTCCAAAAGGGCAATGAGGAAAAAGCGTGGAGATATGCAGATTATTTTCCAAGACCCATATGCTTCTCTTAACCCACGGCATACAGTTTTTAATATTCTTGATGAGGCTATGACCATACAAGGTATTGGAGAAAAGTCTACTCGACGCCAAAAAATCGCGGAACTATTGGAAACAGTAGGACTTGGCCAGCACCAAATGGATTTGTTTCCCCATCAGTTTAGTGGTGGTCAGCGGCAACGTATTGGGATTGCGCGCGCGCTTTCAGTGCGTCCTCGACTGATTATTTGTGATGAAGCTGTATCTGCATTGGATGTATCAGTTCAAGCACAGGTACTCAATCTGCTAAAAGAACTGCAACGGAAATTTATGCTTACCTATGTATTTATTTCCCATGACCTTGGGGTAGTTCGGCATATTTCTGACCGGATTATAGTCATGTACTTGGGAAAAATCATGGAAGTTTCCGATAAAGCCTCTTTGTTTAATAGTCCAGGCCACCCTTATACTTACGCATTGTTGTCTTCCATACCAAGCACTAATATGAAAGAACAAAAGGAAAGGCTAATACTAACCGGGGATGTTCCATCACCTATTAACCCACCAAAAGGCTGTCCTTTCCATACTCGTTGCCCTTATGTGTTTGACAAATGTAAAACCACTACGCCGCCTTTCTATAATCTAAACGAAACTCAACAAGCCGCGTGCCATTTGTTGGAGAAGGGGCGGGTTGATTTTTCTGCTATGGTATCGACTTAGTAAGCTATACTACTTGAGGGAATGCGCTCCTATTATATTTCCAGATAAACTCAAACTTTTTTCTAATATAAGACATTGAGCCGTTGCGATTCGGCTTAATGTCTTTTTTTACATTCCCTTAGTGTCAACACGCCCTATGTGGTTAAAACATCCAGTAATTTATTAATATTTTCTACTGTTTCAGCATTAATAAAATGCTCAATTTTTTCAACTTGTTCTAATTCATTGTCTGATTGATTGATATAACATAGAAAACGATGAAGGGTATCATGTCTAAAAACCAGATATTTGCCAAGTTCTATGCCGGAATCTGTCAATTTTATGTATCCATATTTTTCAGATGAAACTAGTCCTTGTTTATTCAAGTTGCCTACCATTTTTGAGGCCGAAGAAGGTTTAACATTTAACATTTCCGCAAGAGTGCCAATTCGTGCAGTTTCGCCCATCGAATGAATTCTATAAATCATTTCCAAATAATCTTCCATTGATGATGTAACAGAGTTGCCTTCAAGTAGAGCGTACCCTTTTAAGGTGTAAAATTTATTTTTTTCCGACACATTTCTCACTCATTTCAGGAAAATATTTCAGTTCACGGGTATAGTACATGCGTAACCATTCAAGTAGGCTTGGCATACATTAGCGTTAGGAAAAATTCTTTCCTAATGCTAATTTTATTATCAATGTGCTGGAGTTATGTATATATGCTCAAGCCGTTTATCTTAATCAGTTTAACTTAGAGCCTGGTTCTTGAGTTATTTATGTGAATAAAGGGGAATTATTATGTTTTTGCCAGTTTTGTCTGGGCTTATTGTGTCTGTAGACGCATTTTTCATTGGCTTATCACTAGGATTGCAGAAAAAATGTAAGTTTTTGTATCTTGTTATAATTAATGCCTTTCTTATTGGGCTTTGTATACTTGGATTTTTAATTGCGGGGCAGGTTTATGAATTAATAGAAATTGAAACTGACTTGGTTGTAGGATTGTCTTTTATCGCGCTTGGTTTCTGGTGTATTTTGCAATATTTTATCTCAGAGCGTATTAAACGGCGCAGAGGTTGTACGGGTAACGAGGATGTTTCGCTTAAAACGATTATACTTGTGGGAGTGGTTATGAGTGTTGAAGCAATGCTAATAACTATGGGAATTACATTCGTTTTTTATCAAAGTGCAACTTTTCTAATTCCCATGGCTGTTGGATTTGCACATTTTGGGTATTCGTCATTGTCTTTCTATTTGGCTAGGACTGAGTATGTAAAACGAATACCTGTTGTTTTAAGTCATGTGATTTCTGGACTCGCGCTTATTATTTATGGATTAATGGCTATTTTTGTGGAATTTGGAGTGTAAAAATAAAGCCGTCCTGCGGACGGCTTTATTTTTAATATTGGTGCGCCCGGCATGGGCAACAACTAGGCGGTGAAAAACCGCTACAGGCCAGGCAGAAGGAACTGTTAGCCAAGGGCAAGGGTGTTCACCGCGAGGTGAAATCTGAAGGAAGCCGGAGGCA
>Ga0123355_10016628_pt1 | contig 11605 bp, 7 predicted proteins | sample TergutEmb28metaG_3_FD_89872 | JGI IMG/M metagenome (GOLD analysis project Ga0123355, IMG submission 89872) | Embiratermes neotenicus P1 segment gut microbial communities from Petit-Saut dam, French Guiana - Emb289 P1 | ecosystem: Host-associated > Arthropoda: Insects > Digestive system > Gut ...
AGATTGCATAACGAGGAGCTAAATGATTTGTACTCCTCACCCAATATTGTGCGGGTGATAAAATCGAGAAGAATGAGATGGGCTGGGCATGTGGAGCGTATGGGTGAGGAGAGGGGGTGTATATGGTCTTGGTGGGGAAACCGGAGGGAAGGAGGCCACTGGGGATACCTAGGCGTAGATGGGTGGATAATATTAGGATGGATCTCCAGGAGGTGAAATGTGGGTATACGGACTGGATTGGATTGGCCCAGGATAGAGACAGGTGGCGGACGCTTTTGAGTGCCGAAATGAACCTTCGGGTTCCGTGAAATGCGGGGAATTTCTTGACTAGCTGCACACCAGTTAGCTTCTCAAGAAGGACTCTGCACCATGAAGTAAGTAAGTAAGTAAGTTATCTAGAATCCATTCGCCACCGTGACCTCTCTTCTGATCCTGTCAGATCCATCCCCAGACTTCACATCCTGTTTCCCGAAGGCACATTTATTAATTTCTTTTACGGCGCCTATGTCTGCACAGCTGTATCTTCCCTTGTCGTGTCCCTTTCGGGTAAGGCATATGTCGCCCATTATAGGTACAGGCTTAATGATGGGCCTATCCACAGTTGACCTAACCTAACCTAAGCTAACCTAACCTAAGCTAACCTAACCTAACCTAACCTAACCTAACCCCATCAAATGTCTACAAAAATATATAGAAAACGGACGGACGGGAGGTGCTGGACAACATTACCCCGCTGCACTGTGTGTGTGTGTGTATGTGTGTGTGTGTATATATATACATTTATTTATTTATATATATATATAAATAAATGGATTTATTTATATAGCGTGAGGGAGAGATACATTGTTTTTGGTAGTATGTCCATAATACATACGACGTTTCGGAACTTCCATTTCACGTTGTCATTACTTGCATTCGTGAAATTCAGATTTCAAGTGATTCGCGCGCCGAAATTTTTTATTGCACTTGTTCTGATTTTCCTGAAGCTCAAAGCAACAGCCATGCTAGATTGTTAGTATATGTGGAAACGTTATGAGCTTAGACAAGAAATAAATTACCGTATCTCATTGATTATATATTATATTTCAAAGGGCTTGCAAGCAAATTTTTTTTGTGACAACAGTTCTTCGCCTTTACCGATCAGGGCGTCGTTATACGGCTCGCGGTCCCCAGTTTAGGAACTCTTGGCACTTCGTGTTACTTGAAGCATTTGCATCAGGAGACACCGAAGAAGAAATTTTTCCTATTTTCTTTTTTCACGTTTCTTTTCCTAGAAAGGAAGAGAAGAATCGTTGTATATTGAGGATCTATGGGGCAGTTTCAGTCGTAAGGGAGAAAACTTACAGAAATGAGCTGGATATAGGAGGCAGTCCAAAAGAAAAACGGATTTAGGTGCCGGGTTCTCCCATGACGCCATACATCGCACCGCCGTTTCTATGGCAACCTAAGCTCGATGGGTTTCTTTCCCACATTTTTGCAGGACAAGTAAAACGTCTTTATTCGAAGCAGGTTTATAGACATTGGCCTGCCAGGGGTCATGACTTAAACATAAGTGGCGAGTTTGTGGCAGCATACAGAACCACATGTAATGAGCTGTATAAGCACCAGTCAAGTTATTGAAGAGGGTTACACCACGCGGATTTCAATTCCTTTTGGGCGCAAGGATATATATTTTTTTTTGGGTTGCCATCATGAGATAAATACGTAACTATGATATATCGAATTGCACCAAATTTGTGAGTCACCTTGTACTCTATCGATTGGATTCTCTGCAAGTGGCTCGAAGATACCTCTTTATTTCGTAATTGATACGAGAAGTTTTAAAATGAAGTTTAACCACTTGAGGACTAAGATTCACTTAAATATTAAGATTTAGTTCGTACCGAGCAGTAAACACACCCCGTCTTGCCTTTACTTTGTTCATTCCATGCATTGTGATGGAGTGAAGAGCCAGTGTGACACCAACAAATTCACTGTTCTATGATGTATACTGGACCATGCATCATCTTGATAAATGAAGAATAAAAACCAACTAGATGCCACTTATTACTTTATTATGCTTCTGTTAGGCTCAACATGTTTCGGGCACCATTATACCCATCATCAGGAGCTCACGACGATAGCGTTTGGTTACCACATAGGCCGTATGGTTCTCCAGTTGCTGATGGTTGGAGGTTAAGTGCAGGCAGGATGGATGAGTGTCCGGTCTTAACATCCAACTAACAGCAACTCGAGAACCAGACAGCCTATGTGGTAACCAAACGCTATCGTCGTGAGCTCCTGAAGATGGGCATAATGGTGCCCGAAACATGTTGAGCCTAACATAAGCATAATAAAGTAATAAGTGGCATCTAGTTGGATTTTATTCTTCATTTACTGTTCTATGATTTACGCCTACTGCATTTTACACAGTTCCACCATGTTTCAAATTTATTATGTCTCCATCTTCAGGGAGCTGACATGAAAATGTCTTTAAAACACACAACAATAAAATGAGTCAAAGTTTGTGACTTATTTTATTGCTGTGTGTTTTAAGGACATTTTGATGTCAGCTGCCTTAAGCTAGTGAGACGACAACGCCGAGATGTGTAGGAACTATGTAAAAGACAGTACACATAAATTATAGAATAGTAAATCTTATGTTTATTGGACCGTGCATCATTGTAATAGTTGAAGAATAAAAGACCAACTTGATGTCACTTGCTATTTTATTTCACTTCTTACGTACTTAACATTTTTCGGACATTAATATATCCATCATCAAGCACATGAAGCACAGCTTCAGCCTGCAACACGGATACCACTCCAACCCAACCACACCGAAACGCCAACACACATCGAACCGAGAACAATAGACCAATGTGGTAATTCAACAGAATAGTCGCAAACTCCTGATGATGGATATATTAATGTCCGAAACATGTTAAGCACATAAGAAGTGAAATAAAACAGCAAGTGACATCAAGTTGGTCTTTTATTCTTCAACAATAGAATAGTGAATTTGTTGGTGTTAAATGAGTTTTTCCACACTCTGTTTCGGTTATTAAAACCAGTCAGTTAATGTTGCATAGACAAAGAACATCGCTGCTTGTCCTGATATCCATACAAAACGCTTCAATACGCGCATGGGCAAAATATGTAAGATTTTTTATTTTATTTTAAACCGAATGGTACATAGAGTTACCGCTGGGCTTTAAAGCTTAAACGACTGAATCTAATTAATTAATATCATAGCAATAATATATACATCAAGTAGGAGTGTAGCATTCATACTGTGTAAATGTAAGTGTAAATTTATGACCAACCTATAAAATATTGGTAACTCAAGTTCTCGGTATGAACCAAATAGTTCTGGATAATCCCAGTGTATTTTAGTTCTTGGTATTGAGTTTAGTTGCCAAAATATATTTTTATTTGACTCTACAGTCCCATTACATTATTTTAGCCGGAATAGTTAGACATCTGGCCGATCTCAGTGGCCGCGCGGTCTAAGGCGTGGGTCTACGGCCGTTCGTTTGCTGGGATCGTGAGTTCGAATCCCGCCGGGGGCATGGATGTCTGTGTTGAGTGTTATGTGTTTTCAGGTAGAGGTCTCTGCGACGGGCTGATCACTCGTCCAGAGAAATCCTACCGACTGTGATGCGTCGTTGTGTGTGATCTAGAAACCTCAAGAATGAGGAGGACATGGTCCGCGTTGGACCGCAGCGGCCGGTGCGTAAGGCTGAGAACCTACCACCATCCTGTACCGTTGTCACGAAATCTGGGAACCTTAACTTCCTGGAACCCTCTGGGCCTGTCCAGGCTTGTAATGGGACTGCTTTCCCTTTACCATATATTATACTATATACAAAATTCTACACTAAGTATCAGTATCGTGCTTCTTTGTAATAACGTCATTATTAAGGTGATTAATTTTTTCTTCCTTATTACGTAATTTAATAAAACATAACATAAAATATTAAATGCTGCAGAGTGCATTTTTGTAGCCCTAAACTATGCGGTTCATCTAGACTCCTCAAACTACTCACAGATTTCTCAACTAATCAGGGTCTTTGCTTGAAAAACTATAATATATAATTCAAACAGTGCCCACATAAATCCAACATCCTGCAAAATATATTCCTTACTCCAAAAACTATTTTATATATATATATACAACCAACAGTGTACACATAATGCCATATTACTCCTAAATAAACGTATAATCGTCATGCAACAGGCAATTATGCTGAATACCAGTTATGTTACCTAAGGAGTGCTAATGGTATAGAATCATAAATTTAGCTTCGTCAAAAGACAGAACATAAGCCTCCCCCTATACTCTCTTCGCCTCCCAACAGATACTAATCCAACGGTTTATATCAACAGATTGCTGAGAGAAAAAATATTCTCTCTTCCACTTTCCACAAAGTCTACAACACAAACGACATCTATATACACCCCAATTACCCCTCATTATAAACCGACTAATTTTGAAGATGAAATCTCATTTATATACTAACCATTAACAGGCCAGTAAATCTTTTTAGTAATTTTGATATATGTATTACCTGTAGTTGGTCCCTTTGGACCAAAGCACGTTGTAAAATATCTCCCCTGTACATAAAGAAATCTTTTTTTTTTTTGTGACAGATGGAATCTTTCTTTATGATTATCAAAACAACGGTATGTACCAGTTTAAGGTTAAATGTTTGCATTTGGTCTGTTTAAGTAAACATATTGACTCGTTTTTGTCTCAGTAATTAACCAACTTGATACACAAAATTTTGTTTTACAATAAATTTTATTTCACTCCTCTACATATTTCGAGCACAATGTGCTCATCATCAGGAGGTCAAAATTATATTATACAACATCTGGTATCATCACACCTGTAGGTGGCCGTCCCGTGCACAGGTTGAGGTCCTCTCTCAACCTGTGCACGGGACGGCCACCTACAGAGTGTGATGATACCAGATGCTGTGTAATGCAGTTTTGACCTCCTGATGATGAGCACGTGGTGCTCGAAACATGTAGAGGCATGAAATAAAACTTACTGTAAAACAAAATTTTGTGCATCAAGTTGGTTAATTACTAAGATAATTATACTGAGATGCACGGTCAGCAAAACATAAATAAAAAAATGTTGGCTTGTATTGTCTGCTGAAGAAACGCAATAATGTAAAACATTCGTGGTTGGAGAAGGAGGGCCTGAATATTATTAAGGTAAGACGGGTCAAGAGCGACTCTGAAAATGTTGCCCTGAACATCTATTATTGTTTACCAGTCGCCAAGGCGCACCACCTCGGAATACTTGGCTATGGAAGAACGTCATATGTCACCCCTTCGTCCAACAGTAACGTCCTGTCCTGTTGTGTGTCACCTTCAGGATGGTTCAACTTGTATACCGACTTATCTCTGCTTCATTTCGACGTTCCTTCCCTGCTGTATGTCACAGATACGAGCTGTCTCATACTGGATTTCGCAGGAAGGCAAATTGGTATTCTGGGAGGTAGGGCAGCCGTTGTAAGATAGGAGGTTACTGCAGTTCTATGTAAATGTTACGACTGTTGGAACATAACATTGGGAACCGGTCTTTGGTGTCCATGTCTGTAATACATGATAGGCTTAATGGCTCACCGGTTGTTTGTACTGTCTCCTGTAGTACACGGGTATATATACCGTTATGCATATCCAGCCAGGCAGCCTTTCGATACCAACAAATTCCGTTCTCGTAAGAAAAAAAAAAAAAAACAGAAAAAGGATCCTTAAACACAAATGCTCACACATACAAACACATGCACACTGCTGTTTCCAATATTCAGGCTGAACACACGCACACAGCACCCCTCATTCTTCCCACCTCTTCCCATACCATCCTTCTCCATCACTCCATTTTTATCTATCTTTTTCTTACCCTCTTTCTAGAATATTGGACTTTCCACCCACCATCTATCCCTCAAAAGCCCTCCCCCTTTTCACCCATCCCTCCTATTTTTTTGGGGGTGCCTTTCAAGTTGAGCATCAGTCAGCTGAAATTTCGACTCCCACCCACCATACACACATGCTCCTGACATCACGTTTCACCATCTTTGTATCCCATATATTCCACCCTGTTTCTCTATTTTTCTCTCCCTACTTCTTCTTTTTTTAACTTTCCTCATCTTATATATTTGCAGATTGGAAGAACTCGTATGTAGGCATAAAGGTATACAGTGTAGCTGGCATAAGAGGCAGCGCGGACTAAAAGGGAACCCTGCTTGTTGGATATTGTCAAGCTTTGGGCCTGATCGCACAAAAGAAATAAGGAATATAATATAGACGCTGCGTACAATTCTTCTGCTCTGCTTTCCTATTTCTACTCACCTTATTCCACCTCCAAAAATCTTGATGCTTATATATGCGGAAAAAAGATTTGGGTGTTCACGTAAATTTTTTTTTATGTAACTTGCTTTTCTAGAAAAAAAAAAGGTCTAATATAAAATGAATTTCTGAAACAGTTATGTAGATCTTATTTGGTTTTGTAAAAGTTTTTAAAGTAATTTTGTCTGTTACTTTAGACTCTGTATTATATACTGTTTGTTATTTGATTGTGGTATTTTTGAGTGTAGTCGGTAGGATTCTTCGTTGAGACGCATAGCGGGTTTTTTTTTTTCAACAACTTGTTTGGCCTGAAACAATAATGGATTGGGTACAGGGCCTGCTACTATAATGCAAGGAAAATATTGCTTCCGAATTCATATTATTACGTCCAAGAGAAGGGTGGAGAAAAAGTGTATTGCATTTCTAATGTGTTTGTTTTGCCTCAGAGAAGAAATTTCCGTTGTTGGTTATATGCGTATGTGCTGGTATCTGCTGCTGAAATGCAATCATGTATTTGATATAGGTTCTGGATGGATGGAAATGAAATAAAAACGTAGCGACAATAAAACGGCTTATTTATGTGTTCATGCGATTTCTTTGGTCAGTGTTTAAGAAGACTAACTTCCTGAAATAGAATCCTTTTAAGGACGCTTGTAGCCTCTCACCTAGGCACGAAATGACCCATTTGTTTTGTGCCTGTGTTGCAAACAGCCCCTCACGGGGCTCTGTCCTAAGAAGAATGCGTCCAGTACGCATCCTGAAATTTTCTTTCTCTAAGACAATAATATATAGATTATGCGGTATAGCGACTAGTCTAGGAGCTGGAACATCCGGGGTTTAATTCCCTGATGGGGCAAGAGATTATATCTTACCCACAGCGTCCATACTGGCTCTAGGGCCCACTCAGTTTCCTTTTCTTTGGTACAGAGAATTTTTTTCTACGCATAAAGCGGCCGGGGCGTGAAGTTGACCACTCACCTCCATCTAGCGCCGAGGTTACGAATGAGTGGAGCTATACCTCTGCTCCTCCCTGTGCCTTCATGGCGCGGACAGGGATAAATGTAGCTTTTACTAAGTTAAAATTAGTTGTTATTTGTGTTGTTCTATGTATTGTTTGTGTTTAAATGTGTACTGTAATACTGCCACCGGGTGACAACCCAATTGCAGTTAACAAATACAAATATGTCACTTATCATTTAAACAACGTATTATGCACGATGATTTAGAAGTTGGTTCATTGATTCCGATTTTCCAGCTGAAATTTTGTTTATAATTTTCGTGGGCTGATGTAAACGTTTGAGAACAGAACAGGGTGTTGAGGGGAATATTTGGACCGAGGAGGGACAAGGTAACGGGGGAATGGAGGAGATTGCATAACGAGGAGCTAAATGATTTGTACGCCTCACCCAATATTGTGCGGGTGATAAAATCGAGAAGAATGAGATGGGCTGGTCATGTGGCGCGTATGGGAGAGGAGAGGGAGGTGTATAGGGTCTTCGTGGGGAAACCGGAGGGAAGGAGACCAATGGGGAGACCTAGGCATAGATGGGTGGATAATATTAGGATGTATCTGCAGGAGGTGGGATAGGGAATATGGACTGGATTGGGCTGGCCCAGGATAAAGACAGGTGGCGGACGCTTGTGAGTGCGGTAATGAACCTTTGGGTTCCGTGAAATGCGGGGAATTTCTTGACTAGCTGCAAATTAGTTAGCTTCTCAAGAAGGACTCTGCACCGTGGAGTAAGTAGCAAAGTAAGATGTAAACGTTTTTCTAAAACACGAAGAGATGAACGCTTTGGCAGGAAATAAGAAAAGGGAACTGCTTACGGAAGAAATGAAGAAGGCATCTAAAGTTTTAAATATTAATAATGTACGTATCATGCATGAGTGAAAAGAAACCCCTTGATCCGTCCGTTTGTACACAGACTGCACACATAAACGCACGCATAGCATCCGTATTAAAATTAAATATCTGGAAAGAGGCTTCCTATCCAATAGCCAATACCACTTAACGTCCTTCAATTTTTCCATCCATTGGGTGAGCGGCCGCTATGTAATCATCGAACACCCATACCGTTTGCTGAGTGTGAATCAATATATTCAACTAAGCATGAATCTTGATTTTCTTGTGATCAGCTACTTCGTAAGTACGAACCCTGTCACATAAGGAGATTGCTCTGAACGAGAGCTCCTGATTCTTTCTTATTCCTTTGTGGTGGATGAAGAGAGAGGTCGCAAAGGGGTGGTAGCAGGTCAGTCAATAATACGATAACCTACTGATGCGAGGAATTGATTGGATTGGGCAATATCTATCACGTGACATTAACTTCGTGACAATGATTGGCTGAATCATTCCCTTCGGTAAGCATGTCAGTGCTTCAACGGATAAGTCTATGATAAAGTAAAAACTCTTGGAGGGTAACACACATGTCAGTTTATCCCTCCCAGCCTGTCTGCCACATATGTCCAGTCACCCTTCGAAAGTGTCCAGGTTTGAAATATAAAAAGGAAGAGAAGTATTGCTGCCAAAATGGCTGGCAGTCACATGTCCGTGTGGTAGCTATAAAACATATTCCACAACTAAACTCATCAGGTGCTTGGACGCTCTCCATCTAATCAGTCCCATTACAGGCCTGATGTGCCCAGAGGGTTCCAAAAAGTTAAGGTTCCCAGATTACGTGACAATGGCCCAAAATGGTGGTAAGGTTGTCAGCCTTACGCAACGGCCGTTTTTTACCCCCAGGAAATAATCCTGGTACTCATTTCTGATAGAGGCTGAGTCGACCCCAGGGCCATAGGGCGATCGGAAGGATTATGTCAATGAAAAATTCTAATGACATCTGGAATCGAACCAGCGATCTTCCGATTTGCAACGCTTTCTCCACCTAATAGTGTACCAAAATTGGTAGCCGGGGTAGCTCAGTCGGAATAGCGACTCGCTACGGACTGGACGTTCCGGGGATCGAATCTCAGTGGAGGGGGGGGGGCGATATTTTCAGCACAAGTCCAGACCGGCTCTGAGTCCCACTCAGCCTCCCGGGGGTAAAGCGGCCGGGGCGTGGCGTTGACCACCCACCCCATCTAGCGCCGAGGTTAAAGAAAGAGTAGAGCTATACATCTACTCCCCCTCTGGGCCTTCGTGTCCTGTTCTAGGGTGAATTTTAGTGTATTAAAATTGATGCAATTAATACAGCGGTACATTTTTAGGAAGAGGATCAGCTCCCGTCTCTACTCTTGCTTCTAACACACAGTGTTATCACATAATTGTTTACGCAATCTTTCACACAAACTAAAGTCAAATTAGTGGATACATAATTTTCCAAAGACATTTAAAAATTTCGATACGATGTGCGTTAGTATTGTTTTTAAGCTGTTTTTCGAATGTGTTGTATTCACTGATTTGGCTTTTATTTGGTATTAAAGAACAGAGCAAGTTATTATTTGATACCTTTATGTGTGTGATAAGCTAGCCTGAAGACAGGGGCCTATCCTGTCCCCATTACCTAGTCTTGTCTCATTTATATTAATTCTAATACATCAGACCAGACCTGGGCATTATGCGGCCTTCGAAGAAACCATTAGCGGCTGTCGGTGACCTGAATAGTTTCAATAGTATAATTTAAAGGGCGCAGTAAAGTCTGCAGAGAGTAATGTGGCATTTTATTTACAGTGAAAAAGTTTAGAAACTGTTTGTTTGTTTGTTTGTTTGTTTCTGGCGCAATAGCCCCCTAGTGGGCCAGGGCCTCCTCATTCACGAGGTTTCTAGATCACACCCAACGACATATCACAGTCGGTAGGACTCCTCAGGACGAGTGATGAGCTCGTCGCAGAGACCTCTACCTGACAGCACACAACACTCACAACAAACATCCATGCCCCCGGTGGGATTCGGAACCAAAATTTCAGCAGGCGAGCGGCCGCAGAACTACGCCTTAGACCGCGCGGCCACTGGGACCGGCTTTAGAAACTGTAGCTCATCGTTTTTGTGACAGTACACAGTAAACCAATATTTCTTTCTGTTTTATCAAGTTCGGTAAGTCCTCCTGCTTTGTCATTCAACCATATTTTCATTGTAACTTGCTGTTGCTAAATAACAGCCTGCTAGTGAATCCAGACCCCTTTTCCGATATATTTATACACAGTTGCGGCCCTCAGACGAGTGCTTAACGTATTATGTGTCCTTCCTGTGGGTTGCAATTGGCCAGCCCTGCATTAGAGGATTGAAGAAGTCCATAAGATCAATGAGTTTAGACAGTTTAGACACTTCAGATGTGTCTGTATGCTCGCATTTCGTCGAATAAATCTTCTTTATTTGGATAAATTCCCTCCCACTGTGTTAGTCATAGAACGGATCGTAATTTAACCCTTAGAATTTTCTGTACAAATGTAGAGCGTAAATCACATGTATGTGATTGGTTAGTTCTTGCCTTGTTTATCGAAGTCATTTCAACTTCACACTTTATATATATTACGACTGTTCGTATACTCTATGGTGATCTAAGTGGCAGCGCGGTCTACGGCATAGGTCTGCGGCCGCTCACATGCTGAGATGGTGGGTTCGAATCCCTCCGGACGCATGGATGTCTGTCTGTTGTGAGGATTGTGTGTTGTCAGGTAGAGGTCTCTGACGAGCTGATCACTCGTCCGGAGGAGTCCTACCGACTGTGGTGCGTCGTTGTGTGTGATCTAGAAACCTCGTGCATGAGGACGTCATCGCCCTTGTTGGGCAGCAGGACCACAGTAAAAAAAAAATAGATACTATGTATAACTTAATGAATATATTTACTATACTTGTATTTTTTTCTATTGTATATATCTCACGACTGATTGAGATCTCAAACACACCGTAATTGTTTAAGCAATTTCAACATTTTCACAAACTCAGATTTACGCTGTTGTAGAAACTGAAGGCCTGCAGGTGACTTATGTGATAGAAACACGTCGCCATTTAAATACGATTGTGTGATTCGTCATGTTTAATTAAGTCGTACGTGTAGTGTTGTGATATAGACAATGCTAACCGTAAGGGGTTGTGTTACGTAAAGTTATCTTATCGTAAGTGAGGAGAGACAGTAACTGTAGGTTGTGAGCATACAGAGATATGGAACTAGGCACGGCGGGTCAGACGGTAGCACTTATGACCTTTATTCGGCAGATCGCTGGTTTGAATTTGGGCTGGGACTTCAGTTTTCGTGATGTAGCTAGTGGTCAGAGTTTCTGGCTACAGATACAGAGGTCCCGGGTTCGATCCCCGGCGCTACCA
>Ga0123355_10016629_pt1 | contig 11603 bp, 13 predicted proteins | sample TergutEmb28metaG_3_FD_89872 | JGI IMG/M metagenome (GOLD analysis project Ga0123355, IMG submission 89872) | Embiratermes neotenicus P1 segment gut microbial communities from Petit-Saut dam, French Guiana - Emb289 P1 | ecosystem: Host-associated > Arthropoda: Insects > Digestive system > Gut ...
GAAAGCCCATGATTATCAAATCTGGGTGAAAGGATTTGAACCTTCGACCTCCAGAACCCCATTCTGGCGCGCTACCAAGCTACGCTACACCCAGGTTTTACAACGAGGGATATTTTATCATAAATTTGGCAAAGTGTCAAGGAAATTTTTGCGTGTGTGTTATCTTTTTATCTTTAGCCGTACCGTTTTTGATGCCTTTGAGGGGCCCGGATAGGCGGAAATTACTTCTGCGTACAGATGGGCTATGTTTTGGCCAAATTTTTTGCTAGAGAGGTGGCTGATGGCGGAGAGGGCATTGGTGGTGATGCGGTTTTTTTCGGCGTCGTCTGATAGTATGCTTGTTACCAGCTGGGGCAAGTGGTTGGCATCGTGGAAGGTGAGGCCTGTTTCGCCGTGGCGCACAAGGCCTTCTATGCTTTTGTCAAATTTCGCGATAACGGGCAGGTGGGCGGCCATTGCCTCAACGTAAGTGAGACCCTGAGTTTCTGTGACGGATGCATTTATGAAGGCATCACCCAACTGATAGTATTTGCCAATATCGTGCCAGGGCTTTGCCCCTGTGAAGATGACATTTGCGTTAATCTGCAAGTCTTTGGATAGTTCTTCCAGATGGCTGCGGGCGGGGCCGTCCCCTACGATAACCAGCTTCACATCGGGCAGCACTTCAAGTATTTTCGGCATTTGATTTATGATGACATCTATGCTTTTTTCTTTGGCTATGCGGCCAATGGACAGCAGCACGCGCTCTTGCGGCAAAATGCCCAGAGATTGCTTTATGGCCTTAATTTCTTCCGGGCAATGCTGCTGGGGGCTAAAGGGCTCAAAATCAATGCCGGTGGGTATTATCCTTATGGGCCTTTCCACGCCGTAGGAAGCCAAAAAGTCCTTAGACTTTTCCGCAGGGGTTATAACAACCCGCGACCTGTTGCAGAAAAACCTTGAAAACTGCCTGGCCATTTTGGGCGTTACAAGATGGCCGCCGGCCACATAATGCACATAGTCTTCCCACATTGTGTGGTATGTGTGTACCAAGGGTATCTTTAAAAATTCTGAAACAATTTTCCCAAAGAAGCCAAGAGAAAATTCTGTATGTGTGTGTACGATGTCCAGCTTTAGCTTGCGCATTTTAAGCAAAACCTTGGGTGGGTATAAAAGCCCCACGCGATGCGAGCGCATGAAGACAAAAGGCATGGAGGGCATACGATAGATGCCCGGTGTTGGCGTGGCGCGGGGCTCGCTTGTGGTAAAGATATACACATTGTGGCCAAGGGCCGCAAGCTCTTTTTGCAAAAGATGTACGGATGTTGCAACACCGTTAATTTGCGGAAAATAGGTGTCTGTAAAAAGGCCTATGTTTAGGCTTTTGCTCATTTGCCATCATCCTTTCTGTGTTTAATATAGCACAAATGGGATTGTGGGTCAAGTCTGCAAATGTTGCCTTGATGCTAGCGTTGGCTGGATTGCTTTGGACTTGTGCTGTATCATAATTCAATTGTCATTGGCCTCGCAATGACGGTTGAACTGTCGTGGACATCCAATTAGCAAAGCAGCGTCCAACTGTCATTGCGAGGCCAACGGTGGTTAAAAGCTGGCGTAGTACAGGGCCGAAGCAATCCAGCTTGCATCAACATCAACATTTATACACATCGGCCAACTGGATTGCTTCGGACTTGCACTATATCATAATTCAACTGTCGTAGTCCTCGCAATGACAGTTGAACTGTCGTGGACTTCCGGCAGCAACGCGACGTCCAACCGTCATTGCGAGGCCAACGTCAAGTGAAAAAACCAATGCAGTTTAAGGCCGAAGCAATCCAGCTTACGTCAATATCAAAATTTATACTCATCGGCTAACTGGATTGCTTCGGACTTGTGCTGTATCCATAATTCAACTGTCGTAGTCCTCGCAATGACGGTTGAACTGTCACGGACTTCCGGCAGCAACGCAATGTCCAACCGTCATTGCGAGGCCAACGTCAAGTTAAAAAACCAGTGTAGTATAGGGCCGAAGCAATCCAGCCTACGTCAACAACAAAATTTATACACATCGGCTAACTGGATTGCTTCGGACTTGTGCTGTATCATAATTCAACTATCGTAGTCCTCGCAATGACAGTTGAACTGTCGTGGACTTCCGGCAGCAACGCAACCGTCCAATTGTCATTGCGAGGCCAACGTCAAGTTAAAAAACCGATGCAGTACAAGGCCGAAGCAATCCAGCTAACCAATTTTTGGTTTGTGCTATATCAAAGGCGGCTACCATGGGATACACGGCAGCCGCCTTTGCTGTTAAAATTTACGCCATATTATCAAAAACTTGCCCCAATATTTCAAGGCCTTTTACCAATTGTTCATTTGTTGGCGAGGAGAAGTTTATGCGGAAATATTGCGATTTTTCGTTGGGGTCTACCAAGAAGGCATTGCCCCAAACAACGGCCACGCCGGCTTCCAGGGCGTTTTTGCAATATTCGCGCATATCTATATGGTCCGGCAGGCGGCAGAAGACGTAAAGGCCGCCTTCGGGCTTGACGTAAGTTACCTTGCCGCCAAGGTGCTTCTCAAGGCCTTCCAGGGTCAGTTGCAGCTTATGCCTGTAAATATCGCAAACCTTGGTGATATGGTTTGCGAGGCCGTATTTTTTCATATATTCGTACACAATCATTTGGCTTAACAGGGGCGTATGTACGTCGCTGGCTTGCTTTGCCACGGCCAGCTTGTTGAAATATGGCGTGGGCACATGCATAAAGCCGACGCGCAGGCCGGGTGAGATAATTTTGGAGAAGCTGCCGGCGTAAAGGACGATGTTTTCAGGATCGAAGGACTTTATGGATGGGATATGTTCGCCGAAGTAGCGAAGGTCGCCGTAGGGGTTGTCTTCCAGGATAAGGGTGTTATACTTCACCGCAAGGGCATATAGCTGCTTGCGCTTTTCAAGGGACATTGTCCAGCCCGAAGGGTTTTGGAAATTAGGGATGACATAGATAAAGCGCACGTTTTTCTCACGCTTTAGGGCCTCTTCCAGCTTTTCCATGTTCATGCCGTCAAATTCCATATCAACGCCGACGATATTTGCATTGTATGAGATGAAAGAATTTAAAGAGCCGATGAAGGTGGGGTTTTCGGTGATGATGGTGTCGCCTTCGTTGCAAAAAATCTTGGCGCATAGCTCTATGCCTTGGGTTGCGCCCGATGTGATAAGCAGCTCGTTATCATCAATGCGCAGGCCGCCGTTTTCAACCATATCGGTGTACAAAATTTGGCGCAGAGGCTCGTAGCCCGAAGAAAGGCCGTATTGCAAGGTGGTGATGGGGTTTTCTTTTAAAATTTTGCTGGAAAGCTCTGCAACTTCTTCGGCGGGAAAGGCATCGGGGGATGGGTTTCCGGCCGCAAAGGCAATAACCTTGCCGCCAACAGTGTGCTTCAAAATTTCATACACGGCGGCGGGCTCTAGGTTGACAATCCTATCTGCAAACTGCATGTTCATGATATTCCTCCTTGGGTTTAGAAGATATGTCATAATTACAGCATAATTATAACGTATATTTACAGCAAAGTCTACAATAGATTTATTTCCTATTGACTTTTTTTGAGAAATTTACTATATTAGAAGGAGATGAATGTTAAAACAAAGACAATGAGGGGGAACAAAATGCTAAAGAGCTTTGAAGAGCTAAAAAACAAAGTTTTGGGAAATAAAGAAAAGAAGGTTATTGCGTTGGCGTGTGCGGCGGATGCGGCATCCCTTGAGGCCCTGCGCGATGCAGAGCGCGAATTGGGTGTGGACTATCTGCTGATAGGGGATGCATCCGCTATTTTGGAGACGGCGCGCAAAGTGGATTTTGCCTTTGCCCAGGAAAAAATAGTCCAGGCCGATGATGAGGCCGCGGCGGCTGAAATGGCCGTAAACTTCGTGCGCGAAGGCCGCGCAGATATATTGATGAAAGGCAAGATGCAGACGGCAACGCTGCTGAAAGCCGTTGTGGATAAGGAAAAAGGCATCAGGACGGGCGGCCTCATGTCCCACATGGCCGTGCTGGAATGCCCCGCATATAAAAAGCTGATATACGTGACAGACGGCGGCATGGTGACGCGGCCGGATGCAGAGCAAAAGAGGGCCATCCTACAAAATTCCGTGGACTTTTTGCGAAGAGTTGGTTATGGCATGCCCAAGGCCGCCATTTTGGCCGCCGTTGAGGCCGTAAACGAAAAAATGCAGGAGACGGTGGACGCCGGGCAGCTGGCCGCCCTAAACGCATCGGGAGACATACCAAATTGCATCGTCGAAGGCCCTCTGTCCTTTGATTTGGCCATTTCGGCAGAATCCGCCAAAACCAAGGGCATAGAGAGCCGCGTGGCAGGGGACACCGACATCTTCCTGCTGCCCGACATTGCCGCCGGAAACATCATGGCCAAGGTGCTTATCTATCTTGGCGGTGCCAAGATGGCGGGCTGCATCTTGGGGGCGGCGGCGCCCATCATTGTTGTATCGCGTGGTGCCGGCGCTGAGGAGAAGATGTTGTCCATCTTGCTAACCATGGCCGTCTAGGAGGCTGATATGCTAACCATCGAGGAAATTACGCAAAAACTAAAGCCCGTTTTTGAGGCCAATGGGGTTACGAAGGCTATTTTGTTTGGGTCTTATGCTAAGGGGTGTGCCACGGAAGATAGCGACCTTGATATTGTTGTGGAAACTGAGGCGCATGTGCGCGGATGGGATTTTGGTGGCATACATATGGACATTGTTGAATGCCTAGAAATGGAAATTGACTTAATTCCACGCCAAGATGTTGTGCCCGGGGGCAAGGTTGATATAGAGGCAGCGCAAACAGGAATGGTGATTTATGAAAGATGATGTGAGATATATCATAAGAATTAACAAATACTGTCAAGAGGTAATGGAATTTGTGGGTGAGCAACGACTTCAAAAGTGTTCACGCTCATATTCCGTGGCGAAAAATTATGGGCATTAGAGACATTATCGCTCATGACTATGAAGGAATCCGTTGGGAGACTTTGTGGCAAGTAATTAAGGAAAGTATCCCCGAACTGCTGAACTACACTGAAAAAATCCTGCAAGATATATAGCGAGGTGAAGCTCATGCTAACCGTTGAGGAAATCACACAAAAACTAAAACCCGTCTTTGAGGCCAATGGGGTTACGAAGGCTATTTTGTTTGGGTCTTATGCTAAGGGGTGTGCTACGGAAGATAGTGACCTTGATATTGTTGTGGACACAGAGCCCCATGTGCGTGGCATAGATTTTTTTGGCATCATTGAAGATATCAGACAGAAACTTGATGATATAGAAGTAGATTTGATACCGCAACGGTCTATAATTCCTGATGGAAGGTCAGACTTAGAAATCAAAGAGACGGGGTTGGTAATATATGAAAAATAAAGATAAGGTTTGTCTTCAAAAAATTGCTGTCTATTGTCAAAATATTCTATCATTTTGCGATGGCATTTCGCATGAAGACTTTTTAAACAGTGATTTGTTAAAATATTCTTGCTCTTTTGCTCTTGGACAAATTGGAGATTTGGTAAAGCGAATAAGCGACGAAACCAAAGAGAAGTACCCAAAAGTTATCTGGCATAAAATATCGGGCCTTAGAAACAGGGTTGTTCATGAGTATGAAAGAATCAATTTGGATATTGTTTGGGAAACTGTGACGTAAAGTATTCCGGAATTGCTAAAGTATACACAAGAAATATTACATAACATAAACCAGGAGGAGACACAATGAGAATGCTTATGACAGGCGACGAGGCTTTGGCCCGCGGCGCGTATGAGGCGGGGGTACATTTTGCTTCGGCATACCCGGGCACGCCCAGCACGGAAATTTTGCAAAACATGACGCAGTACAAAGAGGTTTTTTCAGAATGGGCACCTAATGAGAAGGTGTCTGTGGAAGCGGCGGCGGGGGCGTCCATAGCCGGCATGAGGGCCATGGCTTCTATGAAGCATGTGGGCGTTAATGTGGCGGCGGATGCGCTGTTTACCTTTGCCTATACGGGCGTTAACGGCGGCATGGTGCTTATTTCGGCGGACGAGCCCGGGATGCACAGCAGCCAAAACGAGCAGGATAACAGATATTATGCCCAGGCGTCAAAGATACCGATGCTAGAGCCTTCGGACAGCCAAGAATGTATTGACATGATGAAGGTGGCTTTTGAGATAAGTGAAGAATTTGACACGCCGGTGATGATAAGGATAACCACGCGTATTGCCCATTCTAAGAGCATTGTAGAGCTGAAGGACAGGGTAGAGGTGCCTATACGCGAATATGTAAAGGACATCAGGAAAAACCTACCTGTGCCTGCCGTGGCCCTTGGCCTGCGCATTAGGGTGGAAGAGCGCATGACGAAGCTGGCGAAATATACGGACGAAACGCCGCTTAATTATATTGAAAAGGGCGGCAACATTGGCGTTATCGCTTCCGGCAAATGCGTAAACTTTGCCAAGGAAGTTTTTGGCGACAGTGCTACATATCTCAAGCTGGGCTTTACATATCCGCTGCCGGACAAGCTTCTGGACGAATTTTACGCACAGATGGGGGACGCGACAATCTATGTTATCGAAGAAAACGACCCTTGGCTGCAACATTGGGTAGAGCGTCGCGGCTATAAATGCGTTGGCAAGCCGACGATACCGCCTTTTGGCGAGATGACACCTGATGTGCTGCGCGCGGCCATACATGGCAAGACGCTGCCCACGCTGGATGTGCCTACGGACATGTCTGTGCCCCGTCCGCCTATCTTATGCAGCGGCTGCCCCCACCGCGGCTTTTTCTACGAGCTTGCGAAGCGTAAAGACACCGTAATTGCCGGCGACATTGGCTGCTATACCCTTGGATATATCGAGCCTTACAACGCTATTGATTATGTTATCTGCATGTCCAGCGCGTTTTCGGCGGCCCATGGCAGCCAAATTGCTTTTGACAAAGCGGGTAACGGCAAACGCGCCGTTGGCGTGTTAGGAGATTCTACATTTTTCCATATGGGCCTAAACGGCCTGATAGAGGTGCTTTACAACGGCAGCAAAACCATCTGCGTGGTGCTTGACAACCGCATTACAGGGATGACGGGCGGCCAAGAGCATCCCGGCACGGGCAAAGACATCTATGGCGAGCCTGCCCACGAAATGGACATTGAGGCCGTTTGCCGCGCCCTTGGTGCCAAAAATGTTACTGTCGTAAATCCAAATAATTTATCCCAGGTGCGCAACGCGCTGGATGCCGCCTATGCAAAGGACGAGCCTTCCGTCATCATCACCCGCTGGCCATGTGTGCTAAAGCCGGATATGGACGAGGCCGTGTATGAAGAATTTGGCCGCGACCTGTTTAAGAAGAAATACTTCGTGGAAGACGCGAAGTGCATCGGTTGCAAGGCCTGCATGAAGGTGGGCTGCCCATCTGTTTCTATGAGAGAATGCCCGGGCGCCAACAAGCTTGGTATGCTGGCACAAATTGACGCCACCTGTGTGGGCTGTGACGTTTGCGCTCAGGTTTGCCCGACGAAGGCTATACAGCAGAAGTAGTCTGCAATGAAATTGATTTAGGAGGATTAATTATAATGACAAAATCTATATTATTGGTAGGCGTTGGCGGCCAAGGCACCATTTTGGCCGGCAAAATATTGACGACGGGCTTGCTTACGGCGGGCTATGATGTGAAAATGAGCGAGATACACGGCATGTCCCAGCGGGGCGGGTCGGTTTCTACCCATGTGCGCTATGGGGATAAGGTGCATAGCGCGGTTATCGAAAAAGGCGGCGCGGATGTGCTTATCAGCTTCGAGCAAATGGAAGCCATGCGCTGGCTGGCGTATCTTGCGCCCACGGGCCGCGCCGTTATCAACAGCCAAGTGATATTGCCCCAAAGCGTGTTGACGGGGCAAAGAACATACCCCCAAGGCATCTTGGAAGAGATTGCGGGCAAGGTGGAGACCACGGTGCTTAACGCCACCCAAGAGGCGGCGAAGATAGGCAACCCACGCGGGCAAAATGTGCTGCTGGTGGGCACCGTTGTAAAGCTGCTGGGCCTTGATGATATCGACTGGAAAGCCATCATCGCGCAAAATGTGCGCCCGCAGTTTGTGGAAATGAACCAGAAGGCCTTTGAGGTTGGGTATTCGTTGGTATAATTAATATTAACTGGATTGCTTCGGCCTTGTACTGCATCATAATTCAATTGTCGTAGTCCTCGCAATCGTCAATACAGTTGAACTGTCGCGGACTTCCGGCAGCAACGCAACGTCCAACCGTCATTGCGAGGCCAACGGCAGTTGAAAAGCCAGTGCAGTACAGGGCCGAAGCAATCCAGACAACATCAACATCAAAAATTTATACACATAGGCCAACTGGATTGCTTCGGACTTGTACTACGTCATAATTCAACTGTCGTAGTCCTCGCAATGACAGTTGAACTGTCGTGGACTTCCGGTAGCGATATAACGTCCAGCTGTCATTGCGAGGCCAACGGCAGTTGAGAAGCCGGTGCAGTACAGGGCCGAAGCAATCCAGCTTACATCAACATCAAAAATTTATACACATAGGCCAACTGGATTGCTTCGGACTTGTGCTGTATCATAATTCAATTGTCGTAGTCCTCGCAATGACAGTTGAACTGTCGTGGACTTCCAAAACAACGCAACCGTTCAACTGTATTGACGATTGCGAGGCCAACGGCAAGTTAAAAAAACCAATGCAGTTCAAGGCCGAAGCAATTCAGCCAACGTTAGCTATCTTCGATATATGATTTAGCAATTGAGAAGCAATTAAGCTCTTTTGGCTGAAAGTGAAACTAAGGAGGAAAATTAAATGTCACATTTGGTTTTGGCTATAAATCCGGGCTCTACATCTACGAAGATAGCGTTGTTTCGGGGCGAAGAGGCCGTTTTTATCAAGAATATCGAACACGACAGGGCGGAGATTATGAAATTTCCTGACACGCCCAGTCAAAAGGAATTTCGCCTGAAATTTGTGCTGGAAGCGTTGGAAGAGCATGGCGTAAAGCCTAGCGACCTCGCCGGCGTTGTGGGGCGCGGCGGCCTTATGCCGACGATAGAGACGGGCGGCTATATTATCAATGATTTGATGAAGGAATGGATTACCGCGGAGAAGGGCGGGTCCCATGCGTCCAACTTAGGTTCGCTTTTAGCGGATTTGGTGGCGGGCCAGGCCGGCTGCGGCGCGTATATTTATGATAGCGTGGCATCAGGGCGGTTGCCGTTGGTTGCCGCAATTACGGGCTTTCCTGAGATAAAGCGCAAGTCTCTTTCCCATGTGCTAAATTCTCGGGCGCAATCCATTGAATATGCAAAGAAGATTGGCAAAAAGTTTGAGGATATGAACATCATCATAGCGCATTTGGGCGGCGGCATTTCTCTGTCGGTGTACGAAAAGGGCACGCTGGTGGATTCTGTTGGGGACGACATTGGGCCCTTTTCACCCGAGCGCGCAGGCGGCGCGCCTTTGATGGATTTTGTAAATGTTTTCCATGACAGTGGGATTGACAAGCGCGAGCTAAAAAAGAAGCTGCGCGGCATGGGCGGCGTTGTGGCCCATCTTGGCACCACGGATATCCGGGAAGTTGAAGAGATGATAGGCAAGGGTGATGAGAAGGCTAAGGCTGTGTTGGAAGCCATGTGCTACAATGTGGCCAAGGCCATTGGCGGCCTTGCCATCGCCGTTAGCGGCAAGGTTGACACCATCATCATCACAGGCGGCATTGCAAAATCCGCCATGGTGGCTGGCCTTATCTCTGAAAGGGTGAAGTTTATCGCCCCCATCGAAATTATGCCGGGAGAATATGAGCTTGAGGCCCTTGCGGCGGGCTGTTTGCGCATAATTACTGGCCAAGAGGCACCCAAGGTGCTTGTGGCCATTGATGAAGAGGGCATTGGAAAAAGCGAAGTGAAAAAGTAGACACGAAGGGGAAAACATGAAAAAAATATTAAGTATTTTATTGGCGGCAATGGTGTTAATTGGGCTTGCAGGATGTGGCAGCGAGGAAAGCCCGTTTGTAGGCACATGGCGAGGGGTATCCCTTGAAATTATTGTAGATGGAGAGGCCACATATGCTGACGCCCCTGAAACCGTCCAATTTTTTGCAGATGGAACAGGCTTTGATAGCACTGAGGGAATAGGGGACTTTACTTGGGTCACGAGGGATGGGGTTGTTAATATCACCTACGGAAATTCCACTGATTTTGCCTATTATGAAATTTCAGGCTCTATCCTCACAATGACATTTGTTATAAATGAAAGCGTAACAATTGTTGAAATATTGGAAAGAGTGGACTAGAAAACAGGAGATGCCGCAAAGCATCTCCTGTTTGTTATTTATAATCAAGCTGCGAGGTGCAGGCGGGGCATCTTGTGGCTTTAAGGCTTATTTCCGTTGTGCAAAAGGGGCAGCTTTGTGTGGTGGGTGGTGCCGCTTCAGCTGGTTTTTTCATGGCTTCCGTCAGGCGGTTCATTGCTTTGACAATTAAAAAGACGACAAAAGCCATTATTATGAAGTTGATTAGGCTGGTGATAAAGGCGCCATATATAGCCCTTTAACTTAAAAATACACACAATAAAACTTGTCTTTTTCCACAACTGCTTCGTCAGCTTCTCCTTGTGTGCCCCTAGGCACACGTCGTCGTCGCTTCCTTGCATTTGTGAAAAAATCCTGCGTTTTCTTGTATGTCTTTTCAAGTTAAAAGGCTATAATTTCTGCGCCGAAAATGGTGAAATACCATGCATCGAAGTTTTGGTTGAGGAAGAGGCCCAGGATGGGCGAAAGGATGTTATCTGTTAGGGACGAAACCACATTTTGGAAGGCAACGCCGATGATGATGCCAACGGCTAAATTCATCACATTGCCTTATAAGGCAAATTCTTTAAATTCGTTTAGGAATTTGCGCATGTGACATCTCCCTTAGAGCCTGTTTAATATCTCGCTTTCGGCGGATTTTCGAGCGTTTTTTCCCAGGGCAAGGCGCGCGCGACGACACATATAACGGAACTATATGTTAGGAGCGCGCAACGCGGCCATGGGGAAAATAAGCCGAAAAGGCGTCGGAATGGAGATATTAAATAGGCTCTTACAACGCCTTAATTTTGCGGAATTTCTCCTCGTGGTCCCCTACGGTGGCGGCAAGGCCATCAACCTTTCTGTCAACGGATTGCAGAAGGGCGAAGTCTTCATTTTGATGATGATGGATGCCGCGTACGTAGGTTAGCAGGTCGGATTGGCCTTTTTCGAGCTTTGCAAAGCTCTGCTCAAGCTTAATCTGGCCCTGCTCAAGTTTGTCTAGTCTCTGCTCAATCTTAACCTGGCCCTGATTTAAATCTGTGATGTAAGTTTGCATCAGGTTTACAGTAGTAGTCAAATTCTCTAGCATTAATAGGATTTTCTCTTCATTGTTCATGGCGAAAGTTCCTTTTTGAAAAGGGTATGGTTTATTTTAACATGGCGATGGGGTAAAGTCAATTAAAAAACTAGACCTGTTCGTAAACCTATTTCTACTAAGCTCAATACAATTTTCCACGCTTGACCTATGCAAGCTGAAAATCTATTTCGCTAAGTAGAAATTAGGGTTTACAAACAGGCCTA
>Ga0123355_10016630_pt1 | contig 11603 bp, 6 predicted proteins | sample TergutEmb28metaG_3_FD_89872 | JGI IMG/M metagenome (GOLD analysis project Ga0123355, IMG submission 89872) | Embiratermes neotenicus P1 segment gut microbial communities from Petit-Saut dam, French Guiana - Emb289 P1 | ecosystem: Host-associated > Arthropoda: Insects > Digestive system > Gut ...
CCTTCTACAACAGGTTATTGAAGGAAAGATAAAAGGAGGTATAGAAGTGACAGGAAGACGAGGAAGAAAACGTAGGAAGCTACTGGATGACCTTAAGGAAAGGAGAGGATACTCACATTTGAAAAAGGAAGCTCTAGATCACACTATGTGGAGAGCTTGATCTGGAAGAGGCTTTGCTCCTGTTGTAAGACAGACTACTAAATGAATGAATTTCCTCCACACTAAATGAATATGCTGAAATTACATTCCTTCTTCAAATATGTGGGGACATTTGTCTGAAATAGATATTATATAAGAGTTCACTGCAATCTGTCACTTGCATAAACTGTGAATTGCATTTCCTCCACATTTCATGTAATAGTTACACAGTTATTTTACATCCAGCATGAGGGTTAGGGGGTGTAGTAATAGTGTATTGCACAAAACTATATTGTGCAGAATTATTATAGGAAAAATATGGTTATGTCAGCGTGGATGCTTAAGGAATTGGACAGTGGCATTGTATTAACCGCACATATAAATTTTAAAATACCCCAAATGAATTTCTTGAACTAGTTACTTGACATTATAAAACAGTAAATGAAATGCGTATATTACCATGACTTCATTTCTTATATTAGGCAATGTGATTTTCACCACATCAGATATAATGGTGACACCACTAAGGTTAGGCCTCCTGAATTAGGTTGACATATTTGCTCCACATTAAATACAACCTCTACATCATCATGATTTGTTCACCAGACCTTGATTTGGAACCAGTGGCTGTACATGCAATAATGAGATTCACATTACAGTAGGATAGGTTCTACCTTGTGCATTCCACTGTATATCTACCCAACAGTATCAAGTTTCTTAACATGTCACCACAATGGATCTGTGTTTTCTGTAACTTTTCTACATGGATTGTACTTCTGTCAAAAATAATAACATACAACATGATGGAAATATTTATGATCTTTATCATATTTGAATCTGAAATTCTTAGGCAGTTACCTCTAGCCCAATATGTGTAACTACCATAATGATTGAGACCAGGAAGCAACCAGATTGTTACCTGGATGCAAGGGCAGTCATGGCCTTGTGCTCATTAACATGGTGGATAAAATAATAACTCTTAAACACCCTCTTCATCATAATCAGACACCCAAAACAAACACAATCCCACTCAAGGCCACTGTTTTCTTCTGGCACATTGCACAGTGTTGAATCTGTAAGAAATGTGTCAAATATGTTAGTATTTATTTACATCTGGAAAGCCATAGAATTGTGTTGGACTGATGGAATATCAAAATGTTACCTAAATGGTCCTGGTAGTATTAGAATTCCAGAACTTTGGCAGCCTTCAGTGTCAAGTTTCAACATCCTCCATTAGGAAAGAAAGCTTCCTTCTCCATCACTTCACACTGAATAGGGCTACTTAGTTTTCAGAATCACAGCCTAACACTGACTTCTGTGGTGCTTGTGAACTACACAACTGTAAACTAGCATGACCACGCATGATTGGATATTTTCCTGTGTGGGCACTGATGAGCAAAATTTACCCTGATCAACCACGCAACAGTTGAATAAGAGAAGAGAAGGGTCATTCATGAATGTAGCAATGTAACACCAGATATTCTATAAAATGTGTAACATAATATACAAGCATACCATGAAAGGAGTATTGACCATGATAGCCAAAAGAATGAGTAGTTTTAATAATTACTTATGATTCTGGAATTCTGGACTACCCTCCTAAATTGTAATTACTAATTATAATCCAAACATCTGTCCTTGACCTCTGTCATATTACTCATTTTCTCTGCCTAAAAAATAAAAAAATAAAGTGGGTTTCTCTCAATTTTCTAACATCAAAACTGATATGGAAACTACAAGCTAGACCATGTTTAGATTTTCTATAAAGTTACACAAAGGCAGCTAGGATAAAATATTCCTTCATTATTGTCACATGACAACTTGGCACTTGCAGCTATTATGTGAATATATGTGGTAAATGTTAAAACTGAAGTTGCTGGCAACAGAGATGGCAAGGCTACTTATAGGCAAGAAAAGTCCTACTTGTAATATTCCTGGCAAAGGTTTTAGACAGGTAGACTCTGCAGCAGGATCTAATACAACTAATAACAAACAGTACTAAAGATTCAAGACTGTCAATAACAAATCCTTGTCTTGAACAAATCTAGAACCAGTTACATCTACAAGGTTCTGCTATTAAATGAAGCCACTACTTTCAAACAAGTATATTATTCATAAATTACTGCATCTGCGTGATATGCCTTTTAAACACATTTTCATCTGAAGCTATGCAATATGCCACATAAGCCTTCTAAAACTTGAAGCAATCTCTAAAGCCATTCTGTGACAGTGCTGTAAGTAACTCTGCTTTTTTCTTATGAATGACTTCAACTGACTGAAAATGGGTTCCTTTGGGCAACCTTCTAAATTTTGTGGAGAAAAGAGTCATGCAACACAAGATCTGGTGAGCACAGAGCTGGTTCAAGCAGCAATATTTGTTTTTCACCTAAAATCTCATATATTTTCTCTGAAATTCTTTGGGATCATGTTTAAATTTCTTGTTAAAATGTGTCTCACTGTTTATTGGTCCATATTCAAGATGTTTCTCACTGTTTCTATGTCCATATTCGACTCCTCTGCTAAAACTGTAATGCCTAAATGATGTTTGGCTCTCACGTGAGCCTCACCTTTTCCATATTCTCATCAGTGTTCATTGTTACTAGACAGACAGGTCGTTTGTCACCTTCCACACCCTCCCTTCTTTCTACAAACCTACTGCATGATTCAAGCATAAAACTCTTGATAGGGTATCTTAAGAAGCTGCTGGTAGTTTTTTTTTAATTCCATAAGAAATGTGATGTCTGCAAACAGTTTTTTTTATCATGTATGATTTCAGTAAGTGAAAACCCCATTTATACAAAATATATTGCTCAACACCACAACTGTGTAATGGATCACGATTTGGCAAGCAACTGGGTCAAGATTTAGTGGTAAGCAGTATACAATTTCTTTGGTGACCAAAGGAAGAGGTCAGGAGCTGCGTACATAATTTCATTATTTGATAGTCACATTTTGTTGCTTGCAGCTTGACAACCTACTCCCTCCATGTCCACTTTAATACTAACACTCCAAAAGCCCTTTTGTCTTCAAGGTTAGAAGCTGCATATACATTCTCCTTATTTAGTAATCACACCCAATTGTTCTAGGCTTGACAGTGTATTTCCCTCAAGGTCCAGTAAAATATATCCTCCAAACACCTTTTTATTCTTCCAAATAATCATGTGACAAGTGTTTCACAACAAAAAATTATGTACCTATTTCTTGCCTATAAAAATACAAACACTATTAGATCCCAATTCTCATCACAGAGTAATCCTTGAGCAGATGGCATTCATTCATTCAAATGGCCAAAAAATTACCCACCTTCACGGATCATTGCCATACTCACAAATACTTGAAAATTAAATTTTATAAAACACAAAACTACAAAACATCATTTTCTTAAATGATATATATTAGAAGATAAGAGTATGCTACTTTGTCTGAATACCTGAATTCAAAGCAGTGTCATTACTTACCATTAACCACAGGTAATGATCCAACTGCAGCAGAAAACTTCCCAAAGCATGTTATTTCAAATAAATGTGCAGCCCAACAAGCATTATTCTTCACTTCCATGAGGAACATGCAACCAATGATCTGTAGTAAAGCTTTGACCATGATGACAGCCACATTGTAGCCCAACAGCATGTTCCACCACTTAAGGATGTACGGCACAGGCCGCAGGTATATCTCATCACCTTGCCAGAGGAATAAAAAGGCACCGACAAGGTATCCAAGTGAAAATACGTTCACTCGGTTGACACCAGCTAGGAATACAATGGCCAGTGTGACCCAGAAGAAAGATGACAAGAAACAGCGCTTTGCAATATCCAACCATGATCTGGAAAAGTAAATTAAAATTGGTCAGAGAGTTGGGGTGCCACCCTCATCACACACACCTATGTAATAAACCCAGTTTTCCTACTTGGCTATTCTTCTTGACAAGGTAACCCTGAAGAAGAAGGCATTATGATCCTTCGAAACATCTAGAGCTATTTGCCAAATACAAACGATCATACCATAGAGGACTTTGAATCTTTAGCAACAGTGGTGTCAGAACATCAAATATTGAATCAGTAGTGTTTTCACCAAAACAAGTTGAAGGTAAGAAAACTGTAATTACACAGTATTTTGAACATAACAAATGGAATAAGGTGCCAATGGGTTACATTTATAGAAAACCTGTTAGTAATTATCTGAAATATTCCAATGACAGATATTTCACTGCATAGAACTGAAAATAAAAGGTTTGGAATAAGCAGCAAAAATCTGTTAACTTTCTTTCATAGTAAAATTAGGCATGAATACCACTACATAAAGGATCTGTCATTTCTTACCTGGTGTATGTATTATGGTCAGGCACAGGGTTGACAAAACCTGGCTGTTCTGCTTCTTCTAGGATACTCTTATTACTACCACCAGAATAGGTCTGTCCTTCATAAAATCTCTCTATTTGAAATACAAGACTCTGTCGACATACAAGCATCAGCAGTATGAAGTCACCTGTTCAGCAAAATATGGTCAATACATTGTTTTAGTCTAAAAATGAACTTTCAACACAGAAAAACTACTACTGCAGCTGAAAGCCTGCTAACCACCTCACACATTCTCCCTAAAATGTCTGCAGTTATATGGATGTTCAGGATCTGTTGTCACATAAAACAATCACTATAAAAGTTCTTCACTGGTTCTTATCCCGAACAAGTTGAATCGATTTCTTATCTCACTTCATTGTCTGCTGCACTCACACTTCAGACTATTAGAAGACAAATAAGAATAAAGAGAGAGAGTAAGTGTGTTTATTAAAGAGTAGAGTTACCTAGATATTCTACAATGCCAGAAGGGAATTTGGTACTTACATCTTGAAGGTTAAATTTATAAGAACAATGGAATGTCACATTTTGTGACTGGTTGGAAACAGAACTGACAGTCAGGATTTGTGATTGGATAGCACAATGTAAACATAAATGTGGGATAAGGTGATTACGAATAGTGTCCCTTGCAAGTCAGCACAATTTCAGTGACATACAGCATTCTTAAGAGGAAGCAGTTCCTCCAAAATGTTCATAATGTTTATCATTTTTACTTGGTGTGATACATGTAAGACTTTTCAATGAACATGAAAACCCTCTTCAGAAACATGTGTAGCCTACTTACAGACAAGTTTGTGTGCTGCCAGGGGATATACAGCATTGGGCAAGAACATCCACTCTTGTAGATTCCTTAGTAACTCTGACTGGTTCCACGGATATTCTAAAAACAAACCAAGTTTCATGATTTTAACATACAACCAGAAATACTGAGGCATTTAAGTGAGTACATCAAACCCACTTGAGAATTTACAAATATGAACAAATCAAGAAGTCCTTCTCAATACCTAGCTCCAGTAATACCCTGGAGAATGGAAGGTTCATGGTTCCTTTAGTGACACTCTATCAACTGTGTAGTTTGTACAGTATACGATATGAGGAGTATTGACACTAATGACACAATATCATCTTCATATGCTAAATTGTGTCAAACATTAGAATTTCATCATTTTGAAAACGTGTCTCCTCAGCAGTCTCTTTTAAGCCACAACTGGTGCCACTATTACTAAAGCTCACAGAGAAAATGAGATACCAGATATGAAAACACTAATACTTGCAGATGATATGCTGATCTGGAGTTAATACAAACAGGAAACTAAAGAGCTGCTGAATCAATACAACCTCATTATAAAGTAATATGAACTGAACATACATATGGACAAGGTAGCCACAATGGGGATATCATGCAACCTAAATGCAAGTGATAGAATAAAAGCTGACATTATGGTTGAAAAGGTGGAAAAAATTATTTATTTGGGAAATGAAATAAATTCAGAAGGAATTAATGGAGAGATGAACATCAATATACAAATGACTTCTAAATTCTATTAAATTATAACAGACATGCTAAGAAACAGAGATTTTGCAAAGAGTTAAGAAAAACAGTATACATGAAACTGATTACAATGTAACATCAAAACACACACATCTATACAGCAAAATGAAAGCAGAATTCAAGAAAAGGGCATAAGATATTTTCTATGGGATGACTGAAAGAAAAATAATAAGATAGCAAATTATGAAGAAAGTTTTTTTTTTTTTTGAGAAATTGAAATTAAAAATTTGTTGACTTAGATGAGAAATAATTACAACAGTCTAGCCATGTAAGAGTGTGGATAGAACAAGAACCCTGAGAAGGTCAACAGAGTTTACATTTAAGGGGCAGACCTATGTTATATCCCAGAATGAGATGATTCAACCCCAGATACTAGATGACATCAAGAAGACAAGAAAAAGCTGGATGGAATCACTGTGTAGGAAAATAAAAGAGGCTGAAACAATGCTACGGACAGGAGAATTGTTTGAAAGCCACACTTGCTCACCCACACTTAGCATTCTATGTTACCATATATTACTTGTTCATATTTCTTTAATTCATAAATAAAACGTCAATTTCCATTCGTGCTTAAAAAGAGACACCAAAAACATTACAAAGGACATATGTCAGTTGCATATTTCATCCTAGATCTATCATTTATGATAAGTGCATTTGTTCACTTTATTCCTATATATTACCGTCAACACAACTACAATAGAATATAATGCTAATGCAACATGTTTCGACTTACAACAGTCATCTTCAGGCTAAGCTAAGAACCGTTAGTGCTTTACAGCGTGGTTGCGCACATTTGGGATCCCATATGGCTTACAGTGTTTTTGCTGTGGTTTTTCTCCATACATAAAGTAACTTATATCTACTATGTTATTACAAGTAGGGTTAAGTACGTGGCATGTGCAAAACTACTTGTGGGCCGTTGCTCTTCTGCTTTGTAGCTCTCCGTTGGAGTGTGGTGGGTGGTGGGTTTTTTTTTGACCACTTGCACTTCTGTTTGTTTCTGCTTTCTGTTTTTGGGGCGGTTTTGCCTCGTTTTTTTTATTCTGCAATTGTGAAATTTGATATTTTTATACATTCTTCCGTGACAGCCTGAGTATTGTGGCTTGTGTAAGTTTGTAAAGTTGTGTTACTTACAGTTTTTGTGAGGTGGTTGCCAGCTTCCTTGGTGTAGTGGTGGGTTGGGTTGGGTTTATGTCCCTTTGTAGCTTACCCTTCCTGCAGGGGTGAATGGCTACCCACAACTGAGTTACTTTTAGCTGTTCGGCTGCAGTGGAGCTGTGCTTCCCCTGTAAGGGTCTTCTTGTACTATGGTTTCAAATACTGCATTTTCTCTGACCGTTAGTTTGTCATTGATTTGGTTGCCAGCTTTAATTTCTTTGTAGATATGGAAACCTTCTAGTGTGTCCAGATTTTTACCTTTCTTTGTCATGTGGATGACCTCCATTATGTCTTCTATGTTTCTGATGGCATGTTTATTGTCCATAAGGTGTTGGGCGAATTTTGATCTACTGTTATTGTATTTAAAGTCCCGCACAGCAACAAAAACACTGTAAGCCATATGGGATCCCAAATGCATGCAACCACCCTGTAAAGCATTAACGGTTCTTAGCGTAGCCTGAAGATGACTGTTGTAAGTCGAAACATGTTGCATTAGCATTATATTCTATTGTAGTTGTGTTGACGGTAATATATAGGAATAAAGTGAATATATAGAAACATAATGGGATGACTTCATTTAAAAAGTACATTTGTTGTTTACCAATGCACAGTGCTGGTGGCAAACCTACTGCCATGGCATACTGAATGGGTATGAGAGTTGCAATGAATGCCTGGTATATGCCCCAAATCTTAGCAAGTTTGTCTCGCTTCATAATGACCAGCACACACAGCCATATGCCATACAGGACAGCATACACATCCATGCGAGTGCCAATCAAAGCCACAGTTGCCATCAGACAGATCTGAAACAAAAGACATTCTTAGTAAGATGTACATTATAACACAATATATAGACTGTACATTGCATTGCTAAAATGTCAATTAATCCTTATCATGCTATTTGTTTATCATACTATTCTCTCCAAACCACAACTGCTCGTGAGGTTGGTCGAGATTATCTTAATATTTTGAGAATTTTTATCAGTAGAGGGTATGGAGTGATAATCTGCCATGTCACTCAAGATAAAACTCGTCAAAATTGTTACTCCCCTGCAGCTCTTTGCATATTAAAATATAAGGTTAAAGGTATTAAACACTCTCATACCACAATTCATGTAAAGGGTGCAGCAATGATGAAAGTAGAATGAATAAGCTCTTGTTCAGTAGATGAGTTTTAAAATATGAGGTCTGCATGGCAGTGAGTATTAGACTCCTAGTCCTTTGGGATGTGGCACCATTTAGTTGTGTAGATGTGGACCCATCATTTCAGAGAATTTGGTGGTAAATATCCACCAGAACTAATTGGTGGCACATCCCCAGAAAACTATTATCTTATATACATATTGGTTTTTCAATGTAATAACTTGAGGGACATTAGAACATTTCCTCAGAAAGTCTATTGGGTATTTTGTTGCAAGATCATATATTTAACGGGCTAAGCAACATACAAAGGAATTCCTGTGCTAAACATTGTTTCACAAGACATACATTTAATAAAAAGGGAGAAACCCCAAACACAACATTAACAGAAATTTCATAGTAAGGTGACAACAGCCTTTAGTCAAGTTTACCCACACTGTAAAACAACAGTTCTGAACGAAATTTCTAACCATCTGAAAGGACTAGAGAGAGAGAGAGAGAGAGAGAGAGAGAGAGAGAGAGAGAGAGAGAGAGAGAGAGAGAGAGAGAACACTACTTGTGAGGATAATGGTAGCTGCAGGGAAGTTTTAAGGTGTCAGATTTACAGGGACCAAAATAAATGAAAGATACTTTCTGGAAAAGGATACACAAGGAAATGCAGGACAGAGGTTTCACTGTATTCATCTGCAAAACCATATTTGTTTACCTCAATACCAAACTTGTAGAACCCATAATTGAGGAGATACTTCAAACATGTTCCAAGATCCTCATCTGCATGGCAACGCTGTATGTTGGGAAACATTACACGTGGCCAGGAAATTGTTTCAGCACTTAAATGGCGTTTGTATAGCTGCCGAACCATAATGACTTTCATTAATGGGGCCAAGAAAATCACACCTGCAACATCAGGACATTACTTTCATGGCAATATCATCATTACATCTGATGTCATAAATCAGGTCTGTGCATATTAACAGAGCAATGGAAAGACAGCACACACCGTCAATCTCTTGCAGTCAAGCCTGCATATTCTTCATTAGACTCAATGTTTCGAGAATGATAGAAGGCTGATAAGACAAGTGAGGTTGAAATTTAGTAAAGATTAGCATAAAGTAGTCATTGCCTTTAGCAGAGGAGTTCAGCTTTAGTTTGCAGGATTTATCTGTGAAACCCTCAAACAGACCACCTTGAAATTTCGCACTGCTCCCACAAAAATTTGGCTTATGTCCATACTATTCCAGGATGGATATTACTCTACAAGAAGCTCAAACCAGATGTACATATTTTCTCAAAAGGATCACTGTACAACAGACTTGTTCATTAAGTATTATGTGCATGTCATTACAAACCACAACTCTTACTTGAAACTTAAATGATGAGATCTGTAATTAATTCAAGGCACAATTATGCACATTGGTAAAGTATCATGTATATCACTTATTTGCTATGCAACACAAGATTTATATCTGCAGTATATGAACATCAAAGCCAATTACAAAAAATCATAATTTATAAGAATATCTGTGTTTCCTGCACATGCTATACAATATCTATGGGTTTTTTATACTGAAAAATAGTATGACAAAAGTCTAAAATTTTGAAGTTCTAAGAGCCACAGAAATTGCAACAGATATACTGAGGTCAGATTTCACAGTATGCTGACAGCTAACAATGACCTGTGTAGCTGAATAAAAACATAAGGTTCTGCTAATGCAATCCATATCTGTGGTGTGGGAAGGCAGGCAGGCTGCAGGCAGAGAGATAGAAGCTGGTTTCCCTACTAGGAAAACAAGAGGTCTTACAGTTTGATGTGTGTTTGTGTATTCCCAGTCTGTGGTGTCTCAATATTTCTCACATGCACTTAGTTTTACTTTTCATAGAGACCAAGTGCCAAGCAACAGGGGAGGGGGGACAAAGTACTGCTGCTCTTTGAGGCACTGCACTACAAGTGGGTACTGTGAGTTTGATTTCTGATGTTGTCACTGGAATTTGTCACTGATATCATCCTTCCTGCCACAATATGGCCCTGGGTTCGATTCAGCCTCTAAGAGAAATGAGTACCTGGAATAGTACCTAGGGGGTAAAGGCAGCCAGTGCATAATGCTGACAACCTTCCCACTTTCATGTGCTGACTATCTTAAAATCTGGGAGCCTCAAAATCCTGGAACACTCAGCACTGTCCAGGCCTGTACAGCTATTGCTGTTCCTTTGCCTTTACCAAGTGACAGGACATATATGTCTTAATTTCGACACTGGATCTCACCAGTCTCAGAGCAAAGACCTTTGGCACAGAAGTGCATCCAGTTCCTAAAATCTGATAATGCACTGAATAATATGAAGTGGACAGTCACTTGCCAGCCAGTATGAGTCCAAGGAACCACAATCATGAAGTTCTTGGGAGTTCACAGTGCAGATAATGTTAGCAGTAGGGCAAAATTGGTTCTGAAGTGCAAGATTTGATCTCGGTCAGTTAGACTGTCAGGTGGAGATGGTGTTCAATGAAAAGAAAGAATGGGGCTGTATATTGCCATTTTCATTTATTGTCAGGTTTATAAGATAACATCACGTAAAACTATAAAAGCATACATTTAAATACAGCAGTTAAAAAAAAATGGACCTAGGGTGTTAATATTACTGCTGTCAATTAACCTGTACTTTAAAACTCACACTATTTATCAATGAATACCCCCTTTAATTACAACACAAATGCCTATGGTTGGCTGTGGTGGGTCTCATGTTACAAGTATGATGTTAGTGGCCGTCAGTAGGACTGAACAGTTTTTGTGTCCTCTCCCATGTGTGTGAGAAGCAGATAATAAGAGCAGTGGACCTCTAGTGACTTACCTATGTACCACTTTAGTATTACAGGTAGAGTATGTTCTGCATTGCTCTTGTACAAACCAAGCCAATCTGCATTATTCCCTGCAGTAGCATTTCCCTACACAGTAAGGATAATAGTCAGTTTCGTAAGCATTAATTGGTTACCCTGAACTTCTGCTCACAGTATACAGTGTTTATGGATGGACTATGGTGTCAAAGTAAGAACAGCATGTCTAGCAAAGAAATCCACAACTAAAATATCCAGATCTTAAATCTGTGAACTACAGCATGCAAAGCCACATCTGAGGACCAGTTAGATGTAATGTAATGTAATTTATTTGCGTTCTATAAATCCAAATTAGGATACAATCCTGTGGATATAGACATTGTCACTTACATACTAACATAATATACATAGTTTTGGAAGAATCTTAGCTATA
>Ga0123355_10016631_pt1 | contig 11603 bp, 10 predicted proteins | sample TergutEmb28metaG_3_FD_89872 | JGI IMG/M metagenome (GOLD analysis project Ga0123355, IMG submission 89872) | Embiratermes neotenicus P1 segment gut microbial communities from Petit-Saut dam, French Guiana - Emb289 P1 | ecosystem: Host-associated > Arthropoda: Insects > Digestive system > Gut ...
CTGAGCAACACACGTGACAAAGAGGCGATACCGATGACAAGAAACAGCGCCCTTACGATAGAAATAAGCTGGTTTAATGTTGTGCCAACAAAAGCTTTATCCGTAGATGGTATTTCTAAATTTTCGGGTTCAAAGTCAATTTTCCCAAACGTCTTTCGAAGTGCTTGCCCACCGGAAAATATAGTAGGAATCAGAGCTAAAACGGCTGCTCCGCTAACCATGTTTGCCATTGGGAGAGTAGGCATACCAGGTTCTACAACACCAGCGACGTCCAGTATAAAACCAAGGGCAAGCCCCAAAATAACAACAAACAAGATCGGTGAATATTTGGTACCAGCGACGATCATTCTTGAAACAAGAATCATGGGAATCAATAAGAATACAGTCAACCAAAATTGGTCAAAAACAAGAAGTGCAGTTATGTCCATTTGTTAAAATTCCTTTCCATTCGATAACTAGTGGTTTGTATGTAAATCGCCCTCATAAAAGGCATTTCTATATTACTATTAAACTAACCGAAACTAAGTAAATAGCGTGCCTTGAATTATATAGTATTCTGCTAAGGTTGTCAAGTAAAATCCTTTTAAATCACAGTTTAACCTTGCATCTTATACATTTATTATAGCAGTTTTTGTCGATAACATCAATACTTCCCACTTGCGGTATTTTGCGTATAAGAAGACCCCAAGGAAGATTAGTAAAACATTCTACAGGTTTTTCCCAACAAAAGTAAATCCAGCAATCGTAAAGATTCCCACAAAAACTGGACCCTCAACAGGCATTTTTGTTAATTTAACAATAATCAAGGCCCAACTAGTTGTAATAAGAGTATTTAAAATTACCCCATTAACAACCCCATTGAATCCACGGTTAATTCCGATTGCGTCAGATAAAATAATCCCTTCCATCGATAAAATCCGCCTTAAAGCTTCGATGTTATATCGGACTCCACCAATAAAAAGTGCTCCTAAAATGATTGCGACAAATGCGCATAATGTTATTAAAAATCTTTTATTATTTTTCATGTTTTAATCATCATCGAACATTGTAGCATAAACAGAGCGTAAAAGCAAGGATTGTAAAAAGATTAGCAAATTAAATATAAGTTCATACGGCTACTGTTTCATCATAATCATCATAAGAAATTTTGTTACTGAGCCTTCATTATTCGCTGAAAAACCACCAGATTCACAAGCTTCTCACCAAGACTTAAATTCTGGTGGGCTTTTTATGGTTTTTAAAGGGTTTCTTTTGCTCAAAGCTGAAAAATTTCTTGATAGGAAAACCTGTTTCTGCTATACTTAACTATTATGTTTAATTACGTGGAATTTTATTATAAAGTGAGGTAAAAGATGTATGCTGCTAGTTTCTAAATTCGGAGGGTCTTCTTTATCCACTGCTAGTCAGTTTGAAAAAGTAAAAAATATTGTTGCTGCAGATGTTGATCGTCGTGTTGTTATCGTATCAGCATTAGGTAAAAGAGCACCATCTGATAACAAGTTAACTGATTTATTCTACTCAGTATATGAGCATATCTCACAAAGTTCTTACTATGAGGCGTTATGGCAAGAAATTGTAGCGAGGTTTGTTACTGTAAAAGAAGAGTTGAGTTTATCTTACGATGTCAGTGCTGAACTTAAGAAAATAAAAGATGGATTAGCTGCACGTATTTTAACTGCTGATTATCTTATTAGTCGTGGCGAATATTTGACAGCGAAATTGATGAGTGAATATTTAGGTTATGAGTTTTACGATGCAAAAGATTTAATTATTTTTAACAAGTCGGGCGAGGTGAATCTAGCAGAATGTCACAGAAGAATCGCGAAATTAATTCCAAAGGATACTAACGTGATTATTCCTGGTTTCTACGGGGCAGATGAAAACGGAGAAATCAAGCTTTTCAGCCGTGGCGGTAGTGATATTACCGGTGCGATTGTGGCAGCTGGTCTAGGGGCTGATAAATACGAGAATTTCACTGATGTCCCTGGTGTTTTAATGGTCGACCCCCAGATCATTGATCATCCGCTGGCTATATCTGAGCTCACTTATGAAGAAATGAGTAGTATTGCTTATATGGGTGCAAAAGTTCTCCATCGTAAGAGTGTTTACCCAGCTAAACAAGCTGGGATTCCGATTCATATTAAAGATACAAATGAACCAACTGCACCGGGGACGCTTATTTGCGATGGGCGCTCAGAAGGGGCGCTCGGGCTAACAGGGCTCTTTGGTAAAAAGGATTACACCTTTTTTACGCTATATAAAAATCGGGCTTCTTCTGAGATTGGTTTTATGCGTAAGGTATTTAAGGTTTTTGAAAGTTATAAAATTAATATTGAACAGTCTTTGACAGGGATTGACCATGTTGGGATTTTAGTTTCGTCTATTGATGTGAAGTATTGTATGCCGCGGTTGCTTGAGGATTTGTTGCTGAAGCTTGGGGTTGAGGATGTTGATACGGAAGAGGAATTTTCTTTGATTACAATTTTTGGTCGTGGTGTGATTAATGACCCTGAGTTTCTGGAGGAGGTTTTTGGTGCGTTGAAGGCGGCGGGGATTCGGATGTCGTTGATTGAGCAGAGTCCGCGGGGGTTGAATTTGGTGATTGGGGTGTCCAATGAGGATTATGAGTTGGCGATTCGGACGTTGTATGAGGGGTTAGTTTAGGGAGGTTGACTGATGAAAAAAGTGATGAGCTTGGTTTTGATGATGGTGTTCATGTTTTTGCTTGTTGGATGTTCTGGGAGTCATGCACGCAGAGCGTTAGATTTTAGATCGGTTTTGGATACTGAAACGGGAACTGTGTTTTCTTTAGGGGATGAGCAAGCAGTTTTTGAGGAGGCATTTGGCGAAGGAGAGTTTGTTGGCTTGGAGCATAACAGGGTACGTCAATATTACTATGCTGATGGACTGTTGAGTGTTCGATTTTATCAGGAGGAAGCAGTGGAAATCCTTGTTGCTACATGGTGGGGTGATGGGTATGAACGTTTTGAATTTTATGACTTTTCTTTTGAGATGACAGATGAGGAGTTAGATGTTTATTTTGCTGGGGATTTTCATTCTACAAGGATTTTTGATGAATCTGGGCAAGAGTTCTTTGATGAGTTTGAAATTGATGATGTTGTATACGTTATAGTCGCTACTAACTGGTATCTAATTGATGGTCGTGATGGTTTGTCAATTGAAATTCGAAATCAAAGATTTTTAAATGAGTTTTGGGATTAGGGAGCAGTAATTACTATAAAACATCAGGGGAGGAAGGATAATAGGTGGTGATTTAAATGAATTGTCGGAAATGTGGTTGCTTAATTTTAGAAACTGATGAACGTTGCCCAATGTGTGATGCAAAGCAACATCGTGGTAATAGAAGACGTGGTGGGAATAAAAGTCGTACTGAAAGTACTGAAATACGTACAGAAAAAAAAGAGGTAATAGCTGAAGTTGTGGAGAATTCAGCATTGACGATGAAAGAGGAACAGCCCCAATTAGTGATTCCACAGGGAAGAAACGAAATGCATGCAGAGAAAAAAGAAAGCCCAAAAGAAAGCACAGCGGATGCAATTTTTGCTACTTTAGGGATAGTTTTTCTTATTGCTGCTCTTTCGGGGACGCTGCATGGAGCAAGTGTGTTCGTGGTTCTTTTATCCGTGATTTTCGGGGCGCTTTTTATCTTACTTGTCGTTTTTCGTGGAAAAGAGAGAAATGCAACGAGAACTGGTCATTATACTGGAAGTAATGAAATGCGTGCAGAAGTTGTGGAAAATTCAGCATTGGCAAAGAAAGAAGCACAACCCCAATCAGCAGTCATCCAAGAAAGAAAGGAAATGCATGCAGGAAAAAAAGAGCGCCCAAAAGAGAGTATATGGGCTATCCTTGGTATTGTTATTATTCTAATAATGATGGCGATTGGGTCGGGGGCAGTTGTTCTTTTTCTCTTAATTTTCGGGGTAATTTTCGGAGTAATTCCAATTTCAATCCTCGTTTCTCGTGAAAAAAAAGAGAAATGCAAAAATAAATGACGATAATAAACTTGAAAAAGTAAACGGTAGTTATACTGGAAATAATGAAATGCATGCAGAAAAAAAAGCGGAAATAGCTGAGGTTGTGGAAGATTCAGCATTGGCAAAGAAAGAAGAACAACCTCAATTAATAGTCCCAGAAGAAAGAACAGAAACACATGTAGGAAAAAAAAAGGATGAGAATGGATGTGTAGTTAGATTACTAGAAATCGTTATAAAGTTCGTTTTTATGATATTAGAAGGTATTATTTTTGGACGATAATAGTTTAGCAGAAATGATCATAAATCTGGCTAGGGAGGCGCAAACAGATGAAATTACATGAATTAGTAGTAGCATTACATGATTTTCGTGTAATGCCGGGGGAGAATCCTGAGATTATATCAATTGAGATGGATTCGCGTGAAGTTAAAAATGGCAGTTTATTTATTTGTATTGAAGGGTATACTGTAGATGGGCACAATTATGTGAAGCAGGCAGTTGAACGCGGTGCTGTTGCGATTGTTGCTCAGAAAGGTATTGAAGCTGATGTGCCTGTTATTAAAGTGCGTGATACGATGCGTGCTATGGCGATTTTGGCGAATGCTTTTTATGATAACCCGACGGTGAAGATGCATATGGTTGGGATTACGGGTACCAATGGGAAGACTTCGGTTTCGCATTTGATTTATGCCATTTTACGTAAGGCTGGGAAGAATACGGGTCTTATCGGAACCCTAGGGATGAAGATTAATGAAGAATCGTTTGAGACGAAAAATACGACGCCTGATTCATTGACGCTGCAGAAGATGTTTAAGCAAATGCTTGATGCAGGTGTTGATGCGAGTGTAATGGAAGTTTCTTCTCACGCCCTTCATATCGGTCGGGTGCATGGTTGCCAGTATGATGTAACTGTATTTACTAATTTGACGCAGGATCATTTGGATTATCATAAGACGATGGATGCGTATCGGGCAGCGAAGAGTTTGTTGTTTTCACAGTTAGGGAATGGTTATGATGTTGCTCGTCCGAAGTATGCGATTTTGAATGTTGATGATGATGCGACAGCTGAGTATATTGTTGCTAGTCAAGGGATTGTGTTAACTTATGGTATTGATAATGATGCTGATTTGCTGGCGCGTGATATTGAGACAACGAGCAGCGGGACGACATTTACCCTTGTCATGAATGATATGGAATGCATGGTGCAGATGGGCTTAGTGGGGAAATTCAATGTTTACAACATCCTAGCAACGATTGGCGCATGCTTGGCGTCTGGGTTGGAACTAGATTTCATTATCCGTGCAATTGGTGATTTAGTCGGTGTGCCAGGTAGATTTGAACTGGTTAATGCTGGACAAGATTTTAATGTGATTGTTGATTATGCCCATACACCAGATAGCTTGGAGAATGTTTTAAGAACAATTCAGGAATTTACAGAAGGAAAAATTTATTGCCTCGCAGGTTGTGGTGGCGATCGTGATAAATCGAAACGACCAATTATGGCGAAGATTGCTAGCAGCTTATCAGATTACCCGATTTTTACTTCTGATAATCCGCGAACGGAAGATCCAGTTGCGATTTTGACGGATATGGAAGCAGGTGTCACGCAAAATAATTATAAAACCATTGTTGATCGAAAAGAAGCAATCGAATATGCAGTTAATGAGGCTAAAGCTGGCGATGTAGTACTAATCGCTGGTAAAGGTCATGAAAATTATCAAATTATCGGAGAAAAAGTGCTTGACTTTGATGATCGTGAGATGGCACGGAGTGCCATATTGCACAAAATGCAATAAAGAGAAGAACTAAGAGAGGAAAGATTTAAATATGTGTGGATTCATCGCCCTAATGAGTGGCAAAGTGACAGAAATTGAACAAGAATTTGTTAAAAAGGGGGTACAGCTTATCAGCCATCGTGGTCCAGATGAGGAGGGGTTTTATTTTAACGATAATATCGCTTTTGGATTTAAAAGGTTAAGCATGGTTGATCTTGCGCAAGGGGTGCAGCCTTATACGACGATAGATGGTCAGTATACATGTCTGTTTAATGGTGAGATTTACAACCATAACGATTTAAGAGAGGAGCTTGTTAATGCTGGTGCAACGTTTGATACGAGTTCTGAAATCGAGGTTATTACGGGTTTATACCGTAAGTATGGAGATGATTTCGTCAAAAAGCTTCGCGGTATGTTTGCCATCGCCTTATACGATCATGCTAAGAAGCGCCTTGTCGCAGCACGGGATTCATTCGGAATCAAACCACTCTACTACAAGCTCGATGGCGACACCCTGTGTTTAGCATCAGAGTTAAAAGCATTTAAACCAGAGGAGGGATTTTCTCGCGACGTTTTAAACGAAGACGCTCTGTCACAATATTTCACATTCCAGTATGCTCCAGAAGATGCGACAGTTATTCGCGGGATTCGCCACGTTACCGCAGGCGCATTACTGACTTATGATTTGGAGTCGGGATTGAAAACCCGCCGTTATCGTCCATTTAAAGTGATTGAGGGGTCGACGACTTCGAGGACGGCGCCAAGCGTTGTACGTGATACCATTGTGGAAGCGGTGCGTACTCATCTACAAGCTGAGGTTGAAATCGGAACTTTCCTTTCTGGTGGGATCGATTCAACCATTGTTGCGAGTGTTGCAAAGACTTTTAATCCTGATATTAAGGCATTTACGATTGGGTATGACTTGGAATCGCATAGTGAGATTAGTGATGCCAAGATGTCGGCTGATGCGTTAGGGATTGATTTGAGGACGCGGAAGGTGTCATCAAGGGAGTATATAGATGCAGTACGTAAGTCTGTTTATTATATGGATTCTCCGCAGGCTGATCCTTCGGCGGTTATGTTTTATTTGTTATCTGAGTTTGCTGCGCGTGAGGTTAAGTCGTGTCTTTCGGGTGAAGGTGCTGATGAGCTGTTTGGTGGCTATCCGATTTATAAGGAAGTTGATGGGTTGAAGCTGTTTACAAAAGTTCCAGCGGGAATGAAGAAGGGCTTGTTGTCTGTATCAAAGGTGATGCCTACTGGGATGAAGGGGAAAGGTTTTGTAGAGCGTGGGTGTACACCGCTTCGGGAGCGTTATGCAGGGAATGCTTTTATTTTTGGAGAGGAAGAGAAGGCGGAGTTGCTGAAGTTTAAAGGGAGTTCATGGCGCATGGTGACAGATGAGTTATATGATCAGATTGAGCATTTGGCGCCACTTGAGCAAATGCAAACGATTGATATACATACCTGGATGAAGGGTGATATTTTCCTTAAAGCTGACCGTTTATCAATGGCGCATTCTTTGGAAGTGCGCGTTCCGTTTTTAGATGAAGCTGTGTATGAAGTTGCGATAGGTCTTTCTAAGGAAGAGAAGATTAATGGAACGACGGCTAAGGCGATTCTGCGTGAAGCTTTCCATGATTATTTGCCTGATCATATGAAGAATATGAAGAAACGGGGATTTCCGGTACCGCTTGCTCATTGGATGAGAACAGATTTATATGAAGAGATTCGTGAGATTTTGATGAGCGAGGTTGCGGTGGAATTTGTTAATCAAGATGTTTCACTTGCTATGCTTGAGGAGCACGCAAGAGGGAAGGATCATAGTCGTAAGATTTGGACGATTATGGTGTTTGTGTTGTGGCTTGCGAGTTATTTGAAGTAAACTTTGCGAATTTACACAAGCTAAAGTCGGAGTGGGAACTTCGATTTTTTACTAGAAAAAACAAGAGAATTAGTGTATAATCAATTAGTCGTGCAAAAAAGAATGCACATGAGAGATTACTGTTTTATACTGAGGAGATGAAATAAAATGCCACTTACAGCTGGAATTGTTGGACTTCCAAACGTGGGAAAGTCAACTTTATTTAATGCTATTACAAAATCTGAAATTGAAGCAGCAAATTACCCATTTGCGACGATCGAGCCGAATGTTGGTGTCGTTCCAGTACCAGATGCTCGAGTCGATGCTTTATCTGAATTAATTCAGCCAGAAAAAACGATTTATACTACCTTTGAGTTTACAGATATCGCTGGTCTTGTTAAAGGTGCTTCGCAAGGAGAAGGTCTTGGAAATAAATTCCTTGCGAATATTCGTGAAGTAGATGCGATCTGTCATGTTGTACGTTGTTTCGATGATGAAAATATTATTCATGTGGAAGGTACTGCTGATGCGACCCGTGATGCAGAGGTCATCAATTTAGAATTAATTCTTGCTGATATGGAACAAATCGATAAGCGACTGCTTAGGCTTGATAAATCGGCTAAGGCTGGGATTAAGGAAGCGAAAGCTGAGGCGGATATTTTGATGCAAATTAAAGATGGCTTTGAAAAAGAGTTACCTGCAAGAGCGATTGGTTTGCACCCAAATGATATTGCGAAACTCGCGCATTTGTCACTTTTAACTTTAAAGCCGATTCTTTATGTTGCAAATGTTGCGGAGGAGGATTTGGCTGATTCGTCGCAGAGTAAGCATTTAGCTGATTTAAGGGAATATGCAGCGAAGGAGAATGCTAGTGTTGTGATAATTAGCGCAAAGATTGAAGAGGAAATCGCTAGTTTAGATGATGAAGATAAGGCGATGTTTTTGGAAGATTTGGGAATTTGCGAAAGCGGGCTTGACCAGTTGATTCGTGAAGCTTATCAGTTATTAAACTTGAAAACTTATTTTACTGCTGGACCGAAAGAAGTGCGTGCTTGGACATTTAGGGATGGCATGCTTGCACCACAATGTGCTGGGATTATTCATGGGGATTTTGAGCGTGGATTTATTCGTGCTGAGGTGATGATATTTGAAGATTTGATTGAATACCAAACCGAAGCAAAAGTAAAAGAAGCAGGGAAATATCGTTCGGAAGGTAAAACTTATGCGGTGCAAGATGGGGATGTGATTTTGTTTAGATTTAATGTTTAAAGTAACCAACAGGATTACCATCTTTTTATGAAGAGATTGAAAGAAAATGATGTGAAATTCACACGACGCTAACCAGTGTTTGGAGAATAAGAAATACTGTCGGGAGATAGGAGGATTTGAATGGAAAATTTAGAAAGATTACAAAAAGTTATTGCAGCAGCAGGGGTTGCATCACGTCGTAAAGCTGAAGAGTTAATCGCATCCGGCGTGGTGAAAGTCAATGGTAAGACGGTTAAAGAATTAGGAACGAAAGTATCAGCTAGGGACAAAGTTGAAGTTAATAGTGTTCCAATTGTAAAAGAAAATCATGTGTATTTGCTGATGAATAAGCCGCGGGGTTGTGTAACAACGGTTAAAGATGAGTTCGACCGTAAGACAGTGATGGACTTTATTGGAACAAAAGTAACTGAACGCGTTTATCCAGTTGGACGTTTGGATTACGATACAGCGGGTGTACTGCTATTAACGAATGATGGCGATTTTGCTAATAAAATGATGCATCCACGCACACATATTCCGAAAACTTATTTAGCACGAGTTAAAGGGATTGCAACGAAAAACACCCTTAAGCCATTACTTAAAGGTATTAAAATCGAAGGTTATATAACTGCCCCAGCCGCTTTTCATATTGTGAGCACTGATTCAGGAAATGATTCAACCCTTGTTGAGTTAACCATTCATGAAGGGCGTAATCATCAAGTCAAGAAGATGTTTGAAGCAGTTGGACATCCTGTCAAGCGACTTCGCCGTGATCGTTTTGCCTTTCTTGACGTAAACGGGGTTGAACAAGGTAAGTTTAGATATCTGACTAAAAGCGAAGTAAAAAAATTGCTACGACTTGCCGATGAAGAAGCAAACGAGAAAATGCCCATTCGAGCAACTAAAGGGATGCGCCAGTATTAATGTGTTTTAATTTGAAAAAATGATGGACGCAAACCTTTACGATGTGTTAGAGGATGTGAAGATTAGATAAGGGTTTTCATCACGATAGATTCAAATTATTACTGGAGGTTGACGCATGAAGGATAAGATTATCGGTGGAATGATGGGATTTTTTATTGGTGATGCACTTGGTGTGCCGGTTGAGTTTAAGAGTAGAAAGGTATTAGAAGAAAATCCTGTTACAGATATGAATCTTGAGTATGGGACGCATCATCAGCCATTAGGAACGTGGTCTGATGATACAAGTTTGACGCTTTGTTTAATGGATAGCTTAAAGAGGGGGCTAGATTACGATGATATGATGAAGAAATTCCTTAGCTGGGTGAATGAATCTAAGTATACAGCACATGGAGAGGTTTTTGATATTGGAATAGCAACGAAGAAGGCGATAAGTAATTATTCGTTGGGGATAGATGCTTTGGCTTGTGGTGGGAAAGGTGAGCTTGATAATGGCAATGGTTCTTTAATGAGAATTCTCCCGTTAGCTTTTTATATCTATGAAAAGTATGGGTCTGAAGTAGAGCTAAATGATGAGGTAATGACGGTGATTCATAATGTTTCATCACTTACTCATGCACATGCCCGAAGTTTAATCGCTTGTGGAATTTATATTTCCATTGCGCTGTTGTTATTAAATGATTTGGCTCTTTCTTTAGCAATTGCACAAGGTGTTGAGCGTGCATTTGACTATTATGAATATCATCCAACTTTTTTTCAAGAACTCACACATTATGCCAAATTGAAAGAATTAGATAAATTTTCTAAAATGCCAGTAGATCAAATAAGTAGTAGTGGGTATGTGGTGCATACTTTAGAAGCGGGAATTTGGTGCTTGTTAACGACTAAAAATTATCAGGAGGTTGTTCTTAAAGCTGTCAATCTTGGTGATGATACAGATACAATCGCAGCAGTTGCTGGTGGGCTTGCTTGCATGTATTACGGCTATGAAGAAATCCCGAAAGAGTGGTTGAAAGTCATTGTAAAGCGTAGCTTTTTAGAAGAATCATGCAATAGTTTTTACGATGCATTGATACGGAAGCAGCATGTGAAATCAGGGTTTTTTGAAAAATTTTTTGGTAAGATTTAAAAATATGCTATTATCTAACGCAAATTCAACATAAGCGTATATTCATTCTCCTTTATATTTTCACTAATGACATAATTCAAAGATGTGCTATTATGCGGATCTTTTTTTCTCATAAAGAAAGCTAGAATCGGTCGCTGCAAACGAATCTGGTTAATTTTCTCCAGCAGTTGCTCCTCAAGCGCCGGGTTTGTTGCGGATGTCCGGTAAAGAATCGCGCGTACGCCATGCTTAACGAGCGTCAATATCACCTCGTCAGAGGTAATGATGGCAAAGTTTTCGACTGTTACAGCAATGGTTACAAAGAATATTTGTCCGTCGTTTTTGAGATTAGCAAGGACTTTTTTGGAGGCATCATTTAAGTTTTTTAGGTCAATGACTGGGAATACTTGGGGTCCACTTTTTAGTTTAGATACTTCGGCGATGGTCATCATGCGCATGAAGGTGAGTCGGATAGGCGGATGGGATAAAGCGTCATAAACTTTTTCGGCGAACGTGTATAGCGTTCTTTTGCTCGTGTTATAGACTAGGTTTTTGATTTGCATTTTCGCCGTTATACTTGTGGCATAGTAGTCAATCACTTGGGTAAGCAGTGCTTGGTCATGTTTGGTTTTTGCGGATGATTTTGCTGTTTCAAGCAACTTAACGACCCCGTTTTCAGGGTCTTTTTTTA
>Ga0123355_10016635_pt1 | contig 11603 bp, 9 predicted proteins | sample TergutEmb28metaG_3_FD_89872 | JGI IMG/M metagenome (GOLD analysis project Ga0123355, IMG submission 89872) | Embiratermes neotenicus P1 segment gut microbial communities from Petit-Saut dam, French Guiana - Emb289 P1 | ecosystem: Host-associated > Arthropoda: Insects > Digestive system > Gut ...
CCGAGAATTGCACACTCGCACATACCACCCACAACCACCTAACCCAGCCCCACACCGATTGGAAAGCAGGCAACTTGCAAGACCGTGCTAACTTCAAGTTACCCAGGAATCTACAACCTAAAAGAGGTCACTTCTTGTAGGGGCAACACAGGATTGTCCATGGAATACCTCAAAGTAGATTGACAACTTAATATGTCGGTATTGACATTCGGTATAGAATTGATGTATAATTAGGCATGAGAAAATTATACATGGATGCGGCGGCGGCTACTCCGATTAACGCCGAAGTTCTTCAGGGAATGTTACCTTACTTTACCACCGAATTTGGAAATGCCGAAAGCGTGCATAACTTTGGCCGTGATGCAAAAAAAAGCGTAGAAAACGCAAAAAAACAAGTTGCAAAAGCAATTAACGCAGACCCATCAGAAATTCACTTTACATCGGGGGCAACCGAAGCAAACAGGTGGGTCATAAACGGCATGGTCAGGAACTCGGAAAGCCACCGCGTTATCGTAAGTGCTATTGAACACCCTTCGATTCACGAGCTTTGTATGAAGCTTAGAAAAGATGGTTATACCGTTGATTTTATCGAGGTTGACCGAAACGGCGTTGTTTCTATGAGTGACCTTGTTGCAAAGCTATCAAAGCCAGCAGCACTGGTATCGGTAATAACCGCCAATCACGAGGTCGGAACAATTCAATATGTTCATACAATCGCACAAATGTGCCGAAAATACGGTGTGCCATTTCATACCGATGCATCGTTGGCAATTGGTTCGGTTCACATTGATGTCAAGGAAATGCAAATAGATGCCCTCAGCTTATCTTCACACAAAATCTATGGACCAAAGGGTGTTGGTGCACTCTATATTCGTTCTGGGTTACCAATCAGCAAAGTCCAAAGCGGAACACTAAACGTTCCTGGCATCGTTGGGTTTGGTAACGCGGTCGAAATAACCATGCGTGACGCATCAACAAATAACTCAAGGTTAAAAGCACTTCGTGACTATATGGTTCGCGAAATCGAGAGCAAGTTTGACTACATATATCTCAACGGCAGCAAAACACAAAGATTGCCAAACAATATTAATCTAAGTTTCAGTGGCATTCCATCCGAGATGATGCTCGTAACACTTGACATGGAGGGGATAACCGTTGGAACGGGCGCGGATCTAAGTCCGACGCTCGACGCCATGCATACTCCACCAGAACTAAGCCGCAGTGCAATCAGATTCACACTTCTACGCGGAACAACAAAGGATGATATTGACTTTGTCATTACAAAGTTACAAAAGCTTGTGAAAAAATTAAGAAGTCTAAGTGGTGTAAGTGTTTACAAAAGGGGGCTATAATGAACAACGAACAAATAATGCAAAGAATGGTCGAGCTTAAAAACGCAGGACGATTAAAGGGCATGAACGCAAAAGGTGTATCAGGAACTATCCAAGACGGGGACGTTATTAAAATGTTTCTTGTCATCGACGACAAAGGAATAATCCAAGATGCAAAGTTCAAGGCTTTTGGTTGCGTTGTGTCTATCGCCGTCTGTGATGCCTTGTGCGACATTGTTCGTGGCAAGTCAATTGATATCATTCATACAATCAAGGAATCAAAAATCATCGATACTTTGGGTGAATTGCCTGATGACAAATACTACTGCCCAAAATTGGCCCTCGAGGCTCTTTCAAGTGCAGTTAAAAACTGGAAGAAAAAGCAAGAAAAGAACTAAATCATTTTTGGCCAAGTAAAAATGCTTCGGAAAATTCCCTCAGGTCACCATCAAGAACTTTTTGGACGTTGGACGTTTCAAAGTTCGTGCGGTGATCTTTTACAAGTTGATAAGGGGCAAGGACATAAGAACGAATTTGCGAACCCCATTCTATCTTAAGCTGGACCGGCTGAAGATTCCTAAGTTTTCTTCGCTCATTTTCGTAATGAAGGAACTCTAACTTACTTACAAGGTTCTGCATTGCGGTTTGACGGTTTTGAATTTGCGAGCGTCCGTTTTGACATGTAACAACAACCCCAGTAGGCAGATGAGTTATCCTAACGGCACTTTCGGTTCGGTTGACGTGCTGGCCCCCTGCACCCGAAGCACGATAAACATCGACACGAAGGTCTTTGTCTTCGACCAAAAGAGTTGCTTTCTCGATAACCGGAACAATCTCGACCGCACAGAAACTCGTGTGCCTTCGGGCATTGCTGTCGTATGGCGAGATTCGGACAAGGCGGTGGACGCCACTTTCACTTTTTAATTTCCCAAAAGCAAGATAACCACTAACGCTCAATGTCGCGCCCTTGATACCCGCACCCTCGCCGTCAACCATATCGGTAATTTCAACGGAAAAATCTTCTTTTTCGCAATATCGGTTAAGCATCCTAAGAACCATTTCGGCCCAATCCTGGGCCTCGGTCCCACCTGCACCGGCGGTGATATTTATTACACAGTTATTTTCGTCATAAGGTTCGCTCAGTAACGTTGCCATATAGAACTCGTCAAATTTTGTGCCAAGGGTTTTAACCTCGGTCTCAAGCTCGCTCTCTGGGAACAATTTTGACAACTCCGCCAGGTCCTCATAACCTTTGACCAATGATTGATAAAGGTTTATAAATTCCTCAAGTTTACTTATTTTTTTATTACGTGCAATATTTGACCAGTCAGTTTCTTGCTCTGTTCTAAGTTTGCAAAGTTCTGACTCGCGAGACGCAACCAGGTCCTTAAAGTTTTTTAACTTCTCCAAATTATCCATCAGGCAGTATAACCTATATTCGCCGCAGCCGCAATCATTACTGCGTTGTCTCCACAGAGTTCTGGGGCAGGAAAGTGAACGGACTTAAACTCTGATTTCAAAAGTTTTTGAAGATACTTGTTTATCGAAACGCCGCCACTTACCGCCAAGATGTCGGTTGGCTTTATGCGTTTCTTAAGTTTATATATTATTTGTGCAAATGCCTCTTGCTGGAACGAGTGGCAAATTTGTGCAATATTAAAACCAGGAAACTTATTCAGGTAATTTATAACGGCGGTCTTTAATCCGCTATAGGAAAATCCAACTTGATGATAGTTTGGCTTTTTGACAAATTGAATGACTTCGCCGTCCCATTCTTTGGCTCTAGATTCTATTATCGGTCCACCTGGATACCCAAGGCCAAGAACACGTGCAACTTTGTCAAACGCTTCGCCCACTGCATCATCAAGTGTCTGTTCAACAAGTGTAATCTTTTTATTTTCAACGTGATAAAGCGATGTATGCCCACCACTTAGGACAAGTGCATAATGGTCTTGGTTTAAAAAAGTACTTGCTATATGACCATGGACATGGTTAACGGGGACAAACGGGATATCAAGTGCGGTTGCAAGGCTTTGACCAAAAACACGACCAATCATAACCGCACCCGGAAGTCCGGGTTCGGCCGTCGCGGCGACTTTTGTTAATTGCTTTGCGGCTATATTTGCGGTGTCAAGTGCCTTTTTAACAACCGCATCAATTGACATGATGTGGTTGCGCGAGGCAATCTCGGGGACCACGCCGCCGAACTTTGAATGAATGTCCATTTGGGACGATATGATGTTTGACAAAATCTCGCCGTTGCTTGTGATGACCGATGCTGCTGTCTCGTCACAACTTGTTTCAATACCTAAAATGAATTGCGTAATCATACAACACATGATATCATACTCCATGGGGAAAATAAAAGAGATAAGAGAGGTAAAAAAAGCACCGATAAAGGTAACAACTGTTAAACAAAAGCCTGTTCCAAAGCCTCGCCCGGTGGCAAAAACTCCCGTTACTAAAAAGCCAGTGCCAAAGAAACCCACCGTTGCGAAAAAAGGGCCTGTTGCAAAGCCAGTAACAAGGAAAAAGGGCAAAGGGATTGCGGTGTTTATTGATCTTGAAGACACCAATATAAGGGCGATTAATATCGTGGAAATTTTATCAGAGCTTCGACGCCTTGGCGATGTAGTTTATGTGAAACTCTACGGTTACACTGACAACAAGGTAATGGAATTCGAAGAAGTTATCGCGGAGAACCGCCTTGAAACAATCGGAGGATCAAGGTTCAGGCAAGGTGGCGTGGACACGAGGCTTGTTGTTGATGCAATAAGGCTGACCCAAGCACACAAATTCGGAAGTGTTTTTGTCATGGCAGGGCAAGGTGATCTTGCAAGTTTGTTTCAATATCTAAAGGAACTTGGGGCACGAACAATCGCAATTGATAATCCCGAACAAGATGTGCATAACAAGTTTGTTGACCAAAGAATTAGATTGTTTTCCCAGTATCACCAGTCCCAACCCCAGCAACCAGCTATTTTAAAATCAGAACCAGCACCAATCCCAGAACAGGAACCAGAGCCAGAAATTCCAACGATCCCAGAGGGTCTGCAGATGCCAAAGGCAATCTTGCCACCAATTGATATAATGGCAGGGCACAAGCCCCCGGACCTTCCGCGTCGCGAGGGTGCCCCGGAACTTGGCACGCAAGAGGCAGTGTCGGTATTCGCAACACCCGTTGTTAGTGATCCGGTGGATGAATTACCTTCTGTTTTTGACAACCTTTCACGCGAACGTCGCGAAGAAATCGCTAACATGCCAATTGAAAAGCGGGCAGAGTTAGAGATGTTTATGACGGCACAAAATGTTTTAAAACAAATTGATAGCGAACAAAAATTCGAAGATGAATTCAGTGACATTAATATAACGCCGGAGCCAGTAATCGAAGACGAACCCGTGCCAGCACCAATGCCAGTACCAGAAGTTCTAGAGCCAGAACCACCAAAACCAAAGTTTAACATAATCAACATCAAAGATGCTATGTTTGATGACTTTGGTGATTTGTAGAAGGGAGGACAAGTGACATACAGACAGTTAAGGGAAAAGTGGTTAAAATTTTACGAGGAAAAGAATCATGCAATTATTCAATCTTCTGGTATCTTGCCGGATGGGGATGCAAGTGTTCTGTTTATAAACAGTGGAATGCACCCTCTTGTTCCATACCTAATGGGACAAAAGCACCCACTTGGCAAACGCCTTGCAAACATTCAAAAATGTATCAGGACGGGCGATATTGACGAGGTTGGCGACAACACACATATAACTTTTTTTGAAATGATGGGGAACTGGTCTCTTGGAGATTATTTTAAAAAAGACAAAATTAAATGGAGTTGGGAATTCGTAACAGGAAAGGAATGGCTTGATATTCCCCCAGAAAAAATCGCCGTAACTGTATTCGAAGGTGACGACATCGCACCGCGTGATGAAGAAAGTGCAAAACTATGGCACGAGGTTGGTGTCCCAAAAGACAGGATATTTTACCTTGGGAAATCCGAAAACTGGTGGCAGTTACCAAGTGGCACAGGACCGTGTGGTCCATGTTCAGAAGTCTATTACGATACGGGCAAGAAATCGTGCGGAAAGTCTTGTAACCCTGCGTGTAACTGTGGAAAGTTTGTCGAGATTGGGAACGACGTCTTTATGGAGTTTATCATCGACAAAGTTGGTGAAAAGCCAAGGCCGGCGGTTCAAAAAAACGTCGACACAGGATTTGGGCTAGAGCGGATTCTTTGCTTGATCAACGGGCATGACAACGTCTATGACAGCGAGTTATTTACTGGTGCCTTGGAAATAATAGGCACAAAGTGCAAAGCTGCAAGAGTCATCGCCGAACATACAAGGGCAGCAATTGTTTTGATTGCCGATGGCGTTGTGCCGAATAACACAGGGCAAGGATATGTTCTAAGACGCCTTATCCGTCGTGCCGTTCGATACGCAAACCAGTTAAAGTTCAATAACTTCCAGGCACTTATTACTTGTTATACTTCAATCCTGGGGGAGTTTTATCCAGAACTAAACGACACTGATAATATAACCCGCGTTTTCACAGACGAGGTTGAAAAGTTTGAAAGAACCCTTGAACGGGGCCTTAGGGAGTTTAACAAACTTAAAGAACTTGATGGAAAAGTTGCATTCAGACTTTATGAAACCTTTGGGTTTCCACTAGAATTTACCCAAGAACTTGCAGCAGAGCGGGGAGTGACGTTCAGTATAGAAGAATTTAATAATGAAAAAAACAAACACACAAAAATGTCTCAAACGGCTTCTGCTGGATCATTTAAAGGGGGTCTTGCCGATACTACTGGCGAGACGACGCGACTTCATACAGCAAATCATTTATTATTGGAGGTTCTGCGTCGTAACTTTGGCAAGAGCGTGTTCCAAAAGGGAAGTAACATAACACCCGAACGATTGAGATTTGATTTTACGCTTGACCACAAGATGACTGATGTAGAGATTAAAAAGATCGAACGCGAAGTAAATGAATTAATTAATTTGAACTTGCCGGTGACCTTTAAGGAAATGTCGCCATCCGCGGCCGAAAAGATTGGGGCGATTGGAACCTTTGGTGCAAGATACGGCGATATCGTCAAAGTGTTCTTTGTGGGGGATCAAAGTATCGAGATTTGCGGAGGTCCACATATTGCGAATACATCAGAACTTGGCAAATTCATAATTCAAAAAGAGGAATCCGCGGGCACAGGCATCCGTCGTATCAAGGCGATCCTAGACTAGAATTTCCCCAACGGGAATGATGTTGTAACCTTGGGTCAGGAAATGATCAACAAGGGTTGGCAGGGTTGCTAAAGTTGTTATACATGGTGTAATTAAAACAAGATCTCCACGTCGAAACGTGGTGGAGTTAAGATTAGTTTGCGAGGGTAAAACCGTGGTATATCCCATACTTTGTGCCGTGCGAAGGAGTTGCCGCGTTACCGAGGCTTGATTCGGGTGGAACAAAGTCGGTGGGTAATCCAAGATTCCGCCAAGGATTTTATGTGTTTGCAAGATATCTTGGCCCCCGTTACCGATTTCGAATTCGGATGCCAAGGTGCTTAACAAAGACAAATTCATGGTTGCCCAACCACCGTCAAGGAAGAATGTCGCCCCAACTCCGCGTTCTTTAAATATATCGACAAGTGGCTCGGCATAAGGTGTATGGCCGCCCAATTGAACCATAAACGAAATACTTTGGTTTTGGCGGTTACCGTTGCTCAGTGGCGCAGAGACGGTCAAGAATACATTATTGAAATTTGTTGTAAAGACAACCACCGAAATGGTTGTCAGAATACAGACAATAATTAAATTTACAACGACCGTTGAACGCTTTGACATATTATATGATATGACCTATAATTGATGTTGATGAAACCACAAATAAAGACCTACCCATCGGGGATGCGATTAATTGTTCACCAAATGCCGAATTTCAAATCGGTATCCGTGAATGTTTATGTCGCGGTAGGCAGTCGTGATGAAGAAAAGGACGAACATGGCTTGAGTCATTTTGTCGAACACATGTTATTCAAAGGAACGACAACGCGTTCGGCCGAGGATATTGCACAAACTCTTGACGGATTGGGCGTTGAATTGAATGCCTATACAAGTAACGATGCAACGTGTTATTGGACCAAGGGGATCGCATCCAACACTGAAAAGTGCATAGAGGTTCTGTCGGATATGTATTTTAACACAAGATTTTCCGACGAGGATTTTTACAAAGAGGCAGAAGTCATTGTCCAAGAAAATATCATGCGCGACGACGAACCGCGTGGTGCTATGTTCGATTTGGCACGCGAAACGTTCTTTGAAGGAACGCCCCTTGGGCACAGTATCGGCGGCACGGTCGAGAGTGTTCGCGGTTTCAAACCATGCGACATTTACAACTATATTAAAAAGCACTATGTTCCTGAAAAAACAATCCTCAGTTTCGCCGGCGATATAACAATAGAGGCGGCGGAAAAGCTTGCTATTAAATATTTCGAGGGAGTTTATAAGTCAAAATCAAAACCAAAAATAAAGAAAACTCCGACCGATTTGATGGTTGTTCCAAAAAGAGTTTTTGTTTCAAAGGTAAAGGATACCGAGCAAGAAAACGTCACATTGTTTTTTCCAATCATAAACAACGTTCATCCCGACCGTTATGTTTGGGCGTTTATATATGAAATCCTGGCAAGTGGTATGTCCAGTCGATTATTTTTATCTGTGCGTGAAAAGCTTGGACTTGTTTATTCCATAAGTGGCGGCGTGGCACTTTATGACATTGGCGGGTATTTTTATGTTTGGTTTTCTTGCACCCCCAACAACACCGAAAAAGTCCTTAAAACAATCAAGCAAGAGTTTTTTAACTTTGTCAAAAAAGGGGCAACCGACGAGGAGATGGAAAAGGTTCGAAACCAACGCGAGTGTCAAGAACTGTTTAATGCCGAGCAAACTCAAGTTCTTGGCACTCGTAACGCGACAAGCCTGGCCGAGTTTAACAAAATAAAGCCAATCGAGGAATATCTTGGCGACCTTAATGCGGTCACAAAGGAAGATATTTTACGCGTTGCGGGGGAATTATTGAATTTTGACAACGTTGTTATTGGTGCGGTCGGGCGGGAAAATATTAAATCAAGAGATTACTTGTCTATATTTTAAGGGGGGAATTTATAAGTGATTTTGGAAAGCTCTGTTGAAAAAGAAAAACCAAGAAAAAGCCCAAAGCGAAAGAACTGGGTAGGTGTTTCTATCATGAGCACTTGTGCATTTTTGGTTGTCATGTTGATCTTTCATAATTTCATAATATCCAGGTGGATTTTTGGATTATTTGGTGTTTATGTTTTTGCACTGTTGGTTCTTTTGTTTACTTTTGGTTTGCTTAAGCACCTTGAACTTAAATACAAAGTTAACAAGCGCTATTTAATTCTAAGCCTGACAATGGTCCTAAGTCTTTTTACCGCATTGCATATTGCGTTTACAGCATCACAGTTATCGGGCTCGATGATTGAATATATTATTCATGGGTTCGAGAACTTGACACCGGGTGGATTCTTTTTTGCTCTGCCTGCGTTTGTTCTAAGTATTGTTTTGTTTATGGAGGGGGCGTTAATTTTACTTGGCGTCGTGTTTATAATCTCTGCGGCATTTTTGACTACTTTTGTTATAACTAACGTAGGAGAGAACAGGGTAATTCGAAAGCTGCCAAAAATCCTTGCCGAGCGTCAGATGGCCCAAGAAGAAGGCGACCCAGACCTCCAGGTCCGTATCGAGCAAAAATATAACGAACTTATCGAAAAACAATCACGACGTCGTCATAACAAAAACAAGTCCGAACTTGGCCTTGATCTTGAAAAGTATAAAGAGCCCGAAAAGGCCAAAGAAGCCGATACTCCGGTGCCGTTGTCCAAAGTCGAACCACCACCATCTGTTATTGACGAGATTAATCAATGGTCCATGGATGCCGCGGCGGCCCAGGCCCAACTTATGCAACCATACCAGATCCAGCCAAACCAGTTCATTCAACCACCACCACCGCCTCCACCACCACCTGCACCGGCACAACCAATGATTACCGTTCCGCGTCAATCGGCTATGGATACAATATTACCTGAAAAGCAAAAAATCCACAGGCGTAACAAATACGTTCGCCCCCCAATTGATCTTATAAAGAGCGAAAGTACAAACCTATTGACGGCCCAGCAAGAGGCACTGTCAAAACAACACCTCCTTGACAACAAATTAAAAGAGTTCGGAGTATCCGCAAAGGTCACAAATTTCACAGTTGCCCCTGCGGTAACGCGGTTTGAAATACAACTTGATACAGGAACACGCGTCTCGCACGTTACGGCACTTGAAACTGATATTGCGTATGTCCTTGGCAGTTCGAACGTCAGGATGGAAACCACAATCGAGGGCAAGAACGCAATAGGCGTCGAGGTTCCAAACAAGACAATCGGAATGGTGTCTATAAAAGACTTGATCGCAAGTTCAAGGTTTATGAACCACAAATCTGCTTTGGCCGTAGCAATAGGAAAGAATATAAATGACGAACTTGTCATTGCCGATATTGCATCTATGCCACACCTGTTGATTGCTGGTTCTACGGGATCGGGTAAATCCGTTATGCTGAACACTATTTTAACATCGTTGCTCTTCAGGGCACACCCAGACGATGTAAAATTAATCCTTGTAGATATGAAGAGGGTTGAACTTAACATGTATAACGAGGTTCCGCACATGCTTGTCCCCCGTGCGATAAAGGAAGTTACGCAGACCATTAACGCCCTTAAATGGATGCAAAAGGAAATGACACGTCGTTATGACGTGCTTGAAGGTCAAGGGGTGAACAACATCGCACTTTATCAAAGTTTACCCGCGTATCAATCTGGCCAGCTTGAACGTATGCCATATATCGTTATGGTTATTGACGAGGCCGCAGACCTCCTGGCACGCGGTAAAAAAGAGGTCGAGGATGCAATCAAGTCGCTTTCCGCACTTGCCAGGGCTTGTGGAATTCATATTATACTGGCGACACAAAGGCCGTCTGTTGACGTCATTACCGCGGTTATTAAAACGAACTTCCCGGTGAGGATTGCGTTCAAGGTTGGCTCAAGAGGGGACAGTCAGACAATTATAAATGATACAGGTGCGGAAAAACTTGTTGGGCGTGGTGACATGTTGTTTGTCCAAGAAGGTTATTCCCAACGCGTCCAAGGTGCGTTTATAGAGCTCGAGGAAACCCGCCGCGTTATGAACTTTATTCGGGACAACAACGTTTCGGACTTTGACATTGATCTTGAAGATACCATTTTAAATGGCCCACCTGGGGATGCCCCAGGCACAGGATTCGGCGACAATGATCTTCAAAGGGCAAAGGCGCAAGACCCTTACTTTGTTCCAATCTTGAAATGGATAGTTCGCGAGGATAACCTGACGAAAACCGTATCAATATCAAACATGCAAAGACAGTTCAGCCTTGGATTTTCGCGTGCAGGGAAAATTATGGACCAACTGACCGGTATGGGGTATGTATCGCTTGGAAATGGATCAAAGGCCAGGGATGTCCTTATCACACGCGAGGAAGTTGAAAAACTTTATGGGGAATAGGTATTAAAGCAGTAGGTGTAGACATTAGTCTGATTTGAATGTATAATCATCCATGGACAAAAATTTTGACTTTAAAAGGGCAGAGGCCGAAATTAACAAAAGATGGCTTGACGACAAGACCTTTAAGGCTACTGTTGGTAAAAAAACGCCGTTCACAATCATCATGCCGCCACCAAATATTACAAGTCGCTTGCATATCGGGCATGCGTTTGACCTGACGATCCAGGATGCAATCATTCGTTTTAAACGCATGCAGGGGTTCGAGGCCTTGTTGGTTCCAGGTGCCGACCATGCGGCGATTGCAACCGAAGTAAAAGTCATCGAGGAGCTTAAACGCCAAGGCATTGAAAAAAAAGATTTAAGCAAACAAGAATTCCTTGTCCACGTCGAAGAGTGGTATAAGGTCTATACAAGCGAAATTACAGACCAGATGAAACGCTTGGGCTTATCCGCGGATTGGTCGCGATTTGCGTTCACTATGGACGAGCCACGAAAGCGAGCGGTCAAGGAAGCATTTCATCGTCTTCACAGTGCAGGGTTGATTTACAAGGGCGAGCACATGACAAACTGGTGTATGAGCTGTGACACGGCAACCTCGGACATAGAAGTCGAGCATATCACAAAGCAACAAACCCTTTACACAATTAAATTTGGTGAGGTCAACATATCAACGGTTAGGCC
>Ga0123355_10016636_pt1 | contig 11603 bp, 13 predicted proteins | sample TergutEmb28metaG_3_FD_89872 | JGI IMG/M metagenome (GOLD analysis project Ga0123355, IMG submission 89872) | Embiratermes neotenicus P1 segment gut microbial communities from Petit-Saut dam, French Guiana - Emb289 P1 | ecosystem: Host-associated > Arthropoda: Insects > Digestive system > Gut ...
GAAGCCTGAACATGGAGGGATGTACAGCTGTTCAGTGAGGAATGAACTTGGTGAAGATACAGCAGAAGGGCCTATTACCATCACAGGTAAGAATAAAGATGTAACAGTCAACATAATATCCCACTGTAAAATGTAAGGGTAATAGTTCACCCTAGAACAGGCCATGAAGACCCAGAGGGGAAGTAGATGTTTAGATCTATCCTTCCTTTAACCTTAGCATTAGATGGGTGTGGGTGGTCAATGCCACGCCCCAGCTGCTTTACGCCTAGGAAAGACCTGGTACCCATTGTGTAGCAGGCTGCATGGACTCCAGGGCCAGTCTGAATGGGTGTGGGAAGTGTCGCCACCACGGGGGTTTGATTCTTGGACCATCCAGTCTGTAGCGAGTTGCTATACTGAACTTAATATGTATTGTGGACATTTATTAATTATCCTTAGAAGCATAATTGGTGTTTTGCATATATAACTACACTAACTCTTATTCTTAGTTTATTTTAATCATACTGTTTCAAGTAACTCAGTCAGTATAGTGACTAGACCTTGGTTATGCCCCTGGCTCATCCGGCATTTGGCTGTGTTTTGATTCACTTTTTTTCTTGACTAGTAGCAACTTTGCCTGTCTGAATAAAAATGTTCTTATCTGGAGCTATAACTGCCTGAAATTCATGTCAGTCTCCTTTCCTTATGTAGCTCCATGTCACATAGGTATCTTACATGAGTGTATGCTACTGTATATACCACATGCTTGGCATTTAAACACAAGTTGTGCAACTTTTTGAATGTTTTCAATGCCTTGGATTGGAGTTGGACAGCATATAATGCATAAGCCTTCTTAACTTTAGTTGTCCTTTGATTTGTTGGAGTAATGTTGAACAGAAATCTTTATCTGTATAGGTGCTTGGCTTGTCAAGGTCACTGTTAGTCTGAATGTGAATGGCTGAATGGCCCAGTTTGACTTGTGTATCATATGTCTATCCTGCCTGATGAGCCATACAGTTTCTGGGTAGTTGTGCAGTGATTACAGTGTAATTTCTTCTTTTTTCTGTCGTACAAGAGCCCACATTGGACCTAGGCTGCCTAATTTTGCAAGTGTATAGATTACACACAATCAGACACACACACACACACCTGGTAGGACTCTACTGAATGAGTGATCATTTCTTCACAGAAACTCCTACCTACCCACCTGCAGTTACAGCACCAACTATAAGCAGAACTAACCTGAAAAAAGGCCACAGTGTAATGACACAACTGAAAGAGAAACTAACTCTTTTCTGTGAGTCACAAGGGAAACCAGAACCGAGCACAGTTTGGTTCAAGGTGAGTACTTATTCCAGTATACAAGGGGGTGCTGATAAGTCCTTAGCCTGACCTACTTCCAATGTCGTAGGATGGAATTGATAGTGTCATTGGAAATAGGGGTCTTCATGTGCCGAATTGCAATTCTTTTCTTGTTACAGAGACTGAAAGGAAGCATGTCAGGTGACGCGCGCGATTTCAACAACCTGGAGACGTGAGCTGTCATCAAGTTTTTTTTTTTTTTTTTACAAGGCAAGGCGCCGAAGGAATTTCACGCCATTCTGACATAAACATTAGAAGAACATGCACCATCGTATGCCACCGTCAAAAACTGGGAGACCCAGTTTAAATGTGGTGATTTTTCCACCTGTGATGTGCCTTGTCCTAGATGACCCAAAACAGTGACCATCCTGGTGATTATTGATCAAATTCAGAAGCTAATCTTGGAAGACCACTGGATTTCAGCTAAATCAATAGCTGAGCAACTGGGCATCTCACGTGAGCAGGTTGGGTCCATCTTTCATGAAGATTTGGACATGCGGAAGCTCTCCGCGCAGTGAGTCCTGAAAGGCCTGAACACAGATCAAAAACATCACCAGTGCCAGCCATCTGAGCAACTTTTGGAATTTTTTCGGCGCAATCCAAATGATTTCCTGTTGCGATTGGTGACCATGGATGAAACCTGGTTATATCACTATGACCCGGAGACAAAGCAACAATCAATGGAATGGTGGCATAGCGGCTCACCCCGTCCCAAAAAATTCCGAGTGCAAAAATCCGCTGGAAAATTTCTTGCCTCGATTTTTTGGGATCAAGACAGCTTCCTCTACATTGAATATCTTCCAAAGGGCCAAACTCTCAACGCGAAGTATTACTTATCTCTGCTGGTGCAACTGAAGGACATTTTGAAGGAAAAGTGCCACAGGAAGGTCACCAAGGGGTATTGTTCTTGCACGACAGTGTCCCAGCTCACTGGGCACTTGCAACCCAGAAGAAACTGGCCTACCTGGGCTTCCAATGTCTTGATCACCCACCCTATTCTCCAGATCTGGCCCCGTTGGACTACCACCTGTTCCCTGGACTGAAAAAAACAACTTCAAGGTCGCCATTTTTCGTCCGATCGTCATTGATGCCGTGGAGAGCTGGTTGGACAGACAACCTTCTGAATTTTTTTTGAGTGGCTTGCAAAGGTTAGAGCAATGGGCTAAGAAATGTATTGAGCTTCATGGAAGGTATGTTGAATAATTCCCCAGTTTGGTCACTGTAGCTTGTTTCCTTCCTGGTCGGGCTAAGGACTTATCAGCACCCCCTCATAGTATTATTAACTTTTTAGGAGTAAGTGTATACTGTAAGATCAGTAGGTCTTAACCCCTCAGAAAGAGTCTTGAGCACTGTGTTCATTCTTTTGGTTTAGGCAGTCTTGTCCCTAGCCGTCTCCCATAAGGAAGTGTCGTTGTTAGAGGCAAGCTGAGTTTACATTGGGTCTTGTGATAAAGGTTTTATTGTGCATTGCCTTATTCTTATGCACACTGTTATAATGTGTAATTTATTCATGTTTTTGACTTGCCATTATATCTAAGACTTGACAGTTGAATATGTTGGCACACAGTCTTCCCCAGACTCAGGATAACACAGTCGATATCATGATTAAGATACATGCTGTTTGACCAAGGTATTGTGGCTTGGTCCTTGGTGGGAACAAGAGATTTTTTTCTTCTCCAAATGTCCATGCCAATTCTTGGGCCTACTCAGTGGAAGCAAGGGACTCTTTCCTTGAGTATAAAGTGGGAGTGGAGTGTGAGGCTAACCACTCACCTCCATCTAATGCTGAGGTTAAGAATGAGTGGAGGTATAGTATGATAAAAAGATAAGTGAAACACATGCCTGGTGACTGCATTGTAATATCCTCAGGTTGGCACATTTGATACATACACACACAATTGAGGGTCGAAATGTCTTCTCAGAAGCAGGCAGGTGGTGAAGAAAGAGCTGTTTTATTGAAGATAATTAGATAAACAGGAGTGAATGCTCCTGAATTGTTACACTGTGCATATATATCCTAGTGTGTGTGCATTAATCATTAATATTTTGGTGTCAGCTGATGGTGTCACATACTGCATCAAAGATTAACCTTTAGGATATTTTATCCATATATTGCCAGTTCTACATTTATACTGTCCACATATGTGACCTGTATGTTTTCAGTTTTTCTGTTATGCTTTTCAACTTTCTGCTTTTACACCTTCAACAGTATTGCCTGTTTCTCCAATGCTGTTTGTAGTTTTGTGTGTATGAGCTTTCCAATATAATGTAATTTTGTATTTATCTAATTTTCATAAAATACTTGAAATTTTTTTGTTACATATTGAGGACATACAGGGAATACCCATTAAGTCCAGCAAACTAAAATTTTATTATAGTAGTTTTCAAATGTAATTATTATAAACTTTGGACTTAATGGGTTTGCCTTGTATGCCCATGATATAACCTTAGCCTGTTTAGCATATAGGACAGAGGATTGTTTTATTAATGGTAATTAAGATGACCTGAGGCTTCCTTTTTACTCCGAATCACAGTGGTGGCATGGTATTCCACACAGTCATGCATTTTGTGCTTTCTCAGAACTGAGAGGAGGGGAAAAAATGAGAACAGCCTACTTGGCAAATAGTCTTGAGCCCTTTACCTTTATTACATGTAATTCCAGTGTCGTAGTCTTGCATGATGGTCATTGATGTTACTATTGTTCTGGTATGAATATTTATATTTGTTCTTTTTTTGTTAGGATGGTAAGCCTGTCATTTGTGATGGCATTGTGAAACTGGGGGAGAGGAACCAGTCACTGACAATAGAGGTTGTGAAAGTTGAACACACTGGCATGTACAGCTGTAAGGTTTCAAACATAAATGGTGAAGTACAGTCAGAGGGGAATGTTACTCTAGCAGGTGAGAGCAGCTTGGATGTTACAGGAACATGGCACATACTTTTGTCTTTTGCACTGTACTCTGATGCAAGAGGCTGCTTAATTTAATGCTCTATACAATTCTACATTTTACTAAATTATGCATAGTTTATTGTATTTCAAACAGTTATATATTTTTCTTCACTAACAATTACATGGTTTGTTTTAAAACATTTTTGCTTCATTTGTAATGGGCAAAAAGTGTGTAATTATTATTACTCATCTTCTGATTGTGTTCTACACTAAATTTATTTACCCTTCTGACTTTTGGTTTTTTATTATGATTTTTCCATCCATACACAAGGTGACATATGAGGAATTTATTTATTGTGTTCCTAGAATTTGGTATGAAAATTTTACTTCATGTAAATATTCATACTTCATCCAATATTTGCAGACATGGAACCAGTAAGTGTAACCGACACAAATCTCAATCTTACCGTGAACTTGGAGGCAAAGCTTGGGGAGTCTCTAGTCATCTTCTGCAAGTCACAAGGAAAACCAGAACCAACAATTAAGTGGTTTAAGGTCAGTTCAGCCTTCATACCTGTTGATTGTTGAACTAAAATTATTTTATGAAAGAGACGTGCCAGGTATGTTAACTGATTTTTCAGTGCTTTCATAATTAAACCAAACTCACTGATATAAATAACAAAAGTGAAGGAAATTATACATTATAGTGACTCACTGGAGAAGATGGATACTGCAATGTATGTATGTTACATTTTAGAGTGATTTTTGGTTCCATTTTTCTGTGACCAGTATGTGTAGAAAATTTATGCAAATGGCAGAATGTCACTGTTTTCTTGACCACTCCTTTCTGGGGAGGAAACAAAGCCCATTCGGTTATAGCCGTCTGCTGGGGAGACACAGGACTATGGAACTATGTGGTCTGCTTTAACTCTTCATCATGTGGAGATTTAATTCCCATTTAAATGATGTGATAATGGACATGGAGCTTTTAAACCATAATAAAAAAAAGGAAATGCTTCTTTGGATTGAACTATCTGCAACTTCTACAAACTTGATTGAATCACATTCAGATTTTTCAGCATTATTGTAAAGTTGGCAGAATACAGAAGTATCATTTACCTTACACTTGGAATTCAGCATGATATGTACACTCTTGAAGAATTCAAAAGGAGCCATCCTCCCCATAAGCAAAAGAGGCACATTTTTTCCCCATTAGTTTGGAACCCAGAAACTAAGATTTTGGAGGGTTGTGCCATGGCTGAAGCAGTTAGTTGTGGGGCAGTCACTGCATAAGTCCATGTTCGATTCTAGGCCAGTCCATGTGGGTTATGTGATGGATGAAATGGCACTGGGGTAGGTATTTCACAAGTGCTGTGGTTTTCTGCTGCCAGTATCATTCCACCAATGTTCTGTGCTGTTTGTCTGTTACTGACACTAGACTGTCTTAGCTGTTGACAGTGTGAATGAATGAAACACTTAAAAATAAAGAGATCTGGATTTTGAATCACAACTGCTGATAGTGAATATCAGTAACTTTATGGACAGTGATCCATTGTCTGGGATATACATCACAGAATTGTTTATTATCTCCAGGTGGTGGTGCTGGAGTAATGTCGTTAGTATGGGATGGAAAGGTGAGATATTGTGCATCCATTTCTGGCAGGGATAAGAGATTTTGTCATGCAGTGGGGAGAAATGAAAACACCTTGTTCACTTTTCTCACAGGTTTACCAACAATCAGCAGGTCTACCAACCAGTCTTTATTCAAGGTACCTAAACTACAAAGATAATACACAACTACCCTTAACATTGATACCAAAGATTACATAAGTAGAGCTGTCTCGGGTACCAAAGTTAATATAGTGGACGTGTTTAATTATGAATTCCCAACATCCTCCCCACCCTGGTCAACCTCCAAGGGGATGACCAGCTGTATGGGGCGTGTAACTTTGTGGCCATCACTCGTCTGGAGCGCCACCATTCTCACTTGGCCGTCTCGTCCCCTCCTCAACTCCTTGATGCATGTCCGTCCCCACAAGCGTATGGGGCGAACATCCTCTTGGATTAGGACGACATTCCCTAGGTGGAGTTGGGTGGTCTTCCCTACTGGACATTGAACTTTGTGGAAACTTCTCAGTTCTATCAGATACTCTTTTATCCAACATTTCCAGAAATCGCTAGACATGTTTTTGTTTCAGTTGAAGCTGCTTGGCTAGGCTCTGCCTCGTGGTGAGCTCTGGTTCTGTGGGTATTGTGGTAAGTCCTTCTCCAATGAGGAAGTGCGCTGGAGTCAGTGCTGCAGAATCCTTACCTTGCATGATGGGCCTTGAGTTGACTGCGGCTTCTGTGCTAATCAAAGTGGTGTTCAGCTGTTCCTTGGTGAGTCTTGACTGCCCCAATACCTTTCGCAGATGTTTCACATTGCCCACCATCCTCCCCACCAAGCTGCTTGTGGAGCAATACATTTCCATGCTCTGCCATTATAGGCTAGAAACTGATGGGTCTTGGAGGCGGATAACTACTTCCAAAGTTCAGAAAGCTCAAAGTTTGTGGTGTGGAATGTTCTTGCGTTGTCTGTATAGATTGTATGGGGTAAATCACGTCTTCCCATGAACCGCTGGAGAGCCATGAGAAATTTATCCGTACTCATGTCAGTACAGAGTTCCAAGTGCACCGCTCGAGTGGTGGCGCATGTGAAGAGAGTGATGTATGCCTTGTGTATATCACTCTCTACCTTGATGCACAGTGATCCTGCAAAATCTACGCCGGTAATGCCGTATGGCCTTGAAGGCTTTATGTGGTCAAATGGCAATGGTGCCTCTATTTGCTGTCCCCGTGGATTTTTCATCGTTGTACATGCAAGGCACGCGTGCAGGACCCTTTTGACAGTCTGACGAGCCCTAAGGATAACTCACTTCGAAGCGAGACAGTATGATATGAAGTGATGGGCTCCATCAAGTAGCATCGGGTGTTATTGCTCTCTGTGCACTGTAGTCGGCTGCCCAAGCGGATGAGTCAATCTTCCAAAAACGGGTCGAAGTATAGTATAGTATCATATGAAGCGATGGGCTCCGAGTAGCAGTGGGTGTTGTTTCTCTCTAGGGAAGTCAGTGCACTGTAGTCAACCGCCCAAGCAGATGAGTCAGTTTTCCAAAAATGGGTTGAAACGTGCTATTTTGGACCCTCGTGGCAGAGGTAAGTTATTCCATAGCGATTGCAGTTTGATGGTGAAAGCTTCACCAGTTTCACTAAAAGTTCCAATCACGGTAGGGTTATCCTTTTGATCAGTGCTAGCCTGTTCTTGGTACAGGCCAAACGGATCAGAGTTTTGTTGTCTCTAGTCGAGTGAACATACAAGGCAGCCCCATATGCCCTTTCCGAGGCGTCGCAGAAAACGTGGGCTTGGAAATCCCCTTTGAGGTGGCTAGCCATTGAGGGATGTTCACCTGTGACAATGAGTTTAAGGTGGGTACCCAAGCATGCCACCGTGCTCCAAGGTCAGAAGGCAAAACCTTGTTCCAATCAATCCCCCTGCACCAGGTGTCCTGGAATAACAGTTTCCCGAAAACAGACACAGGGGAGAGTATAATCTGAGTGGATCATAGAACCTAGCCGTGGTTTGCAAGAGCTGTCTCTTGGTAGCAAGCCATTCTGGTAGCTTCCTGGTAATTTCCTTAGGGTCAAAAGAGAAGAAATCAGTTTCTGTGTTCCAGCTTACGCCTAAAACTTGTGTCTGTACCCCGGTATCCTGGCCTTCGGCTATCCAGATGGCTGTCAGCTGCTCCGAATTGCTAACCTATTTTACCAAGGGAAAATTAATCAGGATCATCAGTGCGGTCAATTCATAGTATATGGCGATTGCGCCACTGTCATTCTCTGCAATGGCTGCGAAATCGTCCATAAATATGTTACTGTCTACAAGTGGCGCTGCCGTGGGGATTGTGCCGTTGTGCCTGCCAGCGTTTTCCCTCAGTGCTGCGGACAGTAAGAATGGGCTATGGGTGAGACCAAACGGTAGCCGGGTGAAGCGGTAAGTAATAATTTCATCCGTTGTACGGTAGTGTCCTTCGCTTTCCTGCGTAATTCTGTACCAGACGAATCTGGTCAAGTCTCTGTCCCTCTCATCTAGGGCCATCTGAAGAAACGCCTGGCTGATATCACTGATGATGGCTGCGAAGTGCAGTCTGAATCTTAGGAGATTCGCAAAGCTCTCCGGCGAAAGGTTGGGTCCCATCTCTAGAACCTCGCTGAGAGAGGGTGCGTTGGTTTTGTGAGAAGACGCGTCAAAACTTTCCTCCACTTAGTTTTCCTGTGGTTTTCTTTCTTCACTGCTTGATGTGGAAGATAAAACACTGCATTCGTCGAGCGGCTTCCACTTGCCCCCTTGTGATGTAATTTAATATTTGATCGTGGTACATCTGTTTCAGTGCTTCATTGTTCTCAAGTCTTTTTGTCAAGTTGTTAAGTCGTTTTTCTGCGTTAAGTCTGTTACTCGGTAGGGCGGTGTCTTGCTTCTTTGGAACAGAAACTACCTTGCGTTGATCTTCCATGTGGAAAGATGCTTGGAATTCCTCAAGAAGTTTCGAATCCTTGGCACTTAATGATCAATCGTGGATGGTGGATATCCCAATATTCTCTAAATCTCAAAGCGTCTGAGGTCTTTTTCCGAGGACGTGAAGGTCTGATCTGAATTTATGAAGTTCACCACAGCTGAATTCGCGTACGTTCCGGACCTATTTCTGCTTAGCATCCAGCCGAGCATGGTAGGAACTAGTGCTGCCGATGTTGAAATGCGTATGGGTGAAATGTCCTTCACTACCTTCCAATAGTGATCGCCACCGATAAGAATCTCTACGTGAATATCTTCCTGGGAATGGATCTTAGAGTTGCCAGTTGAAGTTTGCAGGCATACGCCAGGGTCTTAACGCCTTGTGGGACAGCTGGCTAGGCCAAAAGTGCGTGGGTACTCTCGTACACAGTGATGGGAAGCTGTGGAATGCGTCCAGACCCCCTTCATATCAAATCGAATAAGTCTGTGCCGGCTTGATTGGGTGGATGGTGATTCAAATGCACAAACAGTTAATTCCTGTTCGTTAATGGCCTGCAATTTTAAGTTGTCTATCAAGGGTGCCGCGATAAATCTTGACTGGCTTCCTCCGTCGAGCACACAGTGAGTCAGTCTACTCAACCCCATAGGTCCCGTGATCCAAACTTGTGCGGTTTGTATGTAAGTGAAACCAGGTGAAATTCTCCCTTCTGAAGTGAAGTTGGTCTGAGCCGCTGGAGCCTTAGCTTTGTTCCCGTCATCACAAACAGATATATAATGTGACTTCCTGCACCTAGCACATTTTGCCGTCCCTTTCTTTCCGCAGTTTGAGGCGATATGCCCCTGGTTGAGGCAGAGGAAGCACCAGTTTGCTTTCTTTAACCTCTCTATTTGTTTGGTGACGTCTGTGATCTTTTTACAATCCTGAGCCCAATGGCTGCGAGAATCGTAAAATACACAAAACGGTTCCGGTCCTTTCGTGGTCTTCCGTGCTGGCCCAACAGACTTGGCGTTTATGTGAAGCATCGCCGCTGTGGAAGTGTAGCCGGATAGCTGGAAGACTCGCCATGAATCTTCTGTGTGGTGAGGGCTCCGTCCATTTCTTTGCCTAAAAATGCCATTAATTGGAGAATGTCCCCTTCTGGAATGCCTTCCCGCTTGGCGTGAACAATTCAACGGCGACATATGTCATATGGAAAAGCGCGGAGTAGTTGTGGAGCAAGTATTCCCTATCTGTTTACATCTTCTCTGACTGCGCGAAGCGCCTAGATGCGCTGGTTACAGTCTATGTACGTCGAATTAAGTGCCTCTGGGGTAGCGTATTTGATGGGCTTTATGTCCTTCGGGTAATCCAAGTGGGCCTGGATAATCCTATTCTTGTCGCCGTAGCGTGATTCAAGGATTTTCTTCGTCTCTTCATACATTTCGGCGACTACAGCAATACCCTCGACCAAGTGCTTTGGTTCCCCTGTTAGGTAACCCCGCAGGAATATGTGCTTATTGATTATTGCTAGCGATGGTTCGTTGTCGAGTGACTGCTTAAACTGCTCCCAAAATGGCGCCCATGTCTCTATATCTCCAGAAAATGGTTCGAGCTTCATAGGGGGTAACCTTATCATGGCGGATGGGGCAATCGGGGCTACTGTTGCTGCTGCCTCGCGGGCATCGGTAATTGTAACATTCATTGTCGAAGTTGCCAAATGCCTTTCCATCTGACGCGAAGTCCGCAGGATGGCGTGCTTAGCAGATTGTATGTATTCTTCACATTTCTGTAGGTCCGTATCATATTCACTGTCGTCAAGAAGTTTGTGAACCTCGTCATCTAGACTCGTTTGTTGGCCAAGAGTCTCACGGAGCCTGTCATTGTAGTACTAGTACAATCTTCAAGTGCTGTGGTATTGGTGAACTTCCCTGTGACAAAGCGTGTGATGTTCCCTCATTCCCTGGCATGCCTTTGCTTCAAATTGTGCAGCCTCTTGCTAGCGTCAGCGTCCTGCCTGCTGAGCTTCATGTAGACTTCCTCCTTTGTGTTCATTATCATTCATGTATTGCTGAAAACGGCTGTTGTAGTCTGTTACTTGGTAGAGTTTGAAGGGAGTAGTGTAGGAGTAGGAACCTGCTTTATCGACAGAGTTACTGATGCTCCGCTTCTTCTGGTTGACACCACTAAATGGCAGAACTATGTGGACACAAATGTAGCTGCTGAAGACATAACAGTTCCCAGCATTTCCAAAGGAAAGAAACAATCCCTATTATCTACAAACATGCATCTACCAATACACGCCATTATATATCTGCTTGAGTGCTGACACCATTTCAGATGTAGCTCTAATCGAATCCTGCAAATTAGTTCGAACTCTCAGAAAACTTAGCTGACCAAGATGGCCTCCAGAGCGTCTGGCTGCAGCTTGTTTCAAAATGCTGGCGTTATCACTTCCTCGTAGTGCAGCATGAATTTGAAATGTAGCGGCAGCCTTAAATCCCTTAGTTCCTGATGCACAAGTAGTTGCCCCTAAGAGTTCCCAAGTTTCGGCACCAGATTTATGTCATGCAGTGGGGAGAAATGAAAACACCTTGTTCACTTTTCTCACAGGTTTGCCAACAACCAGCAGGTCTACCAACCACTCTTTATTCAAGGAACCTAAACTACAAAGAGAATACACAACTACCCTTAATATCGATACCAAAAATTACATAAGTAGAGCTGTCTCGGGTACCAAAGTTAACCTTTATCCGACGAGCGCACCCGATCCTTTTAATTCCGCATCCTACGAACGCAACATATGGGTGCGCTGCGGCCATTTAAATGCTCCGCACAGTCATGCA
>Ga0123355_10016637_pt1 | contig 11602 bp, 15 predicted proteins | sample TergutEmb28metaG_3_FD_89872 | JGI IMG/M metagenome (GOLD analysis project Ga0123355, IMG submission 89872) | Embiratermes neotenicus P1 segment gut microbial communities from Petit-Saut dam, French Guiana - Emb289 P1 | ecosystem: Host-associated > Arthropoda: Insects > Digestive system > Gut ...
GCAACCATCGATGGAAATGGCAAGATTCATGTCGGCCAGGTGGTGAAGATTGACACCAGCCCGGGCCTGCCCTCGGAGTTGTGCTGGGCCGCTATCTCTCCGGATGACCGATTCGTATTTGCAACCCACTTCGGTTACAGCTACGTCAGCAGCTATCGCCTCAATGGCAAGGGCCTTGAAATCGCCAAGGATCCAGCCTCCCCGAAGGTTCCGGGAGATGGCACCGCCAGAGGTCTCAACACAACGGTCACCAGCGGGCCCAGTGATAACTGGATCTCGCCCGATGGCGAATTCCTCTACCAGATCTACGGAAACGCATCGAAGCTGATCGGCTACGCCACGCAACCGGACGGCTCTCTGAAGGAAGTCACCAGCATCAAAATCCCGTACAACAGTCCGCAAGGTCTCGCGGGTTTTTGATGTCCTTCACCGATGTATGCGATGAGGGGCCGCTTCGGGGAACGAGCTGGCTCGATTGTTCCTGGACGCGGCCTCACCGGCACGGCCTCATCTGGAAACAAGCGAAGCGGAGCAATCAAAGCAAGCGCGCAGCCGAAACTATGGAATTGCTGAGGCTCGACAAAAGGTCGCTTGTTCGCTCGATGGAACTCGCAAGACCAATCGAGGCGTCAGAGCAGCAGAAAGAGAATTCGTCGGACAATGAGCTGCAAAGAGCGGAAGGTAGTTGTCGAATTGTAGTCGGCGGATCCGAAAAGGGTACTCGCGTCATGGAGCTATACCAAAAATCTCCCATCCGGGCCCTTTTTCCCCGAACCGGCGACGGCCGGTCGCGAGAGGCGGTTCTGGTCAACACATCGGGCGGCGTGGCAGGAGGAGACAGTCTTCAATTCACCGTGTCGGCGTTAAGCGGTGCTTCTATCGCCGTCACAACACAAGCGGCGGAGAAGATTTATCGAGCACTCGACCAGTCCGCGCGCATCTCCACGAAGCTCAACGTGGGCAATGAGGCCAAACTCGCATGGCTGCCACAGGAGACAATCGTATTCAATCACGCGCGGCTCTCTCGCCGAACCGAGATCGAGATTTTGCCTGGATCGGAACTGCTTGCCCTGGAATGCCTGGTTCTTGGCCGAGCAGCACGGGGCGAGAAACTTTCCGCCGGAGCCATTATCGACACTTGGCAGGTGAGCAAGAACGGCCGGCTCCTGTGGGGCGACACCTTCCGTCTGACCGATGCGGTTTTTTCGCATCTGTCCCGCAAGGCGCTGCTTGGAGACTCGACAGCCATCGCAACACTGCTCTATTTCGGCCCTGACCTTGAGGAATGGTTGCAGTTAATCCGCGCCCAGTCTGTTTCACTCGATTGTCAATGCGGCGGAACACTGGTTGGTGAAATCGTGGTTGCGCGCTTTGCGGCCAAGTCTTCTTTCGAGTTGAAGACTGCCCTGCGCAATTTTCTTGCAGAACTCGGGCAGAGGAATGCGAGTGGGCCATTCCGGGTGCCCAAGATGTGGGCATGTTGAGTAGAGCTTCGGAGAGAGTCATGAATCTTACGCCGCGGGAAAAGGACAAGCTGATGATAGCCGTCGCCGCTCAGGTGGCTCGTCGACGCCTGCAACGGGGGGTCAAGCTTAACTACCCGGAGAGTGTAGCGCTGATTACGGATTTCGTGCTCGAAGGAGCACGCGAGGGTAGGTCGGTTGCGGAGCTCATGTCGGGGAGCGGCAAGCTTCTGACGCGAGATCTGGTGATGGAAGGCGTCCCGGAAATGATTCACGAAATGCAGGTGGAAGCCACGTTTCCGGACAACACAAAACTGGTCAGCATCCACGATCCAATTCGGTGAGGAGCGAGAGATGATTCCCGGAGAGATTTTTCCTGCACCTGGAGAGGTCGTTTTGAATAGCGGCCGCCGGGTAGTTGCTTTGAAGATTGCGAACACGGGGGATCGGCCGATACAAGTCGGTAGTCACTATCACTTTGCGGAAACCAATAACGCCTTATCGTTTGATCGAAAAGCCGCAATTGGTTGCCGCCTCGACATACCTGCAGGCACGGCGGTGAGATTCGAGCCGGGACAATCGCGGGAGGTCTCGCTGGTACCCTACGCCGGCGCGAGGCTGGTCTATGGATTCCATCGGGAAGTAATGGGCCATCTGCCGGCCGTGGCGTCGGAATAGATGTTCGAAACAGAGATTGAGTATGCCTAGCAAAATGACTCGATACGCCTATGCCCAGATGTTCGGGCCAACCGTCGGCGACAGAATACGCCTTGCCGACACAGATCTTGTGATTGAGGTCGAAAAGGATTTTACGACTTACGGCGAGGAAGTGAAGTTTGGAGGGGGAAAGGTCATTCGTGACGGAATGGGTCAATCGCAGCGTACACGCAGGGAAGGGGCGGTCGACACCGTTATAACCAACGCTCTCATTCTCGACCACTGGGGAATCGTGAAAGCGGATATCGCCATCAAGGATGGGAGAATTGCCGCCTTGGGGAAAGCTGGAAATCCGGATGTGCAGCCGGGAATCGACATCATCATCGGGCCGGGGACTGAGGTTATCGCGGGTGAAGGAAATATCGTTACGGCTGGGGGTATCGATACACATATCCACTTCATCTGCCCACAGCAGATTGAAGAGGCGTTATTCTCGGGCATAACGACGATGATGGGAGGTGGAACCGGACCAGCTGCCGGCACGACCGCCACAACGTGCACGCCGGGGCCTTGGCACCTAAGCCGGATGCTGCAAGCTGCCGATTCTTTTCCGGTGAACCTCGGCTTTTTCGGTAAGGGCAATGCAAGCAGCCCGGCCGGTTTAGTCGAACAGATCGAAGCCGGCGCTTGTGGCCTGAAACTCCACGAAGATTGGGGCGCAACGCCGGCGGCGATCGACTGCTGCCTTTCCGTTGCCGAAGACATGGATTTTCAGGTCATGATCCATACCGACACCCTCAATGAAGCCGGCTTCGTGGAAGACACGATTGCCGCGTTCAAAGGCAGGACGATTCACACGTTCCACAGCGAAGGGGCAGGCGGGGGGCATGCGCCGGACATTATCAAAGTGTGCGGTTCGCCGAACGTAATCCCAGCTTCGACTGGTCCGACGCGCCCCTATACGGTGAATACGCTGGATGAGGCACTCGACATGGTGATGGTGACGCACCATCTCGATCGTCGGATTCCCGAAGATCTGGCTTTCGCCGAGAGTCGCATCCGAAAGGAAACGATTGCGGCAGAGGATATCCTGCATGACCTGGGCGCGATTTCGATCATGTCTTCCGACAGTCAAGCGATGGGACGGGTGGGAGAAGTGATCATTCGCACATGGCAGACAGCCGACAAAATGAAGAAACAGTTCGGCCGGCTGCCCGAGGAGCAAGGGGCGAACGATAATTTTCGTGCGCGGCGCTACGTTGCCAAGTACACGATCAATCCCGCCATCGCTCAGGGAATCTCAAACTATGTGGGTTCGATTGAAGTGGGAAAGCTTGCTGATCTCAGTGTCTGGAATCCGGCTTTCTTTGGAGTGAAGCCGGCGATGGTCCTGAAGAGCGGAATGATTGCCGCAGCCATTATGGGCGATCCCAATGCTTCCATCCCGAATCCACAGCCAGAGTATTACCGGCCCATGTTTGGTTCCTTCGGCCGCGCGATGACCGAGAGTTCAGTCACGTTCGTGAGCCAGGCTCTGCACCGGCGGGGTGACTCATTCGGATTGGCGAAAAAGTTGCTTCCCGTCGTCAACACCCGCAAGATCGGTAAGAGGTCCATGATTCTGAATCAGGCGACGCCTCGCATGGACGTGAACCCGGAAACCTATGAAGTGCGTGCCGATGGCCGCCTGCTCACCTGTGAACCGGCAAAAGTGTTATCGATGGCTCAGCTTTACTTCATGTACTGACACGACTATGCACACCGTTTCCATTCCTCGCGCTTCGATTCATCGGCCTGCAGGTCATTGGCCACAGGAAAACGCCGCAGGCTCGCTCACTCTTGATTTCGATACCAGGCATCGCCGCAGAATACGGCTCACTTCAGATCAGGGTGAGGATATTCTCCTCGATCTTCCCAAGGCTGTTGCGATGGCTGACGGGGATGGCCTCCGAATGGAAGACGGTAGATGGATCCGCGTTCAAGCTGCGAGCGAGATTCTAGTGGAAGTCAGACACAAGGATCCGGATCAGCTTGCCCGTCTCGCCTGGCATTTGGGAAATCGTCATTTGCCCACGGAGATTCGGAGCGACGCGCTCTTCATCCGCCCAGACCATGTAATCGAAGAGATGCTTCGTGGCTTCGGAGCTGAATTGGCAAAGTTGCAGGCTGCCTTCCAGCCCGAAGGAGGTGCTTATCGGGGGCACGGGCATGGCCATGATCACAGCCATGATGAGCCATCGCATCATCAGCACACCCACGACGGGGCAGGACACCATCATGAATAAGGAGGGTCAGAATGTCCCGCCTGCTGCACTGCTGCGCCAGCAAAGTTGGCTCTCGCCTGCTTTTCCCTCCGGGGCTTACAGCTATTCTCATGGCATCGAGTGGGCGGTTGAAGCTGGGCATGTCCACAACCGTCAGAGTCTCGTCGATTGGCTAGAAGCAGATCTTTGTCATGGCTCCGAACGAAACGAAGCCATTTTTTTCAATGAAGCCTGGAGATCAGCGCTTGAGAAGGATCAGTCCAGACTTCTAGAGGTAGCAAAACTGGCCGCGGCATTTCGTGGCACATCGGAACTCGCGCTCGAATCCTCACAGCAGGGGTCCGCAACTCTTGCCACGCTCCGACAGGTTTGGCCCGATTCGCTCGTCAGTTGGCTCGCAGACGCTCTCAGAGAAAATCAGATTCCGGCTACGCTGTCCGTTGTGCTGGGAATACGATTGGCGCGTCAGGGTCTGCCTCTCGCCCTGGCTCTGCCCGCTTTCTTGCAGAGCTTTGTGGCGAACTTGGTAACGGCTGGCGTCAGACTCATCCCACTCGGCCAGACTGACGGGCAACTTGCCTTATCCCAACTTGAGGAAGCCGTATTCACAGCGAGCTCGCACGCGATGCAAAATACGACCGACGATCTAGGCTCGGCTGCGTTCGTGGTGGATCTTTCTTCCATGGCGCACGAAACTCAATACACGAGGTTATTCCGGTCATGATCACCAATGAGAACTCACCGGCTGCCCATCCATTGCGCGTCGGTATCGGTGGACCTGTCGGCTCAGGCAAAACGGCGCTGGTGGAAGCTCTCTGCAAGCGTCTGCGGGACACCTATGACATCTACGTTATCACCAACGACATTTACACCAAAGAAGACCAGCTAATCCTCACGCGCGCAGAAGCGCTGCCGGCCGAGAGAATCGTGGGGGTCGAGACCGGCGGCTGTCCGCACACTGCGATTCGTGAAGATGCTTCGATGAATCTGACTGCTATCGAGGAGATGAACCGAAAGTTTCCCGGTGCAGAACTATGCTTCGTCGAGTCTGGAGGGGACAATCTCGCTGCAACTTTCAGCCCGGAACTGGCTGACCTGACGATCTACGTAATCGACGTTGCAGAGGGCGAAAAAATCCCTCGGAAGGGCGGGCCTGGAATTACCCGCTCCGATCTTCTTGTAATTAATAAGATCGATCTGGCTGCGTTTGTAGGGGCAAACCTCGGGATCATGGAAGCAGATACACTCAGAATGCGCGGGAAGCGGCCTTTCGTTTTCTCGAATCTGAAAAGTGGCGAAGGTGTGGAGCCCATCGCCAATTTCATTATTGAGAAGGGGGGACTGGCAAAGAACGCTGCTCCTTTGTCTGGGATGGGAAACACACCTCGCCCCTCGACAGAGTCCTCGCCGACCAGCCACTTATCCGCCCGAGTTCTGGAATTCTGAAGAGACGAGGGCCAGGCAGGCCACGCCGCGCAGGTCCAGAAAAGATCTCTGGCCGGCATTTACCAGGCGAAGCAGTACATGTCCGCAGCTGGGGCAGCGCACCACGATGCCCGGACATTTCATGTACACATGAGCTTCGGCAAAATGCCCGGTTGTTCCACAATGGGCACACTGTCCTTGCGCAGCCGTAATGTCGAAAGCGAATATTCTCTTCAATTCACCCGCAGCGGCGTTGCCGTCCAGATGAGAGTAAGTTTCGGAATTCATGTCGGTTCTCCCGAGGGGCCGAATCGCTCGGTCCTGATGTTTTCCCGCCGGTTACCAGTAGTACTCAACAGGTCAGCAACGCTTTCGACAAAACCGGTGGGGCCGCAGATGTAACAGGTCGCATTCAGGCGTGCGGGCCAAGTCAGGTTTGCGATCAAATCCCGATCAACGCGGCCAGGTGATCGCGGCCAGTCCTTCGGAGCGGCTCGCGTGTACACATAGTCGACGGCAGACAGATGATCGCTGGACAGATCATCGAGTTCTTCTCGATAGAATATGGCTCCAGGTTCCCGCACGGAATATAACAATCGAAACGGTGCGGTGGAATTTGCCAGCGCGCGCGATCGAATCATGCCCATCAGAGGAACGATGCCGGAACCGCCGGCCGCCAGCTGGATGGGTTCCGTCTGGTCACTACGCCACACGAACCATCCACCTATCGGACCTCGCAGTTCGAGCTCATCGCCGACCACGACTTCCTGGGTCAGATAGGGAGAGACTTCGCCATTCGGTAGTCGCTCTACAGTGATTTCAATGCGCTGATCCGAGCCTGGAGCAGAGGCAATTGAGTACGAACGAACGGCTGAGTATCCGTCAGGTGCGGTCAGACGGATGTCAATGTGTTGTCCGGCGATGTGGCCTGACCAACCTGGAACCTGGAGCGCGATTGTCCGTGCGGTCGAGGTTTCATCGTGCAGCGCAACGACCTTGCCCGTACGCCAACTCACTCTTCCGAGTACCTCTGTTCCCGCCACGGGTCCCCATACATGTGATAGCCGAGACCTTCCCAAAAACCCGGCTTGTCGTCCGGCATTAGCGTCAACCCCTTTACCCACTTGGCGCTCTTCCACAAATAAAGATGGGGAACCAAAAGCCGCGCCGGGCCGCCGTGCTCAGGCGCCAGATCCCTGCCGTCGTATTTGAATGCAATCCAGGCTTGCTTGTTCACAACATCCTTTAGAGGAAGGTTGGTAGTGTAATCACCGTAAGAACGGAACATCGCGAAAGGCAAATCCGACTTTACATTCGCAAGTAATGTATCGAGTGATACTCCTTCCCAGGATGTGCCGAGTTTCGACCATCTTGTCACGCAGTGCAGATCGACAGTGACTGTCTCCGTGGGCAAATCACGAAATGACTTCCAATCCCATCGCCGCAAGACGTTCCTTCCGTCGTCGATGGTAAACTCCCAGCGGTCTAGCGAGATATGTGGAGTCGGCCCGGCAGACAGAACCGGAAAATCAGTGGTGAGGTATTGACCAGGTGGGAGTTTTACGTCCGCAGCGCTACGTCGACCGGCAAAACCTCGCGAAATTATAGCCATGGCAACTCCTACTCAGTAACGGGGTAGCGTCATGCAATCTTACGACCCGTCATAAGAACAGCAATCAAAGTTCCAACCAATATCAGCACGAAATCCAACGACTTCCGGGCCCTGACCTGCGTCCGGGACAAACTGGCCGTCGAAATAGCGTCACGGCGTCGGCACCTCAACCAGCGCGCCGGCGGATTCAGCGAGAGCGTTACTGCATTTCTAAGGCCCATTATCGCAGTGTTGCGTCGCCAGAGGAAGCCTGGCGGAGGTCCCCTCGAGGCCGGTAACGAAACGAAAGACAGTATTGGTTATCAAGAAGGCTGCGACTTTTCGAGGGCCGAAAGCGCCATACGTAGCCATTGATTGCTGCTGATCGCCGCCACTCTCTGTGAATCTTCACGTTAAACGAAGCCAAAGCAAGATCCAGGCACCGCCGAGAATAAGAAAAAGCACCGATATTGCGAGCGAGGTAGCTGGGTCTGCTCCTCTGTCCTTCCCGGGCTCGTCTGGGTCGAGATAGCGAATAGCCGACCAGACTTCTTCATCAATCTTTTCATCTTCCATGAGAGCCTTCTGAACGCTCAGTTCGTTTAAGCCTCGGATGGGTAAGTTGCATGCCTGGTGCAGGGCCTCCGGCTCGATCAATGGAGCACGATTGGTGAACTGCAACTACACAGGAGCGCCTAGCGCCATCCGGATCATTGTGGAAACGAGGTTCCTGGAGTAGAACAGGGCAATGATCGCCGCAACAGCGGATTGTAGAATGCGGCGGAGCACTCTGCTTTTCTTCAAAGCGCGGCGCCCAATCCAGAAATCGTTGCTCTCGTGTGTTAGGTGAAACGCTGCTGTCATTTGCGAGCTTTGCTTCCAAGAGGCGGGATCCGCCGAGAGGCCTTTAAGGTGCCACATCGCCTCCTCGCGCGAGGAAAAGCCGAGCCCGAATATGCTTGGAGCGGCTATGAGATCGCGCAAGCAATTCTCGTCTTGGTAGGCAATAACCAAGCGTTCCGGCTTGTCTTTGTCGCTCGATGCCTGTACTACGGCGTAGCGCACACCTGGGTATTGAACGTGGACTCTCAGAGCACCACCATCGGTTTTGGTTTCAACGTCCTTCACATACCTCACTGAAGCAATTTGTATTCCAAAACTCCGATGGAGGAATAATCAGGACTGGATCGATTACCGAGGAAAGAAAAGAGATCCAAAGATCTGAACTGCTCGATCTGCTTTTCAATTGCAGCAGGCAGGTTGGGGAAGACGTTCCGGCGTCGGTCGTCTAAACCCCGACATTGCGCCTCGATCCCAGGAAAACAGACTTTTGCGCAGACGCGGAAGGGAACAGCTCGTAATGCTGCCCTATGCTCCTTTGCCTGTAGCTGGGGTCGAGAGGAGATCTGAGGAATCTGGGGGGAGGAATTGATTTGCAACGAGTGGCCCTTGGGTAGCAGGCAGATGTCACGAACAGATGGGGCAAAGGGCATCAAGCTCTTGAGCAGTGCAGACTGGTGCCTGCTGGCGGCACGGGCCACTGCGGCAGCGTTGTGGGGTCGAAAAGCGTTTCCGAGGGCGTTTTGAGGGCTCGAGGGAGCGATCCGTGCCCTGTGCTTTCAATTAGTTACGGACCCTGAAATCCCTTACGATGTTACTGACTTAATCCCGCGTCATCGCCAGGCACATCTTCATTCGGAATCAGTCGCACTCCCTAGTTTGATATGTTTGTGAGTTTGGCCGGCAAAGGTGCTCGCTCCTCGAATCCGAAATCCTACTTTGGCCTCGTCAGAATTCCCTGATGCTCCTCAGCCATCAGATGACCAGTAGACCGGCCCTCATTCCCTTGGTTACCGCGTCTGTCCGACTCAACGCAGCCAGCTTCGAAAGGATGGAGCTGACGTGGAATTTCACCGTGTGCTCCGAGATGTTGAGCCGGTCGGCAATGTTCTTGTTAGCAAGTCCTTGTGCCATCAGCGCCAGGACTTCCACCTCGCGTTTGGTTAACGTTTCGAGCGTCGGCTCACGTTCAGGCTCAACACCGTTCGCCGGGGGAATCAATAGATCCATCTGGTCCGGACCGAAGGCTGTAAGACCGGCTGCGGCCGCCTGGATAGCGGCACAAATCTCGCCGGATTGCGCTGTCCTTGGCAAGACGGCACGTGCGCCGAGGCGAACAGCGCGTACGAGCTCGCTGCGGGTCACATCATCGATTAACAGCACGAGCGGCAGGGATACCGAACCGTCGGCGGCCACCGGCAGAGAGGACAGACGTTTGGCAGTGATCTCCGCCAAGACCAAGTCGGGTTCAGCGGAGGATTTCGGCGACGTGGTGCGGAACAACTGCGACAACGGGAAGTCGCCCGGAACGGGATCGAAGCTTCCGTCTTCATGCAGCATAGCCTGCAATCCAGCGCGCACTACCGCTGAATCGGCCAGCACGAGTACACGAATCATCCGGTCCCTTCCCGGCTACCGAGGTGCTTCTTCAGAATTCTTTCTATTGCTGCGGTCGAGACCGCGATGGCCATGCCATTCGCGACCATGCAGTTGATACCGACTACGCGTTCGGCCAGCGGTCTGCCGGAATTGCCAGGCACAGGCCGGATGTCGACCACGATCAATTGCCCATGTGGCGCCGCATAGACGATTCCGAAGCTGTCGGTGCCGCCGCCACAACGACCGGACCCGTGCGCAGCGTCGAGTGGCGCCGTTGAGCGCTTTTGAGTGCGCGGCCTGGAATACGCAGGATAGCCAGATCGGGCCGGTGATCACGCGCGACCAACTCCGCACGACAAGTTCGGCCATCCTCACGTCGGATCATTTCATCGAGTTGTTCACTACGTGCGCGTTTGCGATGATCAAGCCATCGCTCCGCCACACGACGCCCGCTCCGTGACGGCCTCCTCGGCCGAAGATCTGAACCGTTCCATGCCGGAGCGACTCAACAGGTCATCTCAGACGCACTCATTACTGATGCCAGGAGATGCAACGCGATTCACTGCCGTCGCCATCGGTTACTCCTGCCGCTCGGCGACGGTCACTGTAAGGTCCTTGACTTGGCCGCCTCGCAAGACACGTATCTTCAGGGTCTTCCCGACTTGCTCGGGATCGAGCGCTTCCTCGAGATCTGCGGTATCGGTCAGCGACTTGTCTCCCAGAGCGAGCACGATGTCCCCGATCGTCAGCCCGCCCTTGTCAGCAGGACCCCCTGGTTCAATCATGACAACGACAAGCCCCCGAGCTGGGCTGCCGGACGATCCCGGCGCGTTAGCGAGCCTGACCGGCTGAAGCGCTATTCCGAGAAAACCCCGTGCAACCCGGCCCTTGGTTAGAAGTTGATCGACCACGCGGTTCACCGTAGCGGCTGGGATTGTCAACACCGAGCGCTGTGGACCCGAGGTGTTGATGCCGATCACCTTTCCCTGGACGTCGATCAGCGGGCCGCCGGAGAAGCCGGTAAACGGCACCAGGTCGAGCCGTAAGGACTGGTCGATGCGGCCACCGCGCCACGTGCGCCATGCGCCGCTGAGTGCGCTGATGATACCGTGGCTCGCCATCACTCCCTGCTGTGGACGGCGTCCCACAGCCATGACAAAGTGCCCCACCCGGAGCTGGGTGGCATCGGCCAACTCGGCGCTAGCCGGCGAAGTGCCTTGCAACCGGAATAGAGCGATGTCGGTGCTGGGGTCGCCTCCGATTACCGTGGCGGATGAGGATTCACCCGTTGGCAATTCGATTGTCAGCTCTTGCTGAGCACGGATGGTATGTTCCGCCGTGACGACGAGGCCCTCACGCCAAACCGTGCCGCTGACACCGGCACGTCCACCCTCGTTCACGGTAACAATGCTGCGCCCGGCACGCTCGACAGCGCTGGCAAAGCTGTTAGAAAGGTCGAGAAGTACACTGCTCATGAAAACCTCCGCAGACTGTAGCCTGCCAGAGGTGATTCTCGCGGGACATACCAGTCGAGCGCATCACCCGTTCGACCAGGTCAGAACAGTATTTTCAGGGGATGTTGACCAGTCTTGTCGCTCGATGCAAGTGGAGCATTGCTAGCCGAGCGGCGCTGTCAAAGGCATATTTTTGCTCATTGTCCCGGGCACACCACTTGCAGCGTGGAACAACGCCGCTTCCCCAGTTCTTCGGTAAAGAACTTCTTGACCGCTTCTTCCGTGCGATCCTCGCCCACCCACAACAGC
>Ga0123355_10016638_pt1 | contig 11602 bp, 11 predicted proteins | sample TergutEmb28metaG_3_FD_89872 | JGI IMG/M metagenome (GOLD analysis project Ga0123355, IMG submission 89872) | Embiratermes neotenicus P1 segment gut microbial communities from Petit-Saut dam, French Guiana - Emb289 P1 | ecosystem: Host-associated > Arthropoda: Insects > Digestive system > Gut ...
CCTGCCGATGGGGATAATATTGCACTGTTTGTTTCGTCACATGGTTCACCTTGTGAATAGGGAACTTCACCGGCTTCATACCAAGTGTTTCCGTCTTGGGACGTCATGGTTATCCAATCGCCCTGTCCATCTTCAAACCGCCAGTAGGTTAGTACATATGTGCCTGTACCATTATAGAACTTGAGTTCTGGAATGTTTCTTCCAAATAGGTCTGATACTATCTGAACATCCCCGTTCACGCCTACTCGTACTAGACTGCCAAAGTCGGAACCATGTAAGAATGCGCCGCCTTCGTATACTACGTTACCCAGCCAGCTAGATGTGCTTCTGGCAATAATAGTCCAGTCAATAAGGTTGGGCGATGTAGCGTAGGCATACATGTAAGTTGCTCCATTGTCCGGGGTGAGTGGGACAAGTCCCAAAAACAAGTCTGGTGCAGATGCGTCTAAGCGATAGATATGACTTGAAACTCTAAACCCAGACCAGCTACTGCTGTACAGCGAATACGATACATCAAACTGGTGTGCGCCAACGCCTACCCAGTTTGCGGTGCGGCTTGCGGCTGCCATCAAAAACTGTGGTGAAGCCAGTAGTACGGACAACATCATAATTGTTGCCATGAAACCTGCTAAAACTCTTCTTTTCAATTGCATGTTTACATCCCCTTTAAAATATTTTTGTAATATTTTATATGAATATGTTTAAATATGCAACTACAAAAAAAGGGCTACGGCAATTGCCGTAACCCTGTAGATATTATGGTTTTTTCAACTCGGCTTTCAAATCAGCGATGAGGATTTCCAAATCTTCATTCTCCTCGTTCAACGATTTTTGTATCCGTTCCAAGTCACGCAATACACGTGTTTTGTAGGAGTCGAACTGCTCGTTTGTCATACCCATTATATCGCTCCTTTAATCTTTGTCCTTCATTTCCTCAAGAATCTTCTTGCGGGCTTCAATTACTTTGGTCTGTACGTCCATTGGGGCTTCGTCATAGCGTTCAAATTCCATTGTAAAGCTACCGCGCCCTTGCGTCATGGATCTTAGCTCTATGGAATACTTCAACATTTCGGAATGCGGGGCTTCGGCTTGTATTACCTGCTTCTTACCAATGCCCTCCATACCAAGTATGCGGCCACGGCGTTTGTTCATGTCGCCCATTATGTCGCCGGTATAGTCATCCGGTACGGTAACAACTACTTTCATGATAGGCTCAAGCAGGGTAGGCTTGGCTTTCATAAAACCGTCACGGAAGGCCAGTATCGCAGCCATTTTAAACGCAAGCTCGGAAGAGTCTACGGCGTGGTAGCTACCGTCTGTCAAGCGGGCTTTAAGACCAACAACAGGGTAGGCCGCTTGCGGGCCGGCTTTTACGCAGTCCTGTATTCCCTTTTCAACTGCAGGGAAGTACTGGCGCGGTACACTGCCGCCAACAACTGTTTCTTCGAATACATATGGTGTAGTCAAATCACCACTGGGCTCAAAGTCCATGCGAACGTCGCCGTACTGGCCACTGCCGCCAGATTGTTTTTTGAATTTGCCTTGTACGCTGGCTTTGCCTTTAATCATTTCGCGGTAAGGCACAAGCGGGGTGGAAAGTTCTACTTCTATTTTATAGCGTGCGCGCAAACGGTTAACGAGTACGTCAAGCTGTGCTTCGCCAATGCCGGATACGATTGTTTGCTTCGTTTCTTTGTTGATGGTAAATACAAGGGTCTTGTCTTCTGCCAAAAGTTTTGACAGGGATGAAGACATTTTGTCCTCGTCGCCTTTACCCTTAGATGAAATTGCGCGGGAGTACAATGACTCCGGCATTTTAATTGGCGGGATTTTGTAAGGCTCGGTTTTAAGTGCCAATGTGTCGCCGGTGTTTGTTGTGTCCAGTTTAAGTATTGCGCCAATGTCGCCGGCTTTTATTTCCGGCACATCAATTCTATCTTTGCCGCGCACTGTAAACAATGTGCTAAACTTCTCTGCATTTTCGTGGTTGGTGTTATAAAGCGGTGTGTCACGTTTTACAACGCCGCTGAACACACGGAACAAGCTTATGCGCCCAACGGATGGGTCGGAGATTGTTTTGAATACGAATGCGCAAACAGAGCCCGCTTCCGAACATGGAATAGAAACCATTTCGCCCGCTTTATCAACGGAGATTTTGCGGGTAAGTTCTGCTGCTGGGGGTACAAGGGTTGTAAGCATGTCAAGCATGGCGGCTACGCCAATCATGTCTTTGCCGGTTGCTGTGCCGCAAAGTACAGGCGACAAACTGCCGTTGGCAATGGCTGTGCGCAAGCCCTTTGTTTTTTCTTCGTCGGTAAGTTCCTCGTCGCCGAAGAACTTTTCCATTAGGGTTTCGTCTGTTTCTGCAATAGCTTCCAGCAACGAGCCGTGATGTTCTTCGTATGCGCTAACCATGTCTGCCGGTACGTCGCATGGGATTGTTTCCGCGCCGTTCCATTTATATGCCTTGCCTGTAAATGCGTCTATATAGCCAACTACCTTGCCGCCTTCCGAAAACGGAATTTGCAACGGTGCCACGGTATGACCAAATTTGTCGCGCATGTCTGCTACTACTGCGTTAAAGTCTGCATGTTCGTCGTCCATGCCGTTTACAAAAAGGATGCGCGGCAACTCTTGTGCATGTTCCCACGCAAGTTCCGTACCAACTTCTATGCCAGACTTGGCTGATACAAGAATAAGCGCCGCGTCAGACACGCTAAGGGATTCCTTTACCGCGCCAACAAAGTCCAAAAACCCGGGCGTATCCAAGAAGTTTAGCTTTGTATTGTTCCATTCAATTGGGATAATTGATGCGCCAACAGATGCTTTGCGTCTTGCTTCTTCTGGGTCGTAGTCGGAAACTGTGTTGCCGTCTTCTACACGGCCCATGCGGCTGGTGACTTTGGTAATGTGAAGCATTGCTTCCATTATTGAAGTCTTGCCGCAACCACTGTGCCCCATTACTGCCACGTTTCTGATTTCGTCTGCCGAATAAACTTTCATAAAATACCTCCCGTTTGTGTTTTGTGTCAATAGCATTATACTGGTAATGAGAAATAATTACAACATAATTACAGTTAGCGATACAAAATTTGCGAAAGTTGTGAAAAAACAAAAATCAACTGGTACGAAAATCGTACCAGTTGATTTTCGTTTTTTTGTTATTTGTTTTTTCCCGCGCCTGTGATATAATCACTACGAGGTGTAAAAGAATGCCAAGTGTTAGAAATGAATTACTAAAAGATGCCTTAAGCTGGGGCAAAACAATTTTGTTTGCTGTAGTTTTCGCGCTGCTATTTAATCGCTTTGTAATTGTAAATGCGCGCGTGCCGTCCGGCAGTATGGAGGCCACAATTCGTACCAATGACAGGATTATTGCCAACAGGCTATCATATATGTTTTCCGACCCGACCCGTTTCGATATTGTTGTGTTCCCAAGCCCAGACAGGCCCGACCAGCTAAATGTCAAACGCATAATTGGCCTACCGGGCGAGACGGTTAATATTGTGGATGGCTTGGTGTTTATTAATGATGAACCACGGCCACTGCGCCACGACTTTGTGTTGGGCGGCATTTCCGGCAATTTTGGCCCGTTCGAAGTACCGGACGGCCACTACTTTATGCTTGGCGACCATAGGGAAGACTCTGTAGACTCTCGTCGGTGGCAAACCACCCCGTTTGTATGCGGTACCGATATTTTGGGAAGAGTAGTGCTAAGATACTTCCCCGGCTTTAGAAATTTGAGAAATACGTAAATATTTAAGGAGGCGGAGAACGTGCCAAGAACAGATCGTCAGTCAGATAAGGAAACTTTGCTAATAGTAAAATTGCTAAAATTAGCACAGGCAGAGCATTTGCAAAATGACTCCAAAAGCCCCATACTTGATGAACTTATTGAAGATTTAGAAGAAATGTTGAAAAGACCATAATCTACCCGCCGGTATCCTTGGCTGGGAATAAAAAAGGAGCATAAAAATGAGCGAATTAAAAAAGGACATGCTTATCAAAGATGTCTTGGTAGTAGATAGGGAACTGGCAGTAATACTAATGAACCACGGAATGCACTGCGTAGGCTGCCCGTCTGCCGCGTCAGAAACGTTGGAGCAAGCTGCCGTTGTACACGGCCTAGACCCGGACGAATTATTGAAAGAAATGAATGCGTTTTTGCAGAATAAACAATAATGATGCGTAAAGCCCCGAACGGCTGATGTTTGGGGCTTTAATAAAATTATAGGAATTCATACGTTAGTTAGACAGGAGATGTTTCCATGAATGCGGTGCGCCAAGTCGTGAATGGCGATACATTAGCCAAAGTAATAAAGTTACCAAAGCACCTGCAAAGCAGACAAGTTGAAATAATTGTGATGCCTGTCGAACAAAACGTAAGACGCCGCCCTATAACGCGTAGTCAGCTAGAGGCATTGCTAAGTGGTTCAAATACAGAGGCTTTGACAGGCGCTCTGCCTGCCGAATTTGATGTAGAAATTGATCAAATTCGCATAGAAAGGCGAGCTAAATATGAGAGTCTTGATTGATACTAACATAGTGCTGGATGTATTACTAAAAAGAGAGCCTTATTATAAGCATTCTCAGCTGGTGCTGCTTGCAGCGGAGGAGCAATACATTTATGGGTATATTTCGGCATCAGCCATAACGGATATTTTTTATGTAACCAATAAGGCATTAAAAAGTACAACAGAAACGTATGCATTGCTCAAAAATCTTATTAACACTATAACTGTTGCCGCTGTAGATAATGAAATAATCACCGGGGCATTGGAATCAGACTGGGATGACTTTGAAGACTGTGTCCAATATTATGTTGGTGAAAGCGTTGACGTAGATTATATTGTCACCAGAAATCCAGCGGATTTTTTTAGCGGGGAAATAAGCACGATGTTGCCGGAAGCGTTACTAAATTTAATTGCCCCAGAGTAAGGTAATTTATAAAGGAGTTTTCACTAAACATGCCAAAACCAATTGTAGCCGTAGTTGGCCGCCCCAACGTAGGCAAATCTACATTATTTAACCGCTTGGCAGGCAGCCGCTTAGCCATTGTTGATGATACCCCCGGCGTAACACGCGACCGCCTGTATGCAGATGCAGAGTGGCTAAACCGCAATTTTACTCTGGTAGACACCGGCGGGCTAGACCCGGATTCCGAGGATCTTATGACCCGCCACATCTTTCGGCAGGCAGAGGCCGCGATAGAAAGTGCGGACGTTATCCTGTTTCTTGTTGACATCAAAAGCGGCATAATGGACGCCGACAGGCATGTTGCAGACCTTTTGCGCAAGTCCAAAAAGCCTGTGGTGCTTGTGGTCAATAAGGTAGATACCCCGTCCAAAGATAATCACGAGCTGTTCGAGTTCTACGAACTTGGGCTTGGCGACCCTGTGCCAATTTCCGCCGGGCAGGCACTTGGCCTTGGCGATATGCTGGACGAAATTGTGGCACACTTCCCTGCGTATTCTACAGATGAGGAAGATGATAGCCATATCCGCGTCGCAATTGTAGGCAAGCCAAACGCGGGCAAGTCGTCGCTCATAAACAAAATCTTGGGCGAAGAACGGCTTATTGTAAGCGACATCCCTGGCACCACTCGCGACGCGGTAGACACATATGTTACGCGGGAAGAACGCGACTACATTTTTATAGACACCGCCGGGCTGCGCCGCAAAGCCAAAGTCAAAGAAAATATCGAACGCTATAGCATGTTGCGCACAATCTCTGCCGTAGAGCGCAGCGATGTTTGCGTTCTGCTGATAGATGCAGAAGAAGGCATAACAGAACAAGACACAAAAATTGCAGGCATAGCTCACGAAAGTGGTCGCGCCGCAATTATCGCCGTCAACAAATGGGACAAAATAGAAAAGAACGACAAAACCATGCGCGAGTTCACCAAAAACCTTGAAACAGAGCTTGCCTACATGCCATACGCGCCAAAGCTGTTTATATCGGCTCTAACCGGCCAACGCGTACACAAGTTATTCGAACTTATTTATACCTGCTACCAAAACCACGCGCTCCGCGTTTCAACCGGCGTATTAAACGACGTTGTGCTAGAAGCCACGGCCATGCATGCCCCGCCAACAGATAAGGGCAGGCCGCTGCGTATTTACTACGCTACGCAAGTTAGTGTAAAGCCGCCAACATTTGTACTATTTGTCAACGACAAAAAGCTAATGCACTTCTCGTACACAAGGTATCTGGAAAATAGAATACGGGATGCTTTCGGTTTTGCCGGTACGCCCGTACACTTCATTATCCGCGAGAAGAACGAGAAGTAGCGCATAAAAGCGCATCGTTGCGCTCCCCGCAGGCGCAGCCGAGGAAGCCGAAGCGGGATTTACTCCCGCTGTAGCGGCGGGGTTTGGGGCAGAGCCCCATTCAAATAAAAAGGGGGACTTTTATAAATGTCAAACAAAAAACTAATTAACATCATGTCGGGCGTATTCGTAGTGATACTGCTTACGGCGCTGGGCTTCTTCATCTACGACCAGTACATGGAACGCAATTTTGTACCTTCACCGGATCTTGTACGCGAACCAGTGCCGCCACAGGCAGCACCGCCGCGTCCGGACAGAGTAGATCCGCCACAGCCCATTGAAGAACCGCTAAGCGAAAACGACAACGAAAACAGCGAACCAGAATATGTACCACCACCACCGCCGGAACGTGACCTCCTGCCTCGCGTAATCCAACTGCGGGAATATTACGGCAACCCAGACATTGTCGGCTACCTATATATACCCAACACCAACATTTCATACCCTGTGGTGCAAACAGGTAACAACGATTTCTATTTGGACTACGATATATACCTGCAACCATGCCGCTACGGCACCGTATTTGTAGACTACGCCGCCAACATACACGAGCTTTGGGACGACAACACAATAATCTTTGGCCACAACACGCGCTATGGCAACAAGTTTCACAATATCCGCAATTTCCACCGGGCAGACTACTTCAACGCACGCAGGTATATATACCTAACTACCCCCCACGCAGAAACTGTATGGGAAACGTTCTCCATCTTCCCAACCACAACACAGTACCCAAGCCGCGACTACATGATTACAAATTTCCCAACCATAGAAATGTTTTACGAGTTTATGCTGTATTTGCAATCTCGCTCGCTACACACTACCGATGTTGAGCTAACAAAGAACTGTCAAATACTAATACTTTCAACCTGCGCCACAAACAACCGCGCAAGGATTAACCGCTATATACTAGTTGCTAGGCTGGTAAGATAAAAAAAGGGCGACCGTCATGGTTGCCCTTTGTCATTGCGGGCTTGACCCGCAATCTAATTAACTAATCAATAAATATATACGCCGCGCGGTTTGCCGCGTCCCAGTAAAAATCTACGCCCAACACATTTATTACATATATCAGCGGTACAAATGTGCGGTTCTGCACAATAACCGGGGTTCCCATGTCTTCGGGAAGTGCCGTGCCAATTGGCAGTGCGTGATTTTGGCCAGCTAAGTCAAAAGATACAACGCCATCACGCATATCAAGGTTGGTTGCGCCCATTGCGGTTGCTACAACACGGAGTGGCACCATTGTACGGTTGTCTGCAATAAACGGTGCGGCTTCCAGCGTACCGGGTACGCCGTTGTTCATAAATGTAGTGCTGCCAATTGCAAAGCGTAGGCCGGGTCTTGCTTCTGTGCCAACTATACTATGGAAATTAGCTACCCAATCTTCGCCAGATACATTAACGCGTTGGTGCTGGCCGTTGTTTATGTGGAACAGCGATGGCACCGTAGTTACACCAAAGCGGTCAAGAGCCGCTGCGCGTTGCGGGTGTCCAACCAGCATGTCTGTATTGAAATAGTATACCGTGGTGCCTGTCGAAAGTGCCAAGTCGTACAGCGTACGGCTAAACGGGCCGCAGGCCGGGCATGTTGGCCGCCCAAAGTATACAAATCCGTTTTGTATTGCCAGAAATGCTTCAACATCCGTCACAAGCCTAAAGTTGCCAGAAACAATTTGCCGGCCTCCAATAAAGTCCACAACTTCGCGAGCGGTAGCGTAGCCATCAATAAATTCGCCTGCTTCGGTTTGCGCCGTTACGATTACTGTAAAGTTTGCCTCGCGAAGCATGGTGAAGTTTTCTGCAGTAGCGGGTATGATTTCGGACAAAATGTTCCATGTGGAACCGGGGCGCGATATGCCTGCGATAACATTGTCGTTGGCATCAAGCACTGCAATACGCCAGTTGGAGTTCTGCCTTTCTGCGGTACGTGTCATGCTTAGAATGTGGGCATCTAGGTCAATGGCCCTTAGCTCTGTGTCTGCATATGCCGTAATGGCAAATGCTAGGGATAGTAACAAAGCTGTACAAAACAATTTCATTTCTTCCACCTCATTTTTTTCTTTTATTATATTACGACAAGTTTAGTAATGTCAACAAATTGTCACTGAATTTTATCTAACTTTTGCCAAAGTTATTGCTGCCGCAATTGGTCAATGGATAAATGCAGTGCCGGGCGTACCCCTGCCAAATTCTGAACACCCCACCCATACCGGTTGCCAACATGGCAAGCCATATTTGCCGTGCCCATGCCCAGCGTATCTACCGAACGGTGCCATACCAGCATTGCCTCCCATGTGCCGGGCGCATCCAGCACCCGCGAGTCAAATGCACGGTCAAACCCGTTTAGTCGCCATAGGCCACTGCGGCCATGCAGGGTTGTACTGCTGCGCCAGTCTTCATGCCGTGGGACTTCATAGTTCCAGCGAAGGGTGGTTTCCGGGTCATGCGCGGTTATCAAAAAGGTTTGAAATGTTGCGTCATCTTTATCATGCCCCAAAGTGCGCGTTTCAAAATCGGATGGTAGCCACAGCAGGTCACTGTTGGTTGGTACAAGGTTTGTGTGCGGCCAGTGGTTGTAAAATGGACCAATAGAAAGGCCATCTTTACCGTTGATTATATTCATATGCGGCCGCCCAAACGACCATATGCGACCAACTGCGCCAAGGCCGCCATTGGCCCGGGTAGAACCCGGGTAATTTGTGTTGTATACCGTAAAATGGCCAGATGCATAAAATTGGCCAAGCATATTTGTGCCGGTTTGTGTGCGGCTGCTTTGCCAGTTGCCGGGTACGTCTTTTGGTGCTACCAAGTAATGTGCAACGTCAAATTGTGCAAGCAGGTAGTCTAGGTCGCGCAGCAAATTGGCGCGTATAATGCTTGCACTATAATTGTTCTCCAAAAAGAATTGGTCGCTTGGTGGCAGGTTGTTTGCTATACAGTGGTCGCTTAGTATTGTATTTTGGCTGTATTCTTGGATGGCGTGCCAGTACAGTCCGCCATTGGCGTTTATATGCAGGTATCTTTCGTCCATACGTCCAAGCAGCGCGTCGTATCTACTGCCATTAAAGGCAGAAAGCCGGTACGGTTGCATCATCCATAGGGTCAACACATCGCTTTCGCCATATACAGACCGGTACACAAGTTGCCACCACTGGCTTGTAAACTCTGTAAGATGTCCGTTTTCTACACCGTATTTATCTGGCACCATTTCAAATAGCTGTATTACAATCGCGCCAGATTCATCCATGTCTGCAGCATCTGGCATCACAAAGTTAGAAAAGTCCTGTGCCGTAATATAGGTGAATGGTGCGTCTGCATATGCCATGCCAGATGGCCAGTGTTCTTTTACTGTTCGCATCATTGGGTCAAGTGCCGGATTATCAATAATATTTATCAATTTTCCAAGTACATCTGCGTTTACTTCCCCGTCTGCATTAAACAACGGCCGGGTAGACACCTTTAGAATGTTATGGTTTTCGTAAAACATCATATGCCCTTCAAAGTCTGGCGGCGGCGCAAAAACCGTCCGCTGCATAATGATAAAAGTACATGCTGCCGCCAAAATTGCCAACCCTGCTGTTGCAAATTTGTATTTCTTTTTCATTTTGCCGTCACTCTCCTAATAAAAAGGGGCTCTGTATATCCCTGTTTTTTGCCAGTTTTGCTGGTGTTCTATAAGGGTATCATATCATATTTTGCGCGCTTGGCCAAGCTACCCTAATTCAGAATGAATATGTGTAAATTCCCCACTGTGAAATAAATATTGATAAAAAACTTGACAAACTACACGCAATGTGGCATTATGTGTTTGTGACTGACAACGCAAACGTTTCTATGCCATGGACGGGTTTTGCCATCTCCGGAAGAGGCTATACGCCTTGAAACGGACCGCACCGCTCCCCGCTTTAACCTTTGTACTTCAGTTGCACCACCGCCGCATCGTATGCAAGGGGGTGAGCGCGCCAGGCTTTGGATCCGGTCTTGGCGGCGCACCCATGCTAGCAACTTTCATGTGTATTGTGGCACTTTAGCCGGAGCCCGGGCTCTGGTTTTACTTAGAACACAGTAATTGAATAAAAAATAGGCTCGCCCCGGAATCTTTAGGCGACAGCTTTCATACCATGTCTACCGCTATACCAACGATTGAGCATCACTTTCGTATGTGGTGGACTTGGTGTTGAAATTTTCGTCATTGAGATTGCGGGTCAAGCCCGCAATGACAGAGCTTTTTCACCTCTGTTTGGAACAAAAAAATCCCGCAACCATGCCTGATTGCGGGATTTTTTACGTAGCTATGCCTAGCCACGATTTGCCTGCTGTCATGCCTGACTGCAGTGGCATCCCCATTTGCCGTGCCCGGCGCAGGGGATTAGCCTATGCCTGCTAACTGTGCCCAGTAGCAGGGGTTTTTCCGTTTGCTATGCCTAGCTCCGGGAAGAACCTGTGCTTGCAACCTAGTCAGTCCATTGCTGAACCTGCCGGTTGCAAGCCGTTGCCCGCGCAGTGTGCCCACTTTGCGGAACTTTGGTATTTCTTATGCTGCGGTTTGTTTCTTGTTGAGTTTTTTCATTGTTGCAAGTGCTGCAAGTGATAGTAACATTATTGAAACTGGTAATACTGGGTTAGTGCTGGTGTCGCCGGTTTGTGGGTTAATACGGCGACCTGCTGCTGCTACTTCTGTTGGGGCTGGGCGACGACCTGCGCCTGCTATTGCCCAGTCATGAATTCGGTCTCTTACAGCAGCTGAAACAATCAGCAATGGTGTACCATTGTAACCTGGTTGACCTGTTGATGGGTTAATAAAGATAATTTCGGTGCCGTTGCCATTGAAGCTTTCTATGACTACATAGTTCCAGTTTGGAGGCAGTACAATTTCGATATCATCTAGGCTAACATCCGGTGGTAAGAAGATTGAGTAGTAGCCTTCGTCGTTTATACCAGGTTGTAATGTAATGTTATCGTTGTCTACATACTCGATAATTGGACTATCTGGTGTTCTTGGTTCAAGTGTTGTGGGAGGTGTTACAACCGGTGTTTCGATTAACGGTACGTCACTTCCGTTTGCACCATTGAATCCGTTTGCACCGTTGAATCCGTTACTTCCATTAAATCCATTAGTACCGTTTGCACCATTGCCACCGTTTACTGGTGGTAGTGGAGGAGGAGGTGGATTGTCGGTGCCGTTACCGCCAGAGCCGTTACCGCCAGAGCCGTTACCGCCAGAGCCGTTACCGCCAGAGCCGTTACCGCCAGAGCCGTTACCGCCAGAGC
>Ga0123355_10016639_pt1 | contig 11601 bp, 10 predicted proteins | sample TergutEmb28metaG_3_FD_89872 | JGI IMG/M metagenome (GOLD analysis project Ga0123355, IMG submission 89872) | Embiratermes neotenicus P1 segment gut microbial communities from Petit-Saut dam, French Guiana - Emb289 P1 | ecosystem: Host-associated > Arthropoda: Insects > Digestive system > Gut ...
TAAAAAACTTGACAAAAAGTCTCTCAACGGAATAAAAAAGCTGGATCCTCTACGATTGGTCCAGCCAAGGTTATGTAATGATTGTACATTCGGTCATTTTTTCACTGTTCTTTCTCCAATCCGCATCGGAGGCTTTGGGCGGAGACATGGTGATGGCCAATGCATATTGGAGTTTAGCAAACACTATCGGCACAGTGATTGTGGGCGTTTTGGCACCGATTTTAGGGACCCTCTCCGGTTATAATGGGATCAAAAAACTGATATTTACCGTACTCGCTTATCTGGGGATTATAGGCACCATTGCTTTGGCAATAGTACCCGAACATTTATGGTGGCTGTTACTATTAACCTTCATCATTGCTTCAATAGGTTTTTCGGGAAGCAATAAAATTTATGACGCTTTTTTAGTGGATGTTTCCGATAAGGAAAATATGAACCGGGTATCCACTTTGGGATTTGGTTTTGGGTATATTGGCGGCGCTTTGCCGTTTATCCTAAGTATCCCCATTGTTATTTTGGCCCAATTTGAAATGATTGGTATATCCCTGGTAACAGCATACCGTATTTCCTTTTGGATCGCCGCCATCTGGTGGATTGTCTTTAGCATCCCTATGTTTAGAAATGTCAAACAAAAAATAGGCGTAGACAAAGAATCACAATATATTCGAAAAAGCTTTATCCGAGTGTGGATAACATTTAAAGAGATTAAGCAGCACAAATATATCCTGATATTTTTAATTGCGTTTTTCTTGTATAGCGACGGATTAGGTTCTATTATCCGTTTAGCCACCAGTTATGGAATGACCATTGGGCTACCGCAACACACACTTTTACTGGTGTTACTGGTCACACAATTTGTAGCCTTCCCCTGTGCGATTATCTACGGCAAAGTATCGGAGCGAATAGGAGCCAAAAATATGATTTATTTTGGGATCGGCACCTATTGCGTCATTTGCATGATTGCCCTGTCAATGGATCCCACCAGAGATATGCACTTTTTAACCGCCATGTTTTGGACTCTTGCCATGTTAGTGGGTACAGCCCAGGGTGGGGTACAAGCCCTAAGCCGCTCATATTTTGGACGAATCATCCCCAAAGAAAAATCCAACGAATTTTTTGGTTTTTATAATATTTTTGGACGCTTTGCTTCGGTACTTGGCACTACATTTTTTGGTGTGGTCTCTATTGCCACAGGACAGCCTCATTATGGCATTGGTGTTATAGTGATCCTTTTTATTGCCTCCGCCATTGTATTTCGCTTTGCTCCCGACGACAGAAAATTTGTTAAATCCTAAATTCCTGTCCTTGTGTTAGGATGTGATAACGCGGCTTATATTCATTGCTTAAGGTTTCAAATAATTCCTTATCATACGCGCGAGTCCAAAAGTAATTGTCATCGGTTATATGGTAAGTATCTCTGTGCTGAGGAAAAATAAACCGCGGGTTTAGTTTTTCTATCAGCACTTTTGATTGGCGCATATGCATATTATGTTCGGTTGGAGAAACCATCAGTATATCCACTTCCGGCAGTTCAAAATGCTGTTCCAACAGCACCGAATCACCCGGGTGAAACAGATTTAGGCCCATTGCCGATATCAGATACCCACAATCCGCCACATTATAATGTTTATAGATCGAACCCAAAATATGCCCATGTATGGCGGGGACGGGGGTGATTAAAAAATCATCGCCAAATAACGCAATCGGTTTACCGTGATGGGCCACAATAATACGCGAAGTTGGAATATCTGCTTTTTGGGCCGAATCCAAACAGCTGGCCGGCAATATAAAGCGGCAATCCGACTCGTTAACCAACCGCCTTGCGGTAGGCAAATTAAAATGATCACCATGTTCATGGGTAACCAACACCGCGTCGGCACTGGCAATACAGTCAGTGGGAATCCCTTCTAAAGAAATGCGATGGCTTCCTTCTTCCAAATCCGGATCAATAAGCAAGTGAATCCCGCCAAAGCGTACTTGCCATCCCGCGTTTCCAAGCCAGCACACGCCGCAAGTTTTTGTGTTTTCTGTCATATCAATCTCCAATCTGCTACATTGTATCTGCAATTCTCATTAAGCCCCTTGTATCTCTGCCAACGTTTCAATTACAGCCACCGCTCTGTCAATATCCATTTCATCAAGCAGCGGCTTTGCAGGGGCAAGTACATATCCTCCATCTGCTTTAAAAAGATTATGCAGCCGCAGGATTTCTGCCCGTATTTCTGCAGGGCTGCCTTTTGTTAGTATGCCTTGACTGCCCAAACAACCCCAAAACGATAAACGGCTGCCCCATTTGGCTTTTATCACTTCCGGAGCCATACCATAAGCTTCCGGCTGCACACTTTCGTGACAATCCAATCCTATTTCAATCAAATCATCATAAATTTCAACGATACTTCCGCAGGAATGTTGGATCGCTTTTTTCCCTTGCCGGTGCACTTCAGCATATACTTTTGCCCAACAGGGCTTTATAAATTTGCGCCAGCGTTCCGGTCCAAAAATAACCCCTCGTTGATCTCCCCAGTCGTCGCCAAAAAGATATGCGTCCGCGGGAACATCTTCGCAGGCTTGAAGCATAGCCAGATACAGGTCCGTAATTTTATCCACAAGCTCTCCGTAAAAATCCTCATCGGTATGCATATCGGTTAAAGCGTTTTCAAAACCCCGTATCCGCCATGTGTTTTCAAATATTCCCCATCCCATGTTAATCATACGATAGTGCTCGTTATCTTCATTATATTTTTTTATCGCCTCAGCCTTATCTCTAAAAATAGGCTGGGTAAAAACATCCTTATCCGGAAGCTTATAATCAGCCATCGACGGCGTCTCTAAAGGCGGCTTTTCCAGATGCCAAGGCTTCATATCCATCCGCCAAAGAGCACCAAAAGCATCCCGTTGATAACGGTCATCAATCACTTCAAAGAGCTGTGTGTCTACATCTAAATAAGCACAGGTAAATGCACGCAGCTTTTTGCGTTCCCACGCTTCGTCTCCAAAATATTCCGAAAGTCGCGTATATAAACCGGGTTCAATCTCGAGGGTAAACGGTGTCACATCGGTGCCTTCATGATTTAAACGTTTTTGTATGATAGTCCTTGCGTTCATCTTATGATCCCCCTTTATAGTGGATGAAAATTTACAAAGGCATCATATCACAAAAAATAAAAAACAAAAAATGCGCCGATAAAATTCACTAACCGGCGCATTGGGTGATAAGTTCGCGGGCATCCCAAGAGTGTCTACCACGCGATGATTAAAAGGAGGGGGGAATTGACGCCGAAAATGCTCTCCGGCGCTAGAAGCCGTAAACGCAGCTTCTTATCGAGAATTAGAAATTATCAAGAATATTTTCACCGAGAGTCGCTTGGAGAGTCAGTTGATCACGACCTCCTCTGATGATTAGGATCTCTACGGTGTCGCCTACATTGGCTCGGCCGATTTCTTCTACAAGCTGTTCCATATTCAGAACAGTGCGGCCATTAAAACTGGTGATAATATCACCGCGTATGATACCGGCTCGCTCTGCGCTGGTACCGGGTATCACACTTTCTATATAAATCCCAATGGGAGGGATTCCAATTTGAGTTGCAAATTCTTCATCAACATTTTGCCCTTGTATACCCAAGAAAGGTCTGGGCGTGGAGTTCATTATTTCTTCTATGATAGGTTTGGCCACATTAGATGGGATAGAAAAACCCATGCCTTCTATGGCGTAATGCTCTGTAGAGGCCAGCCATTTATTAATACCGATGACCTGTCCGTCTTTATTTACCAAAGGGCCTCCGCTGCTACCCGGGTTAATGGCCGCATCCGTCTGCAATACCCGCAGAGTGCGTCCCATATACTCAACATCTTTTTCTCCGGCACTGATAATGCCGCTGGTGGTAGAATTGCCTTCACCCATAGCATTGCCAATGGCTAAAACCACATCGCCCACTTGCATGGCGTCTGAGTCACCAAAGACAGCTATAACCACTTCATGTATCCCTAATCTCTGAACATCCGCCGCAGGCACCGAAATAACCGCTAAATTTGCATCTATGTTACGGCCTACTAAACGGGCAGAAACAGGCTCCTGCTCCATAATGGAGACATTTACTTCCCTGGCGCCCTGGATAACATGTTGATTAGTCACAATAAATATCCGTTCGTCATCTTTTGCGAAGATGATACCCGACCCGCCTCGGTATCCTAATTGATCAACACCAAAAAACGGATGAGCCAGTTGATTTTGAAACACAGTGGAAATACTCACCACTGCCGGGTCTACTAATTTCACCACATCGGCTAAAGAGCCTTCACGGGCAACATCTATACCTTCACTGCCAAATACAATGCGGGTACTGCTTATGTTTTGGTCAATCATGCCGTATTCCGGGTTATTGCCCGGCCCACGATCCGACATGCCTGTGCGGTGTTGCAAAAACGCGATCCCAAAACCCATCCCAACGCCAAGGGTTCCTGTTCCCAGGGTGCATATGACTAATAATGCGATGATTAAACGCCGATAAGGTCTTAGGCGCTCGTTGAGAGTAGGGGGTTTTTGCTTAATGGTCTCGGTATAAAATTTTTCCGGTGAATCCGAAGTATCGGAAACTGTTGCAAGTGTATAGCTTGGAGTAATATCGCTGTCTGTAAGTTCTTCTGTATGTTCCGTAGAATAGGATAAGTTTACCGGTTCAGACACAGGAGAGGATACGTCAGGTGATTCCACTATATCGGTTATTTCTAAAGCTTCCGTTAATTCTATCGGTCTATAGGTGTGCAAGTCCCGTTCTATATCCTGTTGGATTTTTTCAATCTCTGAAAAATTGTATGGATCAAACGGCGATCCGGCCTGGCCTATGTTTCTTTTAAATTCATCTGCCATACAATCTACCTCCTCTGAGAACTACTATAAACGTCAGATTTGAATAATCTATGAACGTTTTGTAAATATTCTATCCCATGAGAAGGCTAAAAGCAAACCTTTGAGGCATATTATAATTAATTTTGTATATACAATGTTGGCGGCTGTCCTTCTTCATGCATCCGTTCCTGCCACCATTCCACAATTCTAAACCGAAGGGTCACACTTGCATCTCTTTGAGAGTGATTCATAATCGCATATGTTTCATCTGACAGCAAATGCCTTAGCAAAGTATAATCGTCAAATATCATTTCTTCGGAAGGCGGCGTCGCTGCCTCTATATAGCACAATGGGGGAAACATCACACACCACCAATTGCTTCCGCGACCTTCTCCAATGATGATACGCAAGGCTTCATACTCCCCCGCAGGAAACGCCATATCTCCATACATACGAGTAGGGAAAAAAGCATTGCCCAACAGTGCCTTAACCGGGTAGTCAAAACCTTCGTTTTGCAATATATAAGCCGCATACCCTCGAATATCCTCTATATGTTCCAACAAAAATGTCCGTGTATCCTCTATACCGGCAGCCGGATCTAATTTATTTCCAAAACGATCTAGTATACTGTCTCTAACCAGGTTTTTAAGAATTTGATCCTGTGTCCCGTCACTATTAGCCATGACATGAAAGCGTATAACATTTTGTGATATCTCATTTTGGATATTCTTTGCATATGTTTGAGTGTACATAGTGATCATTAAAGCCAAAAAAAATCCAATGACTGATGCAGCCAGCCATATTTTTATTTCTTTTTCGATTATTTTTTTCATAAAGCCTCCCTTATTCTTTGCTGGATTATTGCCATGAAATTGGGTGGCTATACTTTTTACTATTTTAAAAACCATTGTAATAATATTTCCAAAGCCTGGGAAAATTCTTTCCGAGGCTTTTTCCACGGCTTTTTGCCTTGTAAAGCGGCTACAGTTATGTTAAATTTAGCACTGCAATAATTCTCAGTTATATTCTAAAAAGAAAGCCTGTGACGCTATGAATATCGGTATTTTCACCGATACCTACCACCCGCAAATAAACGGTGTGGTCACTTCTATTCGTATGCTGGAAAAGGAATTGATCCGGCTTGGTCATCGTCCTTTCATTTTCACTACCACTGACCCTAACGCTGCACCTATAAGCCCTAATGTGTTTCGGCTGCCCAGTATGCCTTTAACTTTTTTACCGACTCATCGGGTAGCTATTTTATATTCCCCCGCTTTAATGCTTAAAATGAAGTCCCTCCGCCTGGATATTATTCATACGCATACAGAATTTCCTTTAGGGATTTTTGGCAAGCTCATGTCGGAGATATATCGTATACCCATGGTACACACTTTTCATACCATGTATGAGGATTATGTACATTATGTGCTCAACGGATATTTAATTACACCTAAAATGGCACAGCGTTTTAGCCGCGTGTTTTGTAATCGGGCCAATATAGTGATTGCGCCGGTGGATAAAACCCATAATTATCTTAAGGAAATTGGTGTAACCCGACTGATTAAAACAATCCCCACAGGATTGGACTTTACTCCCTTTGCCGCCGAAAATTTTTCGCAAGGCGAATTGGCCCGCACTAAATTGGAGCTGGGGATCGCATTGGACGACCCTGTAATCATTTCGATAGGGCGGGTAGCCAAAGAAAAAAGCTTAGATGTATTGATTAGCACCATGCCACAACTTTTAGAACGGCTGCCTGCAACCAAATTGGTTATCGTAGGGGATGGCCCGCAAAAAACAGAACTTCAACAAATGGCCAATGCATTAGGTATTTCACGTTCTGTCATATTTGCCGGGTCCCGTCCGTGGGACACCATAGGCAAATATTATCGGCTTGGAGATGTTTTTGCCACAGCTTCTACCTCTGAGACTCAAGGGCTGACTTACATTGAGGCAATGGCTTCTAAAGTACCTGTGGTTGTTAAAAAAGACCCTAGTTTTGAAGGATTGATTAAACATAACGAAACCGGATTTATTTTCGAGGATACCCGGGGCGCGGCTGATGTTATATATCACGCATTGACAAATCGCAATCAGACAGCAAAAACAGTGGAGCGCGGGTTTGAGGCTATCCAGCCCTTATCCGCTCGTCAGTATGCTTTAAATGTGGAGAAGGTTTATAAGTTGCTTAGGGGTACTTCGATATGAGGCGATTTTCAACTTAATTCACTATAAGACTAATTTTCGGAAGGAGAATGGAAAATGAACAAACCTTTAAACGCGCTGTTAGTCGGTGTCGGAGGATACGGTACCGTATATTCCGATTTTCTACTGAGTGGAGAGTTTGACGAGGATTTTCGTATTGCCGGGGTAGTGGACCCTTATGCCAAAAACTCCCCCTGCTACGACGCTTTAAAAACAAAAGCCCCCATCTACGATCATATGAATGATTTTTTTGCAAAACATAAAGCCGACCTTACCATCATTGCAACGCCTATCCATTTGCATTATGAGCAGTGTATCACTGCTTTAGAAAATGATTCCCATGTACTGTGCGAAAAGCCGTTGGTACCTACACTGGATGCATTAAACCGATTAGAAAAAACCGCGCAAGATAAAGATAAAATCCTGGGGGTCGGATTCCAGTGGTGCCATTCAGATGTCATGCTGGCATTAAAGCAACGTATATTATCCGGAGAGTTTGGCCGCCCACTTCGCTTTAAAAGCTATGTAAGCTGGCCAAGGGACTGGGCTTATTTTAACCGTGGTGTACAATGGGCCGGTAAAATAAAAACAGAAACGGGCGAGTTAATTCACGATTCCGTCGCCTCCAACGCCACCGCCCACTACATCCAAAACATGCTGTTTCTTTTAGGCAACACCATGGAAGAATGCGCTCCCTTAAATAACACCCAGGTAGAATGTTATCGCGCCAATGATATAGAGTCTTTTGATACCATTGTTTTTAGGGGAAAAACCGGAGATTTAACAGGCAACTCAATGCCTGAAGTGTATTACACCGCCTCCCATGCCACCTATTATACGATACATCCCGTTATGGATTATGCTTTCGAAAAAGCTCGTATATGGGTTAATGTAACTGATCAGGACAGGGTATGTACCCTTCACCATGCAGATGGCCGTGTGGAAAATTTGGGCCTTGCCCTGAACGACGGCGAAAAAAACCGTCTTCGCTATATGGCAAAGCGGATTAGAGGCCAGCAGGCGCATATTTGTACTGCCCATATGGCTAGGCCTATTACTGCTCTTATTGATTCTGTGTTTAAGCAAGTGCCTTTCCACAACTTTCCGGAGGAATTTGTGGTACGTGACCAGCAATCTCAATCTACATATGTAAAAAATCTACATTTGGATCTTTGGGATTGTTTTAATCAAAACAAGTTGCCTTCAGAGATGGGACTGGCTTGGTCTCAAAAGGCTACGTCTATAAATTGTACGCTCTAACCCTTTGCATCATAATCCTGTTTCAAAAGCAGACTCTCCCATAACTCCTTCGTATATGGTATAATTGGAAGTCTTCTGTGCATTTATTCCTATGAGGTGTGTTATGATCGCTTATATCAAAGGGACTGTGGAACAGCTTAACGATCAGTCTGTAGTATTGGACAATCAAGGCATTGGATATATCATCCATGCGTCTTCTGCCACCCTCAGCCGCCTGCCTCGTAAAGGGGAAACGGCTCAATTATATACATATTTCCAAGTGAAAGAGGACGATATGTCCCTTTTTGGTTTTTTATCCCAAGAAGAGATACGACTGTTTCGTCTCCTTATCTCCATATCCGGCATCGGCCCCAAAGTGGCTACGGCTATTTTGGCAGTCATGTCTCCTGTTCAAATTATGACTGCCGTTGTCAGCCAAGACTCCGTCGCTTTTAGTAAAGTTTCCGGTGTCGGCAAAAAAACTGCCCAGCGTATTACTTTGGAATTACAGGACAAAATAAAAACACAGGACTGGGGATCGGATCAAGAAAGCATAGATATGCAATCCGTCGCTTCTTCCGAAAAGCAGGACGCTATTGACGCACTCTTGGCCCTAGGCTATGGACGCAGCGAAAGTATGCGTGCCGTACTAGCCGTAGCCACGGAAGACATGGCTACAGAGCAAATTATCCGATTTGCTTTAAAAAAATTGATGTAAATAAACACTGATATTAATCAGAGTTAACGCGTAAAATGTACTGAATATAAGGAGATATCATGCCTCCAGAACGTAAGATTAAAACCTCTTCGGCTGCTTTAGAGCGGGAACAAAAAGACGAAGAAATAGAGCAAAAACTTAGGCCCGCCCGTTTTGATCAATACATAGGGCAATCCAAAGTAAAGGAAAATATGCGGGTATTTATAGCCGCCGCCAAAGGCCGCCAAGAACCTTTGGATCATGTACTCCTATACGGTCAGCCCGGTCTCGGAAAAACCACGCTTTCCCACATTATTGCATCGGAAATGAAAGGCCAGCTCCGCATCACCGCCGGGCCTGCCATAGAGCGAGCCGGAGATATGGCCGCGATATTAAACGATCTTGGGGAAGGGGATTTCCTTTTTATTGATGAGATACACCGCTTAAATCGTACCGTGGAAGAAATGCTTTATCCCGCCATGGAGGATTTTTCCATGGATATCGTCATCGGCAAGGGGCCTTGGCAAAAAGTATACGTTTGGATTTGCCGCCTTTTACTTTAATCGGCGCGACGACACGAATAGGGCTTTTGACAGCGCCTTTACGGGATCGATTTGGGGTAATACACCATCTGGAACCCTATGAAGTAGCGGATTTATGTACTATCGTCCAGCGATCCGCCACCGTACTGGGTGTAGAAGTCGCCGATGGAGGCGCAGAAGAAATCGCACGCAGAGCAAGAGGCACACCCCGTATTGCCAACCGGCTTCTCAAGCGTGTCAGAGACTTTGCCCAGGTAGAGTTTGACGGTGCCATTACCGAAATCGTGGCCAAATCCGCATTGGATCGGTTAGAAATAGATACCATGGGACTGGACACGGTGGATATGAAAATACTCAGCGCTATCATCCATAAATTTGGAGGCGGACCTGTGGGATTGGATACCTTAGCCTCCAGCATCGACGAAGAAGCGGGTACTTTAGAAGATGTGGCTGAGCCGTATTTACTACAGTTAGGATTTATTCAAAGAACCCCTAGGGGACGAATAGTGACTCGATTGGGCTATGCCCATTTAGGTATAGATGCTCCGGAGGAGCCTGTAAAACAGTTAGGTTTGGGTGAATTGTCATAGTATATAAAACGCACTGTGACAAATATATAGATAACCAGGAGGATACATCAATGAACGATCAAATGAACGAGCAACATCATGAAGAACTTACCCGGGTAGTGGCACCCGGAGCCAGAAAAATGAGTATAGTCCAGCGGATTATCAGCATATTTATCGCCCCCGGTGAGCTTATGCATAATATTAAAGCCCATCCGGTGGTGTTGGCGCCGTTGATTTTATGTATAGCTATAGGCTTGCTGTCTATGCCCGTGACCTTACAGGGGCAAGATTTGCTCAACCGCGAACTGTCTAACATCTCAATCGAAAGATACGGCATCGATTTAATGAATTTGGCAGCCGGAGCAAATGAGTATGGTGATGACCTTACGGGTGCCTTGGGCGTTGTTACTTTGGTAACCACTATTGCCGCAACGATTATAGGCCCGGCACTGATCAGTTTTATTACTGCATTGGTATTGCTCGTACTCTCTAAAATTTTAAGAGGTCAAGCAAAGCTTGGACAGCTATTTTCTATGTATCTGCATGTATATGTCTTATCCCTTATAGGGTCGTTAATAAGTATTTCGCTTATGGTTATGACCGACAATTACTTGGATATGACATCATTGGCAGCTATTATTATGCCCGATGGCAACATATCCATGTTCTCATTTAATGTGCTGTCCGGTATTTCTGTATTCATCATTTGGGCTACGATTCTTACTTATTTGGGTGTAAAAATCATAAATGATTTTTCCGGCGTTAAAGCCTGGATCGTTACGGGCATCTCTTTCTTAGGCTGGCTTGCCATACATGTAGGCACTTTTATGTCCACATTTCTCATATGGGATGCCATGGGCATGGGAATGTAGTTGTTAAACATATAGCAAATTTTTTTTAACCAGGAGGATTTAATGGATAGCAACGAGACAAAAAAAAGCAACACTAAAAAAATTATTATAGCCTTGATTGCAGTAGTTGCAGTCGGCGGTTTTATCGCTTTTAATGTATTTAACGCCAATCAAACAGAAGCGGCTTCCGGCGTTGCCAGAAACGCTTTGCCTGTACATTGGGAATACCCGTCCATACAAACCATTGTAAGCCGGGTCAATGCCAGAGGCACTGTGGAGCTGGTCGACAAAACAATCGTCTTTCCGGAAACACAAGCTCAAATCGTGACGGTTCATGTCAATGTAGGGGATGAAGTCCAAGTAGGGGACTTGCTGGTCACTTACGACGACAGTGTCCTTGACACCCTTAACGATAATCTGGCCGAAGCCCGGTTAGCTTTGCAGGCTGCGGAGCTTGGTCTTGCAGCTACCCGAATTGCGCCTACCAATACAGAACTCCTTGCGGCGCAAAACCAGATCGAGCAAGCACGTACCAATATCGCCAACATTCAGGCGCAGCTCAATCAAATAGATTTACAAATCAGCCAGACCCAGGACAGTATTACCCAGGCTCAAAGCACTCAATCTGATGTTCAAATGCTGTTTAACA
>Ga0123355_10016640_pt1 | contig 11601 bp, 5 predicted proteins | sample TergutEmb28metaG_3_FD_89872 | JGI IMG/M metagenome (GOLD analysis project Ga0123355, IMG submission 89872) | Embiratermes neotenicus P1 segment gut microbial communities from Petit-Saut dam, French Guiana - Emb289 P1 | ecosystem: Host-associated > Arthropoda: Insects > Digestive system > Gut ...
GCGGTAATGAACCTTCGGGTTCCGTGAAATGCGGGGAATTTCTTGACTAGCTGCAAACCAGTTAGCTTCTCTAGAAGGACTCTGCACCATGGAGTAAGTAAGTAAGTAAGTAAGTAAGTAAGTGCATATTCCATAATTACATCGGCCATAAAATTTGGGATCTCTCGTACGGGTAATATAATGTCCTGCCCTGATACAGGGATTCCTTCTTACTGTAAGCAAAACAATTAATTTACTGAAAAATATTTCCATTTATGAATTGCCGTCATTCCTTTATTTATTCTTCCTTAATTGTTGGACCTAGTGTATCGTTTGTGAAACCATCCGCCGCTACGCTGGCGGCTTAAAATGAGACTGCCTTAAAATATCGAAAAGCGTTAGGTAATGGTTTGTACTTTGCCTGGAGACTGGAATGAGACAAAAGGCTGGAAACTGACCGTGTCGAGCGATAACCTCACAAGCACTTTGGATAATTTAATGATATTATAAGGACCTAACAGATGTGTTTTCCTATTTCGTGACAGCGTGTTTTGATAATCACACCTTAATGGAGTTGGGTGCTTGGGGTGGCCACGTTTATTGACAAATATGATTACGTCGGCATTGGCTGCAAACACGGCAAATGCGACACCTTTTGTAGTGCACAGTGGAGGTGTCTGTGCGTTCATATAAGATAGATTACCATAATCTTATGAAAAATGTGTCAAACCGGACTCGATGTTGTAAGCGTGCAAAGTGCCATTCGGCCAGTGTGAACCAAAAGAACATTCACAAAGGCGTGTATTGTAATAATAATAAAACACATTCTCGCAATGTGCTTCTGTTTTATACACTATATTCAAAACGTGCAAAATCATTTTGTTTGTGATACAGATACAAATTTATCTAATATATAGAACTTGAATTTCTGTTGTTCCACGGTGTCATAGACGTACAAAGAAATGAGAAACATCGAAGTGTATAACAGGCCTCTGTGTGTTTAGGAGTTTCGTGGTTTAGGTGTTTCTTAAACGATGCTCTTCCAAGGTTATTGAAATCTGTAGGATATTAAGTTTGTTTTCGGACATATATAGGCTGCTACATGCCTATTTAGGTTGATTGAGTTGAGTTATTGTGGATGCCGAAATAAGTGAGAGTACAAAACGAGTCAGTTTATGTATCGTTGGAAACGTCATATATATTTTTCTCCTCCCATTCCCTTCAAAATTTGGAAGAATTTTACTACATAGCTCTACGATCGAGATAATCGACCAGAAAACAAAAAATTCGAAGCTCAAGAGTGAGTAGATGCAGAGCAGTTAGGCCCTTATATATTGCAAATTGCGGTAGAAAATCAGCCAAGATAATGAATGATTACGAATGCTACTGGATACGGTGATATACTTCTGGGTGTACTCAAATAGTTGGGAGAAGATGTTTTAGACTGACACTACTGATCGACAACTGAAAGCGGATAGAGGTCCACGAACTTTACTGAAATTACAATAATTTCCTTGCAGAAGAAGCCAAGATCTACAAAATACAGCGACCATCGCACCATCGGCCCTATTGTAAAAACAGAAAAAGTTTTAGCGAGGATACTTAGAAGAGGGATTGTAAGGAAAATTTAGGATGTATTTGGAGACGATCACTTTGGATTTAGATGAGGAAAAGTACCTAGAGGTGCAGATAGGATGCTGAGAAGAATATCAGAACGAACTGTGTGCATAGATGAGGAATTTTGTGATCGCGTCATAGACTGGCAGAAGATCGTGTCCACTGGACCAAATTAATGGAAATCCTAAACGGACCTGTCATCGACTGGGGCGAAAGAAGGCTCATCAGCAACTTGCACATAGATTAGAGTGTTAAGCTAAAACTGGACCAGAGGGAGATAAAATGTTTTAAGATTGGAAGAGGAGTCAGACAGACATGCTGTTTGTCGCAGATCATATTCAAACTGTTCAGCGAATACCTTAACAAGGAAGCTCTTAAAAGGTCTGGAGATTTACGAGAACAAGCAATTCGCATTGTTAACTGTACTGATGATCTTTTTCTACTGGTTAGAGAATAAACAGTACTAATTGAAATCTGAAGATGGTATGAAGTGAAAATATGCGTGAAAGAACAAGGCAACTGTCCCCAGTGCAGAATACGATAAATAGAAGACAACTGGATAATGTGGAATATTTCTACTAATGGGGTAACATGGTAACACATGATGCAAGACGTGAAAAGAATTCCATGATTGCCAAGACAAAAGCAGACTTTTCGCCATCAAATGGGACTTAAATTTAAGGAGCTATTATGATGATGAAACTAGGGCACTTCATCGAGTAGATTAGATATGCCTGAAAAGTTTTGAAATATGGTGCTTCAGAGGGATTGAGAATGTCACTTGGACGATCGTGTGAGAAGTGAAGTAGTGTTACAAAAAGTCAAGGAGGGGAGTATGTATGCTATAGAAAATAAACTGATGGAAGACTAACTGGACTGGTCACATCTTGAGTAGAAACTGCCTTCTCAAACACATTATAAAAGAAAAAATAGGTGGAAAGTTAGAAGTTACGGGAAGGCTAGGCAGAAGACGTCAGCAAATACTAGATGACCTTCAGGATAAGAGAAGGTACTGGAAATTGAAAGAGGACGCACTAGATTTCACTCTGTGGAGAGGTGATTGTGGATGAGGCTGTGGAACTCTCGTGAAACAGGCAATGAAATGAATGATTCCCTTCTGCATCCACCTGAAGCAAATTCAGTTACCCGTAGGATAGAGACAACACGTTTCTCCGGAGACGTCAAGCCAACCTATTATTTTGCTCAGTATAAGAACCAAAAAGACTGTTGAGTGAGTTACGTCTTCTATAATCAATGTTGCTTTCAATAAATGAATGTTATGAGTAATGGGGAGGGTATATTTCACAGAAAAATATACACAGCCAAAAAATATTTTCTCTCGTACACAGAAATAAAGCATTAAAAGTTTTATCATTTGTATTATTACCTTTAAAATTCGTAAAGTTTGAAACTTGTTACATAAAACGTGTTCTCCCTAAACTGTGAGGTACTAAATCTTTATTACGTATATTCTGGATTAGAGATTTATGTTCTATTTCTTTGAAGTTTTATTATAATGTAAAATGACCTGCTGTTCCTTGAGTTAACTTGCTCAAGGCTAAAACCCACAGCTTTTGCAGTCCTTGTTTGTGAGGTTGTAGTCCATTTCATTCATTAGCATGACGTTTGACAACTGCACGCATCTAGTGTGTCCACAGAATAAACACGCACAGGCACACAATACAAGCACGTCACACGCAAAAGACATGTACACAGTATGTACGTTAACTCGTACTAGAATTCATTTCGTGCTTTCTCTTAACAAAGACCAGGGGTGTACAAATTTGAAATTTTCATAGGGCGTCATGAAATTTAACAGTACGTATTATGGGCCATTACTCAGATGAAGGAGTTAGTATGTTACTTTAGAAAAGATCCCACACTTCTACCATAACACGGAGTCACATCCCAGAAGACACGAATCTTTGTAGTTACCTCTGTGAAGACAAACTATTTCACCTACTAAAAGTATAGGTATATAGTTCTGTTGGTAGTATAATATTCACATATTCTTCTGTAGTAATCTCAAGAACTAGGTCTTTGAAACATTTTGTGCACACTTAACTGAAGAATAAAAAAACCAACTAGATGCCACTTATTATTTTATTGTACTTCTTATAGGTTCAACATGTTTCGGGCACTACTATGCCCATCATCAGAAGCTCGCGACTATGATGTTGATTACCACATTGGTTGTTTCGTTCTTGGTTTGCTGTAGGTTGGAGGTAAGGTGCGGTTAGGCTGGAGTGGTGTCCGGATTGCAGGCTGCAGTCTGCAGCCCGGACACTACTCCAGCCCAACTTCACCTAACTTCCAACATACAGCAAACCAAGAACGAAGCGACCAATGTGGTAATCAACATCATAGTCGCGAACTCCTAATGATGGGCATAGTAATGCTTGAAACATGTTGAACCTATAAGAAGTACAATAAAATATCAAGTGGCATTTAGTTGGTTTTTATTCTTCAGTTATCACAATGATGCACGGTCCAACAAACATCAGGTGATCTGACGGGAAAATAAGAAATGTTCAAAAAGATTTCGCCCGCCTGTGGATTCTTGACGGGCGGTAGGAAGAATGTTGATTCTTTTATTTACAGAAACAGCATTTACTCTTTTGTTTATAATAACTGTAAAATAAAAATGCACCCTATACCTGTAACATGTTATTTTTAAACTGACAAATGTTTACTCGCAACTGACCTATAAAGTTTTCTGTTTCCCATCCCTTACCATTCTTACGCCACAATTTGTTTATCGACGAATTGTAAATTTAAAATGTTATTTCTTTTATTAGTACAAACGAATTGAGGGACAAAAACAATACTTTCCTGTTCAGTTTGGAAAATTTCATTGTACATATCAGTCACAGTATACAGTTTAATTAGACAGGGTGCAGTCGTATTTAACTTGAAATAAATGTAAGCTGCTAGTGTAGTGGTAACGGTAATACCTGCGTAGTTAGCTTTGTGCAGCCCTGATATAGAGCCACAACATACCCTTTTACACTGTATTCAAGAATGACCGTAATATGTATTTTGTACATATTTCACCACCTTGATACGTCGGATGCAATCATCTATAGTTGTACTGTGTCCGTGTTTGTATACCTATAGTACGTGCGTACTGATAAGAAACAACAGTTGATATTTGCTTCAATTCATAAACAGAGTACTTTTTCTCTCCTTCAGTCACTTCACCATAAAACAGCTATGCATTTTCTTTGCTAACCATTTTTCACTTCTCTCTTTCTGCCTCCCCCTCCCCGCCTCTACCTGACGTAATAATAATTAATATTCTTTCGGCCAGGATATTAAATTTTTAATTGTGCGTCAATAGGATGAAATATCAATACACGTGTTTTAATTTTTATTAAAAGATAATTGAGTTATGTTTACTTGTGTAGAAAGCTAAAAAGACTGCCTGTTTGAATTGTGTATAGAAAGCTAAATACTACCGCTTGAATTGTGTATACAGAGCTAAACATGTTGGTCTGATTGAACTGTGTATAGAGAGCTAAATACGACTGTTTCAATTGTGTCTATAAAGCTAAATACTTCCGCCTGAATTGTTTCTACACAGCTAAACACAATGATCTGTTTGAATTGTGTATAGAAACTTAAATAGACTGGCTGAATTGTTTATTCAGAGCTAAATACAACGGTCTGTTTGAGTTGTGTATACAGAGTTAAATAGATGATCTAAATTGTGTATTCAGAGCTAAATACGATTTTATGTTTGAATTGTGTATAGAAAGCTAAATAGATTGTCTTAATTATGTATTCAGATCTAAATACGACTATCTCTTTGAATTGTGTATAGAAAGCCAAGTAGGACGGCCTGTTTGAATTGTGTCTATAAAAATTAACACTATTATCTGAATTGTGCATAAGGAGCTAAGTGCGACGGTCTGTTTGAATTGTGTATAGAAAGCTAAATGTCTGCATTGCATATACATAGCTAAATGCGATGGTCTGTTTTATCTGTGTATACAGAATTGTATATGAAAGTTTGACGTGTGTGTAGGGAGCTCCGTAGCTGTCTATTCATAATCGATAGGATTAGATCAATTAAATATGTTTACTTTCAAACGTCCTTTTTAAGAATATGTTTTGTGTGCATTACGTGAGACCAGTTAGATCAGGTTCATACCGCACACGCCTTACGCCCTTGAACAGAGAACTCTTCTCTACTATTTATAATCTTCCCTTTTCAAGCGATGGTGTGTATTTTCTGTAGCTAACATAAAGTCGTTAAACAATAAATAATTCGTATCGTTGTGTCCTTTATAATTTAGAGCTTTCTTCTGCGTGCTTGTGTTTGTCTTATTCGGCCAGGGTTTTTGCAATAAACTGAAGTACTTTAGCAGATATGTTCAGGATTTTTTATAAACGAATTATGAGGTTGGTTTTTTACGTTTCTAGGGTGTATAATGTTTCAGCTATTTTGTGGTTACGAGATGTTGTAGGTAGTGCAGTGTTATGGTCCTTGTCAAATATTTTGTCCTTTCACTTTCCTACTTTCCGATATAAGTGTGAAGGGCTCAGTTTATTTGTTTCCTGTAGTTCCTTGATGTCGTGTTTTCTAGGTATGTTGTTCGAATATTGTCTGAATCATTCCGATATGGTTCCACTTGCCCCTGTTATTACTGCTATCGCTTTTGTTTTTGTATTACACATGCATGTTATTTTTATTGTAAGTTCCTTATATATAAACATTTATATTATTATTATTATTATTATTATTATTATTATTATTTCCCTGCCTATTGGGTCCTTTACTTCCTCCTAGCAGTTAATTGGTAAAATTTTATCCTCCAAATTGTAGTTTTTCTTCTAATATTTCGTTTTGTTATCTCCCTTGAATTTTTGTCGTATATTCTTATGCTTATTTTATTTGTTTGTATCTTATGTTTATATTCTAGTCCCTTCATGAATGGTACTATCTAAATATTTAGCAAAATGTTTAATTTCACAAGTTTTTCTTTAACTGGCATTATGTTATTTATGCTATTATTCGCAGGTGTGATTTTTTATTATCAATTTTATACGTGATTTATTTTGTTCATTGTATTTTGTATTTTTCTTATGTTCCTGCTCTGCTTCCTTAATTGACCGTGTAGATGTCGTGTCAACACATAAAGAAAAAAGAATTGAATTGAATTATGATTAATGTTGTTTATTTTTCCTCCTTTCTTACAGGTGAGTAAAAATCCGATGATCACTCTGCGGCCGAATTCTTCATTCAGCACAAGAGTAGCGCAAGTTAAAGGTGGCGTTGTGAAATAAACACCGATATAACATCAGTAAGTTTAATGCTCTTGAATGTACCTCAAGAATATAATTCGAGTGGCTTAACGACGGTGGAGGTTCAAATCGTGTTCTTATGGGTGTTTGTTGGCATTTGGTCTTGCAGTTGCGTTTCAACGTCAGGAGACACGTACAGTAAGTACGATCTCAATATTCCATCCCGAAGAAATACGTGGGCTCTGTAAACTCTCGTTTCTTTCGTAAGGACTTTCCATTGTGAAGTGGGGTTTTAAACATTGCTGGCCATCGAAACCAAGTACCGGCACTGGCTGAGTGTAACAAATGATGCGATATCGCCCTATCAAATACGCCCGTCAGGTCTCATGTTCTGCTTGCTTCTCGTCAAGAAGCGCACCAAATCTGTAGGCCTTTTGCGGTGCTAAATTTTATTTGCTCCCAAACGAGACACATTAAAGACCTTTATTTGAACATTAATATGCTGTGTAATAGTATAATAATATAAACAGCCGACTAGATGCAACAATAATAATTTCATTAAAAATTTCAATCAGCTCAACATATTTCGGGCGAAAATTTCGCCCATCCTCAGGAGCATTAGACTGTGTTTGTAGCTTGTGGTATAAAGCACCGACGATGCTGCCTGCTGGTGACCTGCTGGTGACTTGTCACCGGCAGGCAACGTCGCCGGTGCATTATACCACAAGCTGTAAACACAGTCTAGTGCTCCTGAGGATGGGCGAAATTATCGCCCGAAATATGTTGAGCTGATTGAAATTTTTAATGAAATTATTATTGCTGTATTTAGTTGGCTATTTATATTATTGTATGAATGAGACACGGTCACACAAACATCAAGTGCTGTGTAATCTTACGTTTTTGCAGCTAATTTTTACTGCAGCCTTATGAAAATATAATTTTTAATGTTTTGGGGTTCCACGAATAACACTTGACGATAGACGGCGACGTTCGTGGTTCCCGAAGGTTTGCCCTGAAGTACGGTAATCTAATTTCGTCACAAAGTAGGCCTACACATTTCTGTTTAACTTGTCGAGTCAATACTGTACGTAAATTTGGTCTTCAGCTCCACTTCAGAATATTATCTAAAAACCAGATACTGTCATTTCAGTTTTATATTTTCTTTATCGTTTGTCATTGTAACTGCTGCAAGTGTTTTGTGCTGGAAGAAGACCAAAGTGAATTTCGGTTCTTGCATGTCAGTACATAAATAACTTTTAATGCTTCCATGGTAAAATTTCTTTCTGAAGGGGGCTGCTGTGTTCTTTTTTATTCTTCAATGCGGCAGCACCCATCTTTTAATTCCATGGTATAGTTACGAATGTTTAATTTTGTTTTAACTACAGCAAAACTTTGTCCCAGAAGCGCTCTTTTTATTAAAACATTTTAATGACTAATTGGCTACTTCAGAATTTTATTTTTGAGTTTTACCTTACGGAATATTTCTGTCTCCGTATTACTTTGCAGTTTCCATACCTGAAGCGAAAGTCAAGAGATTCCACACCTTAGAAGGGGGACTAAATTTAGAAAGTTACACGCACACACACATTTCGGTTTTCTGGACCTGCAATAGGTAAAATTGCGTACTTGGAACATGTTTTTTTTTTTTTTTTCGTATGGGCCTTCTATCGAATTTTAACCACAGATTTACCAGACACCAGGAAAGACCAAGTTCGATAAAGGGGTGCTTGCAGTAATGGTTGCGTGGAACAGATAATGGGTGTGTGGCAGTTTGGTGTGCAAGTCTCAGCTTCGTCAGGTAGTACAAAGAATGTCCACCGACGTTCCTTTTAGTTACTTCTTAGTTACCACCTAATTTGTAATCTGTTTGTACACTTTTACTTGAGGTACACTGTGAAGAAAGATATTTGTGGCCTCAGGTAATTTGATATCATGTGATTCAGTTTGGTTTAGAACCGGATTTACCTGGCAAATTTCACTTTTCTCTCGGTATATATTTTAAAAATATCTGCCCATAAGTTCAGGGTCCGAAATTAAGTTGCTTAAAGAGCTTCAGCAAGTCAGTGTAAAGCACCCCGCTCTCTTTTTTGTCAAAATTAGTCCGACGATTGTCGAATTATAAGAGAATACGCTAAAATTCCTTAAGTTCGTGTAAGAAGCGTGCTGGGTACAGAACGAAGTTGCTTATTTTTCAATTTTTTCTTGCTCTATGACTTTTTCATTCCCATTATATTTAGCGGTTTACGCACGAGATGCCCGCAGAACCGCAATTTGGCTTGCGTGTGAAGTGTTCGCTGTTGTTTTTTGACTGTAATCGAGAATGGGTCTGTGTGACAAACTTCAGTGAAAGTCGTTCCATATCGAATCGTAAAAAATCTGCTCAGCCGCTGATAATTCCCTGCCTAGTATCAGACAGACAGAATCTCAACATAAGGCGTTTATTTATACTTTACACGGTATGCCTAAAATTAATGTCAAACTCAGGGGTTTCTTATGTATATTTAGAGAATATTCATAAAGGCGTATCTTTATCTCTAAATAGTTTATCAGCACATTATAACATAAACTTATATACGTGCTTTGTGTACGTACCTAGTAGTGTAAGTCCCTAAACCCATACTCATATTAGTTTTGTTCGTCCTATACCACGAAAAGTCACAAGACATAAATTGCCTCTCACATATATAAATAAAAACGGAACAATAATTAAATTATAAGCCAGTTTATCCAATTTTGCATAATTAATTAAAATGAAATCATCATATAATAACTTGTGGAAATATTAAGCATTCATGGTAAATGTAATTCACAAGCAATGAACTGTATATCAGTCATACATTTTGGTGATATTGGCTGTATCTAATATAAATTAGTGTCACATGATTGCATATAGTACATTGTGGGATATACGTAAAGATTTTCTAACAGTTTAATATTAATTGCAATGAATTGTTGTCTAGTAAACTTAGTTAAAAATTTCGACACTTTTTACATGAGACCTGAACCACAAGTCATGGATATCTTGAAATTATATAAATATCAGGTTTCTGCTCATAATGAAGAAATATGTGCCATGTAATTTGGTAGCTGGAGACGTACGGGCATTTCGTAACGAAATGTGAACACACTGAGAAACTAGACTGGAAACCTTTCTGTAGTATGTTTACTTACTCTACAAAAGACAATATAGTTTGATTATTTAAGTCCTTCAGTACATTTATGTCACTTCACTGGCAACAAACACGTATACGGAAATTCCTAAAACATCAGATTAATGTATATATTATTTACGTAAACTCAAAATTAATGAAACTTGTTTTTATAAATTTCATCCTGTTGTGAAATAAAGTATTTAAAAAAAATAGGCGTTGCCGTCAACCAAACAAACTTTATTTTGTTAAAATATATATTGGCCTCGCATTTTAATATTTTCTATTTTAAATTTTTGTACTTGTTCATGACGCAAGCTTCACGAACACTAACAATTTTTGTAAAATTCATCCCGTTGCGACATATAGTATTAAAATTGACGTACGTGCTGCCGACAACCGCAACAAATTTTATTAGTAATATATACGCAATTAATTAGGAATCTTAAAATGATACATGTAACGCCTGAAGCTGGCCAGTACGACTGAAACATGTAGAAAGTTTTGAACTATATATAAAGGATGAGTATAAATTATCGGAGGATTTCGTTACGCCATAACTGCAGACCTGACAATGGGTGATTTCTTCCTGTGGGGTTTCGTCAAGGATAATTTTTACGTCCCACCACTTCCAAAGACACTACCAGATTTGCAACAGCGCAGCAACACCGCAATCGGGAACGTCACACAAGACATGTTTGAGAGGGTTTGGCGGGAATGGGAGTATCGTCTGGACATCTGCCGTGTCACACGTGAGACGCACATCGACGGCATTTAAAGTCACTATGAAACTGCAAACATTCCTCTTTCAAATGGTAGTAACATAATGTATTCCTGTTCAGTATTTGTGAAAATATGGTTTTGCAAAATCCTCCGATAATTTATACACAGACAGTATATAAATAAATAAATAAATAAATATATATATATATGCATTTTATTTTGAGTTTTAAAATCATATATTTTGAATGGTGTGGACACCAAAAAACCGTTGTGACTATCAATTTAACTATTTTTTAACATACTATTTTATTGAAACGTAGAAAATACTGTTTGTAAAACTGAGATCTAAATTGTAGCATTTTATGTATTTCTTTTATGTATCCTACAAAATGTGTTTAGCTACGTGATGACCTATTAATAGGGTGGAGACACGTTGCTTCATTACACACTTACATATGTAGATGTGTCTACTGTTGTTACGTAATTACGAGGCTTATTCAGGAAGTAAGTACCTTTTCGCTATAAAAAAATCGAATAAAGTTTCGTACCGAATTTTATTGTTATCAGATTCTGTATTCTTCAAACTATTTTTCTACCCATTCGCCGCCATTATTGAGGCACTTATCGTAGCGGGGCACAAGTTGTTGTATACTCTCCTCATAGAATGTGGCCGCCTGCGATGTTAGTCACTTCTGCACTTACTCCATGGTGCAGAGTCCTTCTTGAGAAGCTAACTGGTCTGCAGCTAGTCAAGAAACTCCCTGCATTTCACGGAACCCGAAGGTTCATTACCGCACTCACAAACGTCCGCCACCTGTCTCTATCCTGGGCCAGCCCAATCCAGTCCATATACCCACATCCCACCTCCTGGAGATCCGTTCTAATA
>Ga0123355_10016642_pt1 | contig 11600 bp, 10 predicted proteins | sample TergutEmb28metaG_3_FD_89872 | JGI IMG/M metagenome (GOLD analysis project Ga0123355, IMG submission 89872) | Embiratermes neotenicus P1 segment gut microbial communities from Petit-Saut dam, French Guiana - Emb289 P1 | ecosystem: Host-associated > Arthropoda: Insects > Digestive system > Gut ...
TATAGTACCAATTTCGTAGGGGCGGATTCCATATCCGCCCGAGCTATAAGTTTCGTGTGGTTTTCGGGGCGATATGGAATCGCCCCCTACGCCGATTTTGTATACATTGACGGAAATGTGATTCACGCGTGTGCAGATAAATTTCCGCTTGCACAAAACCAAACTTTCCTGTATAATCTTTCGTTAAATACAGAAAGGGTGGTTGGTTATGAATATCTTCTCCGTTTCATATCGAAGACAACCTGTGCGGGCGTTTTTGCTGCTTGTTTTATTAGCAGCGGCAGCGTTTGCGTTTGTGAGCCGCGCCACGGAATACATACTTGTGGAAGGCGAGCTGACGCGCATAGAGAATACCTATCGCGCGATTGGTATGCTTGCGCCCCTTGGCAGTGATAATTTCACCCGAGACCACGATGTACGCGCCGCTGCAGAAAGCTTGCGCCCATATGTGGCCATGAGTGACGAGCGCATCTTTGCCCATGGCGAAATGCAAATGCCTGATGTACGCAATTCTGCCATGATGCTTGCCGGCTCTGTCGGGTCGCTTTTTACACCATCGCTGTGGGGGCTGCCCATAGATGCACAGTGTCAGTTTTTCTACGGTATCCTGCGCCGCGAGCCTGCTTTGGTGTTTTTTAACGGCCAGCCTACACTCCTGCTTCATATATATGTGGAAGAGATGATTCAGGGCGACCCGCGCGCCCTGCAAGTTGGCGACGCTCATTTTGTTAGCGAACAGGGTCACACCGCCACCATTCGGGGCAGCAGGGACTTTCTCTTGCGTATTACCCACGAAGAAGCGCAGCTTTTTAATAGTGGTGAATTTAACCCCGTAGAAAATATGCGCATCGGTGGGCGATACGTTTTCCGCGCATCTGCGGCATACGTTGAGCGTATACGCGGCGTAGCAGTTTGGTATTTGCGTGCGGTTCACGGTGTGGATGGCCTGCGCTTTACACCTGTCTACGAAGACGGACACTATTGGACACTCCTTGTCCCCGACGAGGACGTGCGTGACGCGCCCGTTTTCTTTTCGCAGGATTCCGCCGCTGTACGCACGGCACATACACAAACATTTGAACGCCTAAAGATAAATTCACGCGCCGTTAATGTAATAGGCACACGAGACATGACCGCCATGCCGCGCTTTTCCAACCCCATGCACTCACGCATATTAGACACACGCCTCTTCCCAGGCGGCAGGTGGCTGACGTATGAAGACTATGCATATGCACGGCCCGTTGCCATGCTGCCGGCACAGCTTGCCGTCCGCAACGGCTTGCAAGTGGGCGACACCCTCACCGTTACATTACGCTCTACGGAACGCCCAACCTGGATAGACAATCCTGACGGAATCCCATGGCCCAGTGGCCGCGAGGCTTGGTGGTACAGCTACCCACAGGGTTGGTGGGCATTATTGGAAACTGCTGAAACAAACGTTTACAAAACCCTTGAGCTTGAAATTGTAGGCGCGTTTTGGTTTACGCCGCCGGGCATGTTTATTCACAACTACACATCATCAGAAATTTATATCCCCGCGTCGCTTATCCCGGATGGCTTTGAATGGGCAGGTATCCCGCTGTTGGCCAGTATGTACAGCTTTGAGTTGGACAGCCCACGCAGCCAAGAGCCATTTATAGGCGCCCACAGCCAACGTTTGAGGGAAATGGGCTTTGCGCTTACTTTCTTGCCCACGCGCTTCGACCAGCTTGTGCAAAGTACAGACCCTATCCGCGCCAGCATTACCATGAATTTGCTGATTTTTACGGCGGTAAGCATACTTATTCTGGCACTTGTGGTGTTTTTATACATTCGTTCCTGGCGCAAAAATATTGCCATTGCGCGTGCGCTGGGTGTATCCTCGCGGCGCGTTATAACGGGCTTGTTCACGCCTGTTGTTTTCACATGGATGCCCGCATTGTTTATCGGTGCATTTGGCGGGTGGTATTTTGCACGGCTTGAGGCCGCAGAAACCCTGTACGAAGTAGCGGAATATGGCGTAGTGGTGTCCGCAGAGCCCGTTGCCTTCATCTTAATGGCGGCGGGGATTGTCCTGCTTGCCATAGTCTCTGTTGGGATAGGCGCGGCAGACCGCTTGCGCCGCCCCGTTTTGGAACAGCTGCAAGGCAGCGGCGGCCGCCGCAAAACCGTAAAACGCATCGAATCTGGTGCTGTGCAAGAGGGCTTTACCGTTGGCGATTTATCCACCCTTTCGGTCGTTTTGCAAAAAAACAAGTCTCACGCCCGCTTGGCATCTTTGCGCCACAGCATGAGGCATATACTCCGCGCACCTGTAAAAACACTGCTTGCAGTGGTATTGGCCGGGCTTTTTGTGTTTTCGCTAAACTGGCTGAACCATACCATTTTGTTCACAGAAGCCGAAATTGAGCGGCTTTGGCGCGAAACGCGCATAGAGGCAGAGCTCATTCACATTCCCGATGAGGAATCGCGCCGGTTAAACTGGCCGGCACTCATAAACCCAAACACATGGGACGGGTTTATTGCTACGGGTTTTGTCACAGACGCATATGTTGAAGTTCTGGGGCCCTATGACGGCGGAATACTGCTTGGCGTTTCCTGCTTGGATGGTTTTATTCTGGAGAACACAAAAACCGTGACCGATATCGCCCTTGGCGTGTTGGAAGAAGATATTCAAGTGACGTTAATGGATGGCTTTAGGCCGGAGGATTTTGAGTTTAGATACGGCGAACCTGTGCCTGTCATATGGCATGAATTAGCCATGGAGCGTGATGGCCATAGTGTTGGCGATGTTATTTATATCGCTGTTTCATATACCTCGTTGACCCACTATGGAACAATATGGTGGACGGTGGATGAGCCTATTCGCATTGTTGGCACGTACAGCTATGGGCTAACGCGCGGCGTGATGCGCGCAGGCATGGCAGAGATAACGCCCCTGGACGGATTATGGCATATAATGCGCGGCGGTATACCGGGCTGGATGCGCTCAACTATGCCCGGCTTAGAGACACCGCCAATTATGACCGCACGTTTTACTGCAGACCCGCTCCGCAACCGAGAAATACAGGAATTGCGCAACGCTGCCGATCGCATTGTCTATGGAAATATGATTGGTATGGCGCATGTACCGTTGGTTTTTGTGCTGGACGATGAGGTTTTGACCAATATCATCGCTCCAATGGAGCAGAGCCTGCGCCTGTTTCGGATTCTTTACCCCGTTGCGCTGGCGAGTGCATTTATACTGGCGTTTGGTCTGGCACTTTTAACCCTGCTTCAAAGCGCGAAAAATGCGGCGATCATGCGCGTTCTTGGTAAGAAAAAGTCTGCCACATGCATTTCTCTTACCGCAGAGCAAATGCTTGTATGTATATTTGGTGCAGGCGTGGGGCTTTTGGTATTGCCGTTTGCGGGAATTACCCCGGGGCTTATATCGTTTGCCCTGGCGGGAATATATCTTGCGGGGGCATTTGCCGGTTCGTGGATTGGCTCAATTGTCATCACGGCACGGCCACCGCTAGAACTTTTGCAAATTAGAGAATAGGAGGACTGTGATATGTTGAAACTGGAAAATGTATGCTATAGGTACAAAAGCGGTACCAACGACGTTCTAAAGAGCGTCTGCGCCGAGATGGAGGCGGGCAAGCTTGCGGCCATCGTTGGCCCAAGCGGGAGCGGCAAAACGACCCTGCTTTCCATCATGGCGGGCATGGATAGGCCCACAAGCGGCGCAGTTTATGTAGGCGGCGACAATATCGCTACCCTAAACATGGACACCTACCGCCGCGAACGCATATCTATGATTTTTCAAGCGTTCCAGCTTTTTCCGCTACTAACCGCATTGGAAAACGTCTGTTTCAGTATGGAGGTGCAAGGCGTGTCCCGTGGCGATGCAAAAAACCGTGCTGTTCCACTGCTGCGCTCCGTTGGCATAGACGATGAAAAGCACGGCCGCTACCCCGCCAACCTTTCCGGCGGCGAGCAGCAGCGTGTTGCCATAGCCCGTGCCCTTGCCTCTGGCGCAAAAGTCGTCTTGGCAGACGAGCCAACGGGCAACCTTGACACAGCCAACACCACCGCCATCATGGAAATTTTAACCAACCTTGCTCACAAGCAGGGCTACACGGTTGTCATAGTCACACATAATCCCGAAATTGCCGAACAGGCCGACAGCGTTTTCCGTATGCGTGATGGCGTGTTGACGGAAGAAAAGTGATGCTGCGAAAAAATATAGAAGGGACAATTTCCCATGACAAAATGGCATATCACTGTAGACCAATTCGGCTACCGTCCCGGTGACCAAAAAGTCGCCGTTATCGTAAACCCGCAAGAGGGATTTAACAAGAACGACCGTTTCACACCAGGAAGCATGTACCAAGTCAGAAAACTCAATGACAGCACCGCTATTTTCACAGGCAAGCCGGTGCAGTGGAATGAAGGCAAAACCGACCCGCTGTCCGGCGACAAGGCATGGTGGTTTGATTTTTCGGAGTTGAAAGAACCCGGCGAATATTATATTTTCGATGTAGGAAATTGCGTGAAATCCTACGATTTTGTCATTGCCGACAACGTCTACGAGCGCGTGTTGTATCACGCATTGCGCACATTTTATTATCAGCGGGAAGCCATTGCACACGAGGCACCGTATGCGGAATATCCATGGTTTGACAAAGCCACATGGGTAGAGCCGAAGCAAGACTTGGAAGCAAGAGATGTATTCGCCCCGGACGATACATCTCGCCATCGCGACGTCAGCGGCGGCTGGATGGATGCCGGCGACACCAATAAATATGTCACCTTCATAGACAACGCCATGCACGATCTGCTTGCCGTATATGAATCAGACCCGGAATTTTACAAAAATTTTAACCTGAACATTCCAGAATCTTATTTAGATGCCCCGGATATCCTATCCGAAATCAAATGGGAACTGGACTGGCTAATGAAAATGCAAAACGACGACGGCAGTGCACATATAAAATGCGGCACACTCCGCTCTAACCCCGGTACAAGCCTGCGCAACAGAGACAGCATTGTGCGGTATTATCACGGTATGAAAAGCTCTGCGGCCGCCATTGCCATCGCAGGGGTGTTTGCCCACGCTGCCAAAGTGTTTGATACGATAGGCATTTACAAGGGCTATGCAAGTCAGCTCCGGGGAAAGGCGATGAAATCTTGGGATTGGTACATGGAATGCCTGAAAAATGGCACAAGAAACGACCAAATTGACAAAGGCGAACTCATGGCCGGCCTCGCAAACAGGACATTCGCAGAGCAGGACGTCATGGCATTGACTGCGGCGGTATATTTGTACGACCTCACTGGTAAGGACGAATACCACGAATATGTAAAACAAAACTACAAATTACAACCCCCTATGACTCACGATGTAAACGAATTACAAGCAACAGGATTTTTCAAAGACGCAAGCGGGCTTGGTACGGCATTGCTTCATTATATGAAGCTGCCAAACGCAGACCAAGCCATTGTAACCGACCTACGCAATAAATATATTGAAATTGCCACGCGGGATAATTTGCAATTCCCGTACAAATTTATCCCGGAGCAAAATGCATACCGTGCGTATATTGAAGAAAGCATGTTCTTCTGGGGCAATTTGCGTTTCAGAGGGCTTACGGGTTATGATGCATACTTGCTCAGTGAACTAGACTTGGTACCAGATCTGTCTGAAAATTTCAAAGAGCGCGCCGCAGGGCAATTGCATCATATTCACGGTGTCAATCCGTTTGCTATGACCTTTCTCACAAATATGTACCCGGCAGGGGCATCAAAATCCATACGGTTTTTGTATCACGAGTGGTTTATGGATATCCCCGGCGTTGGTATGGCCGCACCTCCGGGATATCTCCCCGGCGGGCCGGATTTACACTGGGGGAAAGATAACCCTATTGGTTTAACGCCGCCGGAAAACCAGCCGCCCATGAAGTGCTACATCGATGCGCCATATAATTTCGCCCGCAAAGATGAGCATAGCTTGGGGTATACGGCTTATGCGTATACGGAAAATATGTGTGCGTATCAGACTTCTTATATACGATTGTTGGCTTGTTTTGTGGGGAAACAGTCGAGCTGATTTTTTCAGTTGGTCGAAGAATCCGACCAACTGAATTTATGTATTCGCCATTTCAACCGGTTCGAAAATTGAACCGGTTGAATTTTTTTGTATGGCGTTTTCACAAAATTTGCAGAATTTTACACCGCCACTTGCACCTGCCATATAATCTATGCTAAAATACATTTGCTACAAAAAAACCGTAGCGACCGTGACGTGTACCACCACGCCACGGCGAGTGTAGGGATTTTCGGCATCACCTAGCACACACAGACTTTCGTCTGCCACCACGTAACCAACAGTTTAGCATTATTTCATTCCCATTTCAATAATGCCAGGTGTGTTTTCGGGCATTTTGGTATAGGTTATGGGCGTATTTTACTTAGGTTACTGTTAGTTTTGCGGCGGAAGGTATCCAACACTTTTTTGATTATTCAAATTCCTGGTGTGTAGGTGATGGCAATTTTTTGCCGTCCTTGCACACCTTTTTGTATGCAACTCCTACGGAGGGGAATGTACATATTTTTCTCCGTAGGCGTTGCTAAAAATATATGTGCAAAGGCACATCAAAAAATGAGGAGCGTATGTATGAAAAAGCAAAAGGCAGTAAAAATGTTTACAGGCTTTGTTTTAGGGCTTGTGATATGTGTAGGGTTGGCAGTACCAGTGTTTGCCGGAGGATATGAAGAAGGCCAGACACGTTTGGACGTTATTGTAATTGACTACCGCGGAGGACATAATTGGCAAAATGCGTTCGTCCACACTGGCCGGGTAGGGATTCCAAATGTTGAAATTGATGTATATGTAGACGGTAGTCTTTTTGAAACAATTGTAACTAGAAGACATGGCACAGCTTCTGCTCATATTTCCTACACAGACGAAACCGTAGTCGAGCTTAGGATTGTGCAGGCAGAGGGATTCCACTTTGATACAGAGAAAATACTTATAGATATAACAGATTCTCATGGCATTGTAAGGCATCCTTTTATTCTGCAACCAATTGACCCGGAATTACCCTTGGGCGGAGAAGAACTTACTTGGATATTTGGCTCAATTATTGTAGAAGAGTATAATCCGGATGCTGAGTTTGCCGCTGGCATTGCAGGGGCTGAAGTCAATGTGTATGTAAATGGTGAACTGATTAAAACTGTCACAACCGATGAATCTAGTATGTCATTTATGGATATTATATTACCAAGTTCTGTAGTTGGGCCCTCTGTCGAATTTCAAATTGTAAGAGCAGATGGTTTTCAGTTCGATTCCGAAAAGGTTAGTGCCGAATTACGCAGCGAAAATACTGCGGATGCTCGCTCGGATAATCTTTTCTCTTTTCGTGATGTTACATGGAGTCTTCACCCAATAGAAGATAGCATTCAACAACCATCATTGCCCGCCAACCTAGACACTGCCACTCGTACTCTGCGCTTCGCCATAGGCAGCACCACCTTCACCGACAACAACGCAAATCACACTTTAGAAGCCGCCCCGTTCATACAAAACGACCGCACAATGGTACCGTTGCGCATTATCGGCGAAGCCCTTGGTGCTACGGACTTAGCGCATAATGCAGGTGTAATCACCTTTAATATCAACGGGCAAGCTTTTACAATGACAGTCGGGCAAGAATTACCGGGCAACATGGGTACGCCTGTTATTGTTGAAGGGCGTACGTTTGTACCGCTTGCATTCATCATTAGCGAAATGGGCGCAACAGCACGCTGGGACAGCAGCGCACGTGCAGCGTATATTTATATTGGGTAGTACGCAAAAATCCAAGTGGTTACTGTGAGTAACCACTTGAAAATAATCGCTTTTCCTGTATGTATATATAAATCAAAACTCCAAAACAACCCACCAATGCGTATTTGTTGGTGGGTTGTTTGCGTGTTTGACAACGTATTGAAATTTCAATACAATATAAATACATCTAACACAAGGAGGTTTTGCCATGGCACAAACAAATATTTCAATACGGACAGATGAGGATTTGAAAAAAGACGTCGAAGCTATTTTTGCTAAGCTTGGGTTAACATTGTCAGCGGCTACAAATGTTTTTTATCGCCAAGTAGTGATGAAGCAGTCTATCCCATTCCCTCTTACAACAATTGGAGCAGATTTACAAACACGCAAAGAGTTTGGGGAAGCTTTTAGAGCCATGCAGGAAGAATCCATTGCAAACGGTACAGATGAGATGATACTGGAAGATATAAATGAAATCATTTCCGAAACCAGACGAGAGTTGAGAACCGCGAAGTGACAAATATAGTGATTGATACAAACGTCCTTATATCAACAAATTAATAGGATTTCACTAATGAACAAGCCACCGGAGCGTACTCGCTGGTGGCTTGTTTGCATAAAAAGAATAATATAATTTTTTCAAGGTGGTGATACTGTGTCACCACCTTGAAAAATTGCAGCCCCAATATTTCCGCCCTTGCAAAAATCCCATTCTTTGTTATAATTTTCTGTATAGAAAAACACAGCATCGTAAAGTGAAGGAAGGAACGGATGATATGACAGAAATCAAATCTGAAGGCGGCGGAAAAGTGCTTATTTCGGACGAAATTCTCGCGGCTATTGCCGGTAAGGCGGCTATTGAAGTGGAAGGCGTTACAGGGCTTGGCGTCCATTTTGCCGGCAACAAGGCTATTCGCAAGCATATGCCCAAAAGCGTAAATGTTGCTGTTGCTGTTTCCGAGCAAAATGTGAAGCTGGCACTTGCCATCACCGTAAAAATGGGTACAAAACTTCGCGAAGTTTCTCAGGAAGTACAAGATCGCGTTAAAACCGCTGTCGAAACTATGACCGGGCTTAACGTATTAGAAGTCAATGTGCGTATAGGCGCAATTTCTCTCGAAAGACAAAAGGCGTAATGACTCGCCGTGATGCGCGCCGTCATGCTTTTGCGCTGGTATTTCAGCTGCCCTTCCACAAAGAAGGCACCGTAGAGGCTTTGGCAGAAGCAAAAAAATGGTATTATGAAGATTTGGACACCCGCCCTAAGGGTAAAAATGCCGAGTATGTGGACCGTGTGGTGTGGGGTGTTTTTGATAGGCAGGCGCACATTGACAACGTTATAGAAAATTTCCTGCGGGATTGGGATATAGGCCGCATTAATAAAATCGATTTAGCCATTATGCGGCTGGCTATTTACGAAATGCTTTGCGAACCGGATGTTCCACTAGGCACTGCTGTAAATGAAGCTGTGGAAATGGCAAAAGAATTTGGCACAGACGAATCTGCCGCGTTTGTTAATGGTGTGCTTGGCAATGTGTCACGCAGTATACAAGCACAGGGGCGTGAATCTCTTGGCTAGGCAGGTTTTTACCGTTTCACAGGTCAACCGTTATGTGAAGCGCGTATTGGAAGCAGACGCCTTGCTTGCAGGCGTATTTATAGAGGGCGAATTGTCCAATTTTCAAGCGCATTCCTCTGGACATTTGTATTTTACATTAAAGGACGCCGGTGCCGCAATAAGCGGGGTCATGTTCAAATCCCATACAGCAAACCTTACTTTCGACCCCCAAAATGGTATGAAAGTCATTGCTTTTGGGCAGCTTTCTTTATACGAAAAAACTGGCCAATATCAAATTTATGTAGAGGTTTTTGAACCGACCGGAATTGGTGGGTTGCAGCTTGCCTTTCGCCAGTTAAGTGAAAAGCTCCAAAAAGAAGGGCTTTTTGACGATAAGCGCAAACGGCAAATTCCTGAGTTTGCCAATACAGTTGCTGTAATTACCAGCCCTACGGGGGCGGCGGTTCATGATATTATACGTACAATTCGCGGGAGGAACCCTGCGGTTAAAATTGTTGTTGTGCCTGCAAAAGTGCAGGGGGACGGTGCGGTAACCGACCTTACACAAGCCATAAAAGACGTAAACGCCTGGGGCGCGGCAGATGTAATCATACTGGGGCGCGGCGGCGGCTCGATAGAAGACCTTTGGGCTTTTAACGAGGAAATGTTAGCGCGTGCAATTGCGGCCTCTAAAATTCCCATAATTTCTGCAGTCGGACACGAAACAGATTTCACCATTTCAGACTTTGTTGCAGATATGCGCGCCGCAACGCCAACGGCAGCAGCAGTGGCCGCAGTGTACGACCATTCACAAATTGCAGCCTACCTTGCAAGCCTGCAAAGCGCCCTAAACACGGCTATTTCACTGAGTATCAATGACCGTGCAAATGATGTAAAATTTTGGCTGGGGCAGTTAAACCGCCAAGCAAAAGACCGTCTGGCGCGGGAATGGCAAAACCTGGCCCACCATGAAACTTTATTGGAAAAAGTATCGCCTTATGCGGCATTTAAGCGCGGCTATGCGTTGGTTCGCGGGCCAGAAGGCGCGCTTATAACCAGCGCAAAAGAACTGGAGCAAGGGCAACGCCTTAAATTAAGCTGGGCAGACGGCTCAGCCGTAGCAACCATAGAAGATGTACAATGCGAAAAATAAGCAAACCCGCTTTTTAATACCAACCGCTTGAAACACCGACGAAGGAGGCATGGAATAAGTAATGCCTAAGAAAAAGATAAGCTTTGAAACCGATATAGCCCGCTTGGCTGAAATAGTGGAACAAGTTGAAGATGGCGAAACATCGCTTGACAAGGCGATAAGCCTGTATAAAGAGGGGCTTGAGCTCGCTGCAAAGTGCGGCAAAACCCTTGGAAAGTACGAAGAAGAAATACGCACCTTACAAAAAGATGCGGACGAAAATTTTATCATGCACGTATTTAATGAGGAATAATTCATGGCGAGAGAAGCATTTGCAGCATTTTTAACCAACCGTCATTTGCTAACCGCACTGGTGGCTTTGGCATTGGCGCAAATATTAAAAACACTGTTCGATTATTGGCGTACAGGCTCTTGGCAAAAAGCGTTGCTTTTTAGCACAGGCGGTATGCCCAGTTCGCACAGTGCGCTTGCGTTTTCCCTTGCTGTATCTATAGGAATATACGAGGGCTTCGAAACGACGGCATTTGCTATAAGTGCTGTGTTGGCACTGGTTATTATGCACGATGCGCAGGGTATTCGCCGTGCCGCCGGCCAGCAGGCAGAAGCCATTAACTTCCTGTTTTCCAAGCTGGAAGACCAGGGCATTAAACTTGACAAAAAGCTAAAAGAGTTGCTGGGGCACCGCCCCATAGAAGTTATTGCCGGGGCATTTTTGGGGTTAATCGTTTCACTTGTGGCGTTTCTGATATTCCCACCGGCGTAAAGATGAAAGGGCATTATATTACATGACACTAGACAAATTGCGCACAAAACGTGCGCTTAAACGGCTAAGCCCGGCGCAATTTAACGCCTTGGCTGCCGATATACGTAAATTTTTAATCCAAAGCATAAGCAATACTGGCGGCCATTTAGCTTCAAATCTTGGCGTGGTGGAGCTTACTTTGGCTTTGCATACCGTTTTTAATACGCCGGATGATAAAATCATTTGGGATGTAGGGCATCAATCCTATGTACATAAAATTTTGACAGGCCGCAGGCAGCGGTTTGGTTCGCTACGCCAATTAGACGGGCTTAGCGGCTTCCCTAAATCTGCGGAA
>Ga0123355_10016643_pt1 | contig 11599 bp, 6 predicted proteins | sample TergutEmb28metaG_3_FD_89872 | JGI IMG/M metagenome (GOLD analysis project Ga0123355, IMG submission 89872) | Embiratermes neotenicus P1 segment gut microbial communities from Petit-Saut dam, French Guiana - Emb289 P1 | ecosystem: Host-associated > Arthropoda: Insects > Digestive system > Gut ...
CCCCCCCCCCCCCCCCCCTCGACCCTTTAGCTTGGAAATTAGTGGTGGCATGTAAGTTCGGATGAGCCTTTTCACTTATAATTAAAATTGCCCTGTAAGGATCTGACTGCCGCCCGTTCTCATGAAACATTGGGACTCGCACAGGAAGAATTTTTCGTGAAAGCTCATATTTCGAATTTTTTAAATAAAATTTGTGAGCACCTTTGGATTGTGGTTAAAACTGGAAAAACGTAACGCACTTTCCATGAAGACCTGCATGCTTGTATGATAAAGACCTATATTGCTGTTATTGGTCTTTAAAAATGCTTCACTTTGCATTCTGTGTGCAGTCCGAAAGGAGACCAAAGAAACAGTTGAAGTTATAAACGATACAAGAGAACGTAATGGACTATAAATCTCTCCTGGACCGATATCTGTACATTTACTATACGTGATACTGATTATGATACATTTTATATGTGTTGATAAGAAATCGTGTAGCGTCAGTTGTGTAAAATGAGAGGTACAGTTGCGCTTTTTTAGTGTTTTTCTTGAATTGATTTATATATTTACAATATACGCACAATAACAGGGCGAACGTGCCAGAAATATTGGAACAGCAATAATGTGATTAGTATAGCGAGTGTTTACGGCTGGACGGTCCATGTTTCGAATGTAGTTAAAGGTGCGGGATTATCTCTTTTCCAAAACTGTCCTGACCGACTCTGGGGCCCACGCAGCCTTTTAGACAAAGAGTACCGGGGCGTAAAGTGGTTGCTGTCTGAAGTTCACCGCCCATCTCCGTCTAGTGCAGGTTACTAATGTGTGGAGCTGTACCCCTGCTCCCCGTATATACCTTCATGGCGTGGACAGGGACAACAGTAATTCTTTATGCTCCAGAGGTGGTAAGGCCAGCGGATATTGTCTGGCCTGTTGAGACATTTGGCAGTTGGGTGTAATGTTCATACTGATAAATGGGCTGAAGGAAAATTTCCAGCTAGAAACACCTAATAACCGCATTCTTAATGTCTAACTTTTTTAATCGAACCGGAGACTTGTAGAGTACTAGACAAGGCGCTGCCTCGGTTGTGTTCCTACCAGTTACGTCACGAATATCACGTTACGTCACCACAGCCTGTAACCTTGTAGTGCAACGAATCGATAGTTATTTGTAACGCTCACTTACAAGGGGTGGACAAGACAATTTTAAATGGCATTCACTTGGTTGGCCATCTAAATGCACTTGTCGGAGTCAAGTTCGACGGTTCTGCGGCTTACTCTTGATTGATCTATGGTGACGTAGAGGGCGTCTTAGTTACATAAGCAGTTACATTTTGCCCATGTTCGACACGCACTGCGTACGGCGAACTCTGTATGGGGAGTTACAAATAGTATCAGTTCTTCCTTCTGTCTTAATGGCAGGAACAAACTGTGAATAATTTGCCGCTGTACCGTTGTTTGATTGGGGACCGCGGTAGCACAGTGGTTAAGGCGCTGTGCTACAAATCGGAAGGTCGCTGGTTCGATTCCAGTTGGTGTCATTAGAATTTTTAATTGACATAATCCTTCCGATCCCACTATGGCCCTGGGGTCGACTCAGCCTCTAACAAAAATGAGTACCAGGAATATTTCCTGGGGGTAAAAAGCGGCCGGTGCGCAAGGCTGACAAATTTACCACCATTCTGGGCTATTGTCACGTAATCTGGGAACCTTAACTTCCTGGAACCCTCTGGGCACCTCGGACCTATAATGGGACTGATTTACCTTTACCTTTACCGTTGTTTGGTTAAATAAGCATCTAGTCGACTCAGTTGCGCTGGTTATATGCGACTGTAAGGAAAATGCATACACGATACTGTCTGTGTAGTATGAGTTTAAATGACGTAAATTAACAGTATCTCTTTTCCAGCTCAGGCTCGTTAATGGTAATAGTAACTCATTTTTTACGATTTCCGGGTTAAAAGTAACGTTGTAGAATATCCACAACTTTGAAATGTATGCGTTTTGTGCAAACATTTTTTCTCGCCTTTATAATGAAATGAAATTGTTGAGTCTTCTTTTACAGTATAGTACGTTGTTGAGGTAGTGTTATCAGTTGAAGTACGACCGGAACTGATTTTATGTACGATTTCAGTATAAAATTGTGTGCAATGTTCGTTACTACATTTCTTTTCTTGTTTTATTTCCATTTGGTTTTAGTGTATCGTGTTTCCAAGAGATAATATTTAAAATCTGACAACCTAGCAGATTTTGATGTTTTGCTGACCGTGCATTTCAGTGAATTTGTCTTAGTAATTAACCAACTTGATGCACAAAGCTCGAAACATGTAGAGGCATGAAATAAAACTTATTGTAAAACAACATTTTGTGCATCAAGTTGGTTAATTACTAAGATAAAACCTAGCAGATGTGTACGGTGTTTGGAAAACATCTGAGAGCACGCATTCATGTGACAGTTGTCTTGACGTTTGTGTGGTAGTGCTTATTATTCACTAAACTTGCATGATTTCATTGCATGTATCCTTTTTAATTAGGATCTTTGTTACCAGAGGTGTTATAGGTCACTTTAATTTGATTGAATATTACACCGGAATTAAGGTAATTAAGATAATTTACCTTAAATAAAATCATTGCAGGCAACAGTTGTAAGAGTACAATTTATGAGATCCGTAGGAACAGGTGCATGGATATTCGAAAAACAGTCAGTAACATTGAAATATTATCGTGAAATCGCAATAACCAAACGTACCGAACTAGTTCGTTTTTTGCTCGTCAAGGGCTGTGCTACGTGGAGTTAGTTATTTAGGTGAAAACAGAGGAGAGAAAAGCAGCATACATTCCTTCCTGAACTTCACATATTCCATGAAGTCGTATGCGGGAATGTAGGCATAATTCCACTCAGTCTTCAGCTTGGGGCCGTTTTTATTCGAATGATCAGCTTCACGTCCTGGCCTCTCTATCCCTGGAGGAATAGCAAGGGGGCACCACAGTAGGTTTGGCCGCGATGATGACGAGAGAATCTCTGCGCCTGGCGGTAATCAGTCATCCAACCATAGCTCAGTCACTGTAGGCTCTGACTGAGAAGCACTAATGTAAATGTTCGGACTTAACAGAGAAAGTGAAGTCATAGGAAGGTGCACAAAAACTCCATAGCGAGGTTCCTCATAATATTACCCTTTAGCAATGTTATTATTAGCATGTTAAAATCAAGGAGGGTAAGGTGGAAGGACCATGTAAAACTCATGAGAGAGATGAGAAATGCATTTAAAAATTATGTTGGGAAACCCGAAGCGGAGAGAACTAGTACGACCTCCTCGTAGCTGAGAATCAGATTAGAATGAATCTTAAAATATCAAGGGAGATGTTGTGGACTGGCTTAATTTGGATGAGGGCAGGTGCCGGCGGTGAGATTTTTTGAACCCGGTAATGAACCTTCGGGGTTTAAAAATGTGTCTTCAGTAGCTGAGTGACTATTAGACGTCGCTGTGTAGTGTTATTTAATTGGTTAGTTGCAGCTTAGATGATTAATTACAGGTATAATTTTTATTAGTTACCTGTAGGTACAGGTACGACTGTTTCATAAACGTTCATTCAAGTCTTCAGGTGGAACAGTGCATATCGTAGAAGTGCGCATTGTGCTTAAGTTTCTTTTTATGGTGGTCTCGCAAAAGTAACAGAATTCACAAATAAACACGGTAGACACCATATGACGGTTGATATTCATGTTAGACATACAAGTACAGAAATCGCACAAGGGCAAGGAGCGAGATTAAGGTAAAGATGAAGTTGTTCCTTTGGACGCCAGGAAAGCACATGGGGGAGCAGATGTGTAGCTTCACTTAACCTCGGTACTGTATGGCGGCAGGTGGTTGGTCTCACGGCGTGGCCGCTGTACCTCTGGTAAAGAGCCACCAGTGCCCATTGAACAGGAGGCTGGGTGGGCGCCGGAGGGGGTTGGACGTCTTGCCCCTGCCGGGAATCGCACAAAGGATCGTCCAGCCCGTGGTCTATTCACTATACCGACTATGCTATCCCAGTTGCTAAGATAGAGGGAAATGCAGAAAAACAAAAATGAAAAGTGAAAACAGATCGAGAAAAAAAATAAAGGGGAGTGGTGAACGAAGAAAGGAAGGCGGGGAGCGAAAGAAGGAAAAAGGAAATAAATTCATAAAAAAGAAAGTCAAGTGGAAAGAAAGGAAGGAACAAATGCCTGATACGGAGGTTACATTTCTGTATTTTACGTCAGTGTGAAAGCTGCTGGCAGCGTCTAAATGTCAACGCCGCTAGGCGGATGGGCTCACTTAACAACATAATAACTCTGACCTACATTTGTGTGAAGCGAGTTTGGAAGAAAGTTCGGATTTTGGTCCCGAGAGGCGCTCCAGTCTGAGGCTTCACTATAAATGCCTTCAATTCACTCCTCATTTTGCGATGCAGTGTCAAGTCACACATATCAGAATCGCATTTTACATCATCCATTGTTTGATTGAGACACATCGTTCTAAAATTACAACGTTTGGGGTACCGGATCTCTCTGCGTCTTCAGTTAAAAATCCAGAAGGGGAAAGTCCATTTGGAGAACAGTAATAATAATAATAATAATAATAATAAAACCAGACATAATCCGTGATAATGAAAAGGGAACATGCATGTTAAGAGACGTTGCATTCTCAGGAGACAGAAATGTGATTAAAAAGGAAGCCAAGAATATTCTAAAATATACAGACCTTACAATAGAAATGTGGAATGTAAAAACAAAGGTGATATCAGTAATAAAAGGGGCAACTGTTACTATTTCAAAGTTATTTAGAAAATACGTGAGCATCATACCAGGAAAACATGATGTCAAGGAACTCCAGAAAACAGTCATATTGGGCACTGCACACATACTTCGGAAAGTACTAATGTAAAAGTACAATAGATTCAACACTGTAACTAACGGTATAAGCACCATGAATAGTAACAACAGAATAGCTGCAACACTGTATTCCCTAGGGACATAGTTTGTCTCAGGAATGTAAGTATAAATACCCTGCATAAAGGAGATGATGATGATAATGATAATAATAATAATGTGTTTAATTTCTAGCAAGGGCAATTTTTCTGTTAATTTTCCCCATCAGAGCGGTGTATCTATCTAGGATAGAGGAAAATGATGTGGCATATAGAATTTTGTAGGCAAACCTCTTGGGAAAGGCCTATTTGGAATATATTGGTGTTGGGGGTATAATATCAAGATACATTTAAGACAGCGGGATTTGCAGGTGGGAGATGGATAGAACTAGCATGGGATCTTGGCCGATGTCGAATTGTGGTTTTGGCGGTGTTACGTACGGAAATAGTTGGCGATTTTAAACTGTAGGTGCTCATGTTTATTTTATATCTAGGATCCCGGTAAGATTGTCAAACATTAGTCGTGCTAGGCATGTGCGAAGAATGTGTAGTTTGTTACGTTGTGTCGGAGACCGCACTGTTGGGAAACAAACTCAATTTTTAACCATGAGTGTAGCCACGATTGGCTGAGTCTGCAGTGTACAAGAACTGTGTAACTTTCGAAACAATAACATTTCCAGATGGATGACCCCAAACAACTTGTGTCCTTACGCATGGAGTTAATTTGCATACCTGACATTCCTTGACACAATTAAGAAAGCTGAACACCTTCCCTTTCGTGCACTTTAAACCGGCACGCACAATGAATAGACACAGTGGGGAAAGAACGGGAAATGGCCCAAGTGGAAAACCGGATATGCGTGAAGCGTTAACGACTGCTGCTATTGTTTCCAGTGCAGATACGCTCACGCACTCTCCTGTCTATGTTCTCATATATGGGATGTTTTTTGTCACAAGTGATAGAATGTGTAATTTCTTTTGTGCTATTTACAGATATCGTAGATGTGTGGTGGAGAAAGTTGGCTACACTCAGTGCGTATTAATGTCATGTCAAAAAGCGATCGTTTTTGTTCCCAAGATACCTGTCTGTTTACACTAACTGAAAAGCGCCTATAACAAAGAAAAACTTATAAAATCCCACTTACATATATTCGCCATCTTTATATTATTGTAGAAAAATAAATGCACTAAAAATCACAGTAGAATAATTTAATAAACGTCCGGAATATAATGCTTCCGGGGGGAAAGAGAAGGCACGCGTAATATGGATGAAACCGTAAATAAATGCAATAGAAAGTCCACTCGTGTTGCATATACCTCCTGGGGATATTAAATTAATTTTTGCAGGATTGGTGACGTGGTTGAAAGACATTTCTGCAGTGCGTCTATATTTATCGTCATACATCGCTACCTCAAAACAGCAGTGCGGTATCTAAGAAAATATGCTTCTGGTTGCAATATAACACTTTAGGTAGTGTGTGATTGTGTTTAATGCGTGCATTCATCGCGTATGAAACGTGATAGTTTACTGTTACAGAGACGTCTCAATATGATACCTGACCCCATTGCCTTGTAATTCGCAAACTTGAAAGGCTATCTCGAAAATTACTCTTCTCTCAGCTGGGATATTTAACCAGCTGATTCCATTGTCTGCACGCTGCAATACGTGCGTGCTGGGACACGTGTTCAAATGTCACTCTTAAACTGGACGTGTGAATATCTTGTAATATATATATATGTGTGTGTGTGTGTGTTTTTGAACTTTGTCACACCTAATAAATCCTGCATGTTGGGGTATTGCCAGCGGTTTCCTGCCTTATTCGGGATGACTGTGGGAAATGCTGACCGGAAATGGGCACCCCTGGGAAGTCCGGAAAGACACTGCCAAGAGTTTGACTTTCTAAGAATGTAAGAAAGGAATAAAGGAGTGCAGAACGATCACTCGTAGAGTAAAAGACGGGTATCAGACCCTTGGGTCTCCACTACATCAAAAGCAGGAGATATCTGATACTGCAAGATGTTTAGAGACAGCTTTATACGTTCTTACATTTTATGACTTAATACTTCACTTTTATTTTAATTTTAATCTGAATAATTTTAGTAATAGTACTGTACATCAATTGACTGTTGTATAAGGCTAATGTGTGTGTGTGTATATATATATATATATATATATTTACCACTTACCGACATATTGTACGCTGCTTATGTCTTTATAATATTATAGGTAGCCGAAACTTGTAGGAGCGTAAAAACTAGTCTTGTGTAGTAGTTGGAAATACAACTTGAGTGTTGGAAGACAACTGAACAGAATATGTATAACATCAAATTTTACATAATCGTTTTTGGAAAGTTATGCTAGAATAATTTTAAAAGTGAAGAGAGAAATGTGCTTGGTAATAATCCCAATTTCACTTACCGTGGAGGAATGGACAATGTGAACGTGACTTTCTTCTTTCTACATTTCCCGCTGCCTCTAAGCGCAGTTAACTCTAGGAATTAACCACGTGAATACTAAATTTTGCCTCTCCGATTTCTCGGAGCCACTTACTCTATGGTGCAGAGTACTTCTTGAGAAGCTAACTGGTTTTCTCGGAGCCACTAAGGGAAGGATAAATTCTTGTAATGGGCAATTCGAAAATATTAACTTTCCCCGGTACCACTCAGCCCGGTGTAAACTACTGTATTCAACGATGTGTAAAATCATTTCTCCCTACCCAGTTTTCCGGTGTCGTTCAGATGTAGTTTGAACCCTTGGAATCAACGTGAAACTGAAATTTTCCTTCCTGCATTTCACGGTACCAATCAGTGCGGCATGATTCTTTTTGGAGCAAATTCAATTCTCCCCTCTCCTGTATTTCTCAGTGCCACTTTTCACTACGTGCGGCGTAAACGCGCTGTACTATTAGCCCCGTTTCAGAACGACACGCCTCGTCTGTCGCGGAGTTATGAAATTTTATGGGTGACTAACTTCTGGCCTAGAATTAGCCGCATTTTTAGACTGGTCTTGTCAGTTTACTCTTAGTATGATGTACCAAGATATGTTTGGAGAAAACATACGGCTGTTGCTGTATGGACTTAAGAACTTGTGCTGGATGTGTTTCTAGCAGTGATAGGCCGTTGGGGGATGGCGAAGTTTTTAGATCATCTGACAAAATTTTCGTCTCTTGCCTTCCACAGTATGCACGCACCTGCTCATTGAACTCTGTGTATCAGTGTGAAATTGTCTGCCTGATGTGACCTCTACGATGAGGAGAAGACCATTGCGTCATACGGTTAGTCGCGTTCGAACAATCAATGTAGAACAAACAATACTTGTTTTGGAAGATGTTCCTGTTCGTTTATTTGACGTGAGATATGTGTGTTCAGCTGGTGTCTGTGATTTCCACTTATATGAATTTTACAAACATATTATTTCAGCCGCTTAAGTGTTTCGCATCCTGGTTTTTGTTTGCGGTGTGCTAAGTTTTAAGCTTCTTCGAACAATGGAATTCTTTGGACTTCGTAAAAATAAGTGTTGCCTCTATGAGGTAAACATCCACTTCTGGAATCCATGGTCTTCCTGGTGAATTTTGCTTCATCAAGCATCTTGCTTGCTGGAGATGAGTATTCAGGAATCGATTTGGCACTTCAGGCCTCTATTCTGTACCGACGTTGAAAATCGCGCAGAACGTTTGCGTACCTGAATTGTGCAAAACATTTGGCGTAGTGTTTATTCCTGAACGGACACCGTCACACTGCCTGCATTAAGCACACCGTGTTTTTACTTCTGTGCAGCAGGCAAGGATCGGAAACTATAAATTCCTGAACATTTCTGAAGAAACTCACAATTATATGTCTCAAAACACATTAGAGTTTTCAACTTTAAATCTAGGGAGTTCTTGTTCAATGACTTTCTTACTTGCAAATGAACATTTCGACAATACATAACACTTGATTTTGAAACTATGACGTCCTTGTCCAAACGCTTCACTCTGTAATTTTCAACGCCATGGATACGAACTAAGCCCATTGATTCAAATGCAAGCTGGTCGGAGAGAAAGTTTAACAGAAGTACTGGTTTCCCGTATCAAAATTCGTCATTCGTAGTGCCAACATATCTTCTGGCATATCTTATTGTAACTAAAGAATCGAAAAGTTAGACGATTTACTGTTACAGCGCCTGTTATACTCATATTTTGATTTCCACATCTATTAACGTAGTCTTACCTTTGCCGGTAAGTATTTTTGATTTTTCATTTGGTTGTTTAATTGTAGACAGCTAATTAAAACAGTCATTGGGTTTGTTAAATTTCATCACCTTGCATTCTCAGATATTTAGCAAATTGCATCTTGGTAAGGCAAGTTATACATCACAGACATACACGTAAATACCCGGAACCTAGGACTTCATAAGACGTCAAAACCTCTTCAAGAAACTGAAGTCATCCAGCCTTCACCGCAGTTTGTGACGTAAACAATTGACTCCTCTTTTGGAAATCATCCTTCAACGTACTGTGAGTTGCGTGGACAGTGCAACCATGAAGCGAACTCACGCGTTATGGGTTGGCCCGACTTGACGGGAGGTGCGTCCGACTCTTCTGCATGAGTGCGCTATCGTAAAGACACTAGGTATAAATCTGCAGGAAGTTCAAATGAATTTCCTTCTTTTCGTCGAGGTGTTACAAAGACTATAAATACAGAAGGTACTCTATTCAAATAATGTCGGACTTTTGCAGATAAGAGGAATCGGTACAGCACTGAAGTTGAAGTTACCAACTCGAGGTTCTCATTGCTCTTAGCTTCCGTCTTTGTTCTGTTATGCATATTCAAACAGGAGCAACCCTGAACACGTTTACTTAGGCAGTGTAATTTTGTTGTGGTGCACATTAAAAACAACCAATTCACGCCATCATTGATCTGACTGTAAAGAACGTAACTTACATATTGTAATAGCAAATACAATTGAACCTGTGTTACAAACTTCCCGACGTCCCTCTCGGTCTAGTAGTGACACGTTGCTTTATTGTAACAGTGCTGATACCATGCAGATACAGACAGTTTGTTTTGGCTTACAGCCCAATCGCCTTATTCTCTTGCTGTTTTGGCACTGTTTTTCACACCGACACATTTATTGCATTGCTATCTCACAAGGCCACTAGACAACGTGTCTTAGAAATATGACGACTCAGTAACACACGATGCGTTAGAGCAAAGGCGATAATATTTGACGCGGTACTTACTACTGAATTCATGTCAATTCACATCCTCACAGACATTTTCGTTTAATTTTAATATTGTCCATCCACTGCATTGTCTCCTTGCTTATTCAAGTGTTCACTTTGCGAGAAGTTCTTCACCACAATTCCATGTATGTAAGATTCTCCTTTCTTCCATCCCAGTTACATATGCAGCTCATCGTAGACCGTGAATTTTTCAATGTGCATAATTTTTCGAACTGTGCTATATGAAACAAGTTTATGACAGTTGTAAATCAGGTTTGCTCTAGCAAAGAGCCTCTAAAATATGTACTCCGTTTGTTGTTTGCAGAAAAGTGAAAAACCTGCAGGGTTAGTACGCCCGCTTTCGCCCACATCCTTGCCAGTTCGTTATTTACTGCCATCTTGTCACTCGACGCTACGCAGTTTAAGCTACCGATAGCATATTTAAGAGTATCATAAGTAAATAGCAAACAAATAAGCAGTGGCGAAAATTAGCACTGTGTAACGTGCGAATGAATAAGCTTGCGTATAAACACAGCCACAACATGCCGTGCATGTACGTAACCATGGCGTCCAACTACTCTTATCGCTGTAGTCGTAATGTTGTTCGTGAACTTTGGCATAGTTTGGAAGTTACGAAGACCTGAATCTACATTTTTAAACCCAAAACAGATATGCTGTAGGTGGTGATTGATGTATCGATTTATTGTGGCGTTTGTTGGTTTTAACAATGGCAATACATTCACATCAAGGAAGCCTAAAGACAGTGCAACTTATGTTGGCCACCTGTGGTTCCACCCAAAAGTGGAAAAATGACAGAAAGTAGTCTTAAACTATACCATTTCTGTATCTATGTCCCATCATCACAGGAACTCTTCACTGGATCCTAGTCGGATTTCACATTCTACATTCAACGCCAGCACACTTATTCTCTCGTGTCTCCAGATTCATAATTGATGATCAACTCATCTGAAGCACTGAACTTCGACATAGCAGGCCATGAAGGTACAGAGGTCTGGAGATATATAGCTCTACCCTTTCTATAACCTCGGCGCTAGATCTGGTGGGTGGTTAACCCACGACCCCAACTTCTGATAGAGCGTTATAAAATATCAAAACCTCGTTATTTCAAGATAAGTTTGCACCTTAATGCCCAGATGTTATTTTGTCGTTAGGGTTTCCTCTCGATGTGTATGTATCAACATTCCAAATTCGTTCATTAACTTATGCGATGCTGGTGCGTCTTCGAGGCAATTCAAGGGTAAAAATGTTCCTGTACTAAAATACCGGGGGACTGCGGTGGCACACTGGTTAATGTGCTGTGCTACAAATCGGAAGGTCGCTGGTTCGATCCCAGCTGGTGTCATTGGAATTTTTCATTGACATAAAATCCTTCCGATCGTACTGTGGCCCTGGGGTCGACTCAGCCTCTAACAGAAATGAGTACCAGGAGCATTTCCTAGGGGTAAAGGCGGCCGGTGCGTAAGGCTGACAATCTTACCACCATCCTGTGCCATTGTCATGAA
>Ga0123355_10016644_pt1 | contig 11599 bp, 6 predicted proteins | sample TergutEmb28metaG_3_FD_89872 | JGI IMG/M metagenome (GOLD analysis project Ga0123355, IMG submission 89872) | Embiratermes neotenicus P1 segment gut microbial communities from Petit-Saut dam, French Guiana - Emb289 P1 | ecosystem: Host-associated > Arthropoda: Insects > Digestive system > Gut ...
AAATTGTAATAACCTGAAGATGGCCGCTATAGGCCGAAACATGTAGTTATTTACTTGCTAATAAATACCATCATCTAGCATACAATTATAGTTGTGTTTTCTGACTGAATTTACCTCACTATTTGTTCCAAATCATTGCCTTGAGTTAAATATCCTCTGACAGTTTCTGAAAATTCCTCATATGTAAGAAGAAACTTGTACCACAGAAGAGCCTGATAATGGCGAAGAATGTACATACTAAGTTACTAACCAGAAATAATTAACTCACGACATTATCAGCTTTTGGAAGAAGCGGTACATATTTTCAATCAGTATGTTACAGCAAACCGGCGAGCCTTACTGGCCTTGCTATAATCAAATTAAGTCGACATGCAAGCTCTTTCCTGTCCCGTGCAATTCATGTGTTATAGAAATTCAGAGGAGAAAAAAGCATTCAACGTAGTTCTATCTTAACAACTGCTCTTCGAAAAGCAATTCTTACACAACTGACAGAATGCAACTTTTACTGCTTGCTTTGGAAGTCGGAAGTTTAGAAATAGCGTGAAGAAGTTTAGTGACACGAAGACAAACGTCGGTCATGTGTCATGTGTCATGTGTGTGACTTTGGAAATTACACGTTTTTGCGACATGTTCGTTGTTAATTAACCGACGTTTCTTAAGAATTTGCTGTCTGAGTCTTCAGGTTATTCTAAAACGACAATTTTGGACTACATGAAAGTGAAGGCAGCAAGGTCCCAGCGATGTAGCTCACTAATCATCAATCAATCCCTCACAACTCACGAGATTCTAGCTTCCATCAGCAGGGCTGTGAAAACCTGAAATCATGAAATGAACCTGTTTCTTTCACAAGCTTTATCTTCCAAATCCACACAACCGCAGCTAAAGGATTGTCCTCAATGTGTGCACTTGTAAAAGCCTCATCCAATTGACAGCCAATATAAGGGCAGGAAGCTGAGTAGTGGAGTTCAACTGAAGTAATTCGGGAAGGCGTTGCGTGTGTGTCGTGTTGCAATGCAGTGACGACATATTCACATCAATACTGCCCAAAGAATCTTCTGTTTAGATATTCACTATTAGGCTTCTGAGCCTGACAGTTTTCACTCTTTATTTATAAACACGTGCTGCAACAGCCTCAAAACGTTTAAAAAATGGACGAAATATTACAACAAAAATTTAATTTTATTAATTAAATTCATAGCAACTTTGCGGGAAGAGTTTTATAATACAATATTGTTTACACACGTACCTATTAGATAATGCTGGCTTGCATAAATTTACTCTTCACCAAAAATTATTGGTATCATAAACTTTAGTATGAGGTACACCCTTTATGTAGTACGCAATGTGGCGATAACTACTGCATACGATACTTCGATAAGAAACCTCAACCGGAGACCTATCTGTGACAACTAAACATAGCTAAACGTGTAATTTAAAAGTGGATGTTAAAGAATTAACGATAGTATTATATTTGGCGGAAATGTACATACTACAAAAAAAACACGGAAACTTTAATAGTTGCTGGTAAGGACAGTTGACTAGAAGTAAGTGCTGATAAAAATAAGTGCATATTCATGTCTCGAGGTCAGAATGCAGGACGAAATGACAATACAAAGATTGACAGTAAATCCTCTGATGGAATGGAACAGTTCAAAGGTTGGGAAAAAATCCTAACGAATAAAAATTCTATACAGGAAGAAATTAAGAGCTGATTGAAGTCAGGAAATGTTTGCTATCATTTGATGTAGAATCTTTTCTCGTCCATTTGGCTATCCGAAAATATAAAAATAAATATAGAGAACTATAATTTTGCTTCTTGTTTTGTATGGGTGCGAACCTTGGTCGCTCACATTGAGGGAAGAAGGTAGGTTGAGGGTGTTCAAGAATCTAGTGCTGAGGAGAATATTTGGGCCTAAGAGAGAGGAGGTAACAGGAGAGTGGAGAAAACTGCATAATGAGGAGCTTAACGATCTGTACTCCTCACCAAATATTCGGTTGATAAAATCGAGAATGATGAAATGGGTGGATCATGTAGCACGTACGGGAAATAGGAGAGGAGTATACAGTCATTTGGTGGGGAAACCTGAGGCACGGAGACCACTGGGAAATCCAGGCGTAGATGGGACAATAATATTAAGATGGACTATCAGAAAGTGGAAAGGGTTATAGACTGGATTGATCTGGTTCAGGATAGGGACAGGTAGAGGTCTATAGTAAACGTCGTAATGAACCTCCGGGTTCCATAAAATGCGGGGAATTGCTTGACTAGATGAGAACCGGTTAGTTTGTCAAGAAGGGCTCTCCTGCATGGAGTAGACAAGTTAGTTAAATAATTGGCAGTGGGAGGACGTGGACGTCAGTCAACTGACTCTAGATACGAAAAGGAGGCGGTTCTTGTAACATGAAATAAATTTTGGCTTCCATAGAGGAATAAAATTTCGTTACCTAGTGAACAATTGCCAGTTTCTCAAGAAATAACCTGGTCCATGGAATTATGTCACGATTTTTACAAGCACACGTTTTAACACTAACAGACATCGGGCAAACAATCACCTCTTTGATGTAGTCTGATGTTTATTTTCCCCCCTCTTTGCTGCAGATCTTGATTGAAAAGTTCCTCTGCGAACTGTTTTCATAGGTAGGCAATCAGGTTGTCTGGCAACCGGCCGACTTCAAATTGCAGGCTGTGTGCTGAATGAGGTCGATTCTATGAGCGGGACTCCGATTAATTTGAGCGTATCAAATAACCCGTAAAAGAACTACTTCGAAGGGATTTAAATGTTTAGAACTATGGCAGGTAAGCAATGTTTAACCACGATATGTAATACGAATAAGTAAGATGAAACTTTGAAAAAGGATGAGAAAATATAATTTCAGGTAATATATTCGTGAACATAAACTGTTACATTAGTAATAGACTGCCTTCTATTGCATAAATGCGACTAGTTAATAAACAGAAACACTACAATAGATAAGATTAGTCATTACAAATATTGGAAGGATTGAACGTATTAAAAAGGACGTCAACAAATGTCTGTTACATTTTAGAAGAATTATTATATTCAACAAATTTTCATTGTACTTTTAAAATGATATCGAAATTTACACGGGAGTAACTGCGATAATTCTAGGAACAAATAGTAGCATCTTCTCTCCGCATTAATAATTTTTGATTTCTTAATGTCCAGTCCGAGTGTTGCGTGCAGCATCGTTTATACGCTTATTACCAACCCACATATGAAAATGATGAATTGAGTTGTCTACCGAACCACCAGCCACACCTTTTCGTTGCCGAGAACTCATTAGCGTTGATATCAGACACAACGTAATTTTAAAATGGACGTTATACTGTCTGTAGCTAAGCCGTACGATTCATCTACTCAATATATTTTTTTTTTTGCACACAGGAAAAAATCTACACCACCACATTTTGCCCCCAACCGCATAATGTGCTCAGCTCACCTCACGAAAAGTATTGTTTGGTCGGGGGAGAGAGGCACGCGACCTCTCGGCACGAAGCACGAGCAAGGCAACACGCAAACCAGAGACACATTGAATCTGACGGTACGACTGTCACTGGTTAAGTGTAAGCATCGAAACATTTTTAGTAATAGGACTGTAGTGAAATGCTGTTAGTATCGGCAGTTCGTGAGGGAAATAAATAAGCACAAAATTAGTACATTGTAACGAAGACTACCCCCCCCCCCCCACTCTCCCACACCCTTAAATGAAAACACTAAGACTAACAAAATAAGAACTAAGGAGTGTCAGAAAAAACTCCTCAGGACTCAAGATAAAATGTGTTATGCAAGATTAAAAAATTCCTAAGTTTTAGTGTCACATTGTCCTCACCAAACCAAAGACGATAAATTTAAAAAGGGACGTTATACAAAATTGATTACAAAAACCTGAAATAAAGAGGCTACTTCGGAATTCTAATAACAGACGGAGGGCTAATATTAAAACTCGCGAAAATCTGGATTGGATTCAGGTGACTCAGTGACGAGATCTTGTGAAATCAGTTAGCGAACATACATATTCTATACAGGAAGAATTCCTTGGCTAACAGAGCGACTGTCGAAATCCTAGGAAGCAGTTCATTTGCTCATACAAAGTATATTTGCCCTATTATGTGTGCAGCACGGTTTATGTTAACAACTACATTAATGGTGTTACGTGGTTCTGTATGTGGTTGCAGGTCTGAGTTTGTGTCACAGAATTTAAATACGTAAAAGTCACATGTACTTTAAGAAGGAATTGTTGTAACCGAACTATACGACGTCTTCAAACTCGTAGACCTCGGACCTCCGCCTTGCAATTAAAATGTAGATGTGTGTGAAGAATGTAAACCGCACGTTACGAGGTGTATGCTGAAGTTACGGGCTTCACGCTGCGTACACTAAAGAGACAGTTGCAAGACTGTCTTGTCTGCTGAACTACTCGTACGATATACAGAGAGGAAAACATCGCAATTATTCTACATCGCTTTCTCTCGCCAATCTTCCGATTGGGCGCATTTTGAAGTCACGCCGGAAGGTAGGACAACCTGTGTGCAAAGAGAGTTTGTTTACAGCTGCATTTCCTGACTCAGCTGTGGCTGACCAAGTTGGAAGGTACTTTATAGTACTTAGGGCAGAAGCATGTTGTTCGTGGTTAGTGTGGGCAGTGTCTGACGTGAGACCTCTACCTGCGGACAGTATGTAACCTAGATAAAACGTTAAGGCTAACCGCTTCCTTATTTTTGGTTCAGCAGTAAAATCATAAACATAACGACCAAGCTCACTTTACAACCATAATATCTAGATGCTTTAGACATCGTACGGAGTTTCAGAAGTTATATTGCCAATCTCCATCTACTTGTAGCCCCCCTGTGTCTCTCCATCTTCTGGGATCACATACATGCACGTGCTATTTCATGGTCCACGCTCCCTTGAATTCTGCATACGTGTTTATCGTTACATTTTCTCTAGCTCCTATGTGTATTTTACGAAACGTGTATTTCATATACGGCATGAAATTATTTGATGTAAATATTCCTGGAAAAGTTTTAAGAGTAACTGGAGAATAATGTTATATAACTTTAAAATACATCGTGTTTATTGGCCACATTACAATTTACATATTATTTGACAAATAGTAACAGCCAATTCCGATTATTCCCACTCCGAATTCAACAAAATAATTTATTCTTACTCTATCTGTTTTACTATAATTTAAACCAACAAACGCGCAATATTATATTGAATTTAAGTAATATTATAAAAGCCACTAACTCCTACATGTTTCGGACCTATCGGCACATCATCAAAGTGTAAAATAACTGTATAAAACGACTGCTTCTTCTATTGGTCTCTTGTTGGTATAAGAACTGATGGAAAATTTTCGGTGTAGAATATGTACGGCGGACAAAATTGTGTACAGTAAGTTGGAGCAGCTTGTTGATACGTCGGAGGCGTTCACAGTACTACACCCAACAGGCAATTTACATCATGCCGCATTGAGCCCTTCACATTTCCTGCAAGCGCAGTACTTGTAGCCACTTCTATTAAGACTGCACAACACATGCTGTTAAGAAATCCTTAAATAAAACAAAAATTTTTCTGCACTGAATCACCCAAACGCAGGGCGCGTAACCCTGTTTGTGGTTTACCATTACTACTACTACTACTACTACTACTACTACTACTACCACTACTACCACTACTACTAGTACTAGTACTACTACTACTACTACTACTACTACCACCACCACCACCACCACCACCACCACCACCACCACCACCACCACTATCTCTATCAATAATAATAATAATAATAATAATAATGTATAGATGGAAGGGGTGTGTTTTTTCAGACACATAGACAAAGCTACGTCTTCTGAAGCAATCAGTTAGTCGAAAGTTCAGTGAACAGGGTAGATGCATATAACGTCTGTGAATATTTTGTGTTCTGTTCGATTCCAATAACAAAAGATTTCTAAAGGTACAAGCTTTCACACATGCTAATCCCTTCTAATGTCACTGGTTGATTTTAAAGCAAAATATTATTCATGGCTTGTCCAATAAATTCCCTTTTGCGTAAAACCTTATTATCAATTTATTTCTCTTTATACTGTAAAATATCAAAGAGTAACAAATGGTCTGTTATATGGGCTAACCTAATATCGTAATTCGTTAATCAGAGTTCCTGCTTCATATGCATATTCACATTCTGCCTTCTGGCCTTGGCTAATGTCTTGCTTAGAATCAGTGTGCACTCCAGCACGTTTAGTGATACCCTTACAAGGAAAGTGCTGCTTCATAATTCACATTTATCCACTATCCGACCGTTTGAAGGGTGCAACTGAAAAGTGTTGTTAAATATCTAGGCTTACCGAACAAACGAGTATAGTCCAGGACGTTGGTATAACGTATTTATTTCACATTCCCACAGGTTAAGTAACACAGACGTACTGTATAAACGTTTGTACGCATAGTCAAGTGACATAATGTGGCACATATGATCTTTTATACCAGCTTGGAGCGTAATGGAAAATAGAAAATATGTTTGTCAACGGATTCACATTACGGCTGATTCACATGCGCATCCTTCTCAAATATCGGAAGAGCGTTTTTGCGAGAATATTTTTGAATGGGGACCGTGAAACCCTAGAAACCTTAATGAAATATAACTCTTACATTTAATCGTGACGTCAGATCGCTGACTTCCTTGCCTGTTGTACATTTTGAGAGTGTAAATGAAGCTGGCTAACCAATACAGGGACTTGAATATATCTTTGTTTGCTTTAGTTATTAAAACAGAGTAGATGAACTGACGGAGTCTCTCTTCATCGTCTCGAAATAAGAGGCTTTGAGTTGTTTGGAGGAGGATTGGAAATTTCCTGCTGTATCAAGGAATAAGTACAAATTTTAATTACAACAGATCTGCTACTGAATTTTCAAATGAGATGGGCAAGAGATAAATTTTTCATCTCATTCTATACAATGAAACTGTGCTGGTTTTGAAGGATAAGGCTGTAATTTAACTTTCGTCAACAACTGTAGTTCTTTAATACATCAAAATGCAGCGACTTATTTTGTATTCATTTAGAGCTACCTCATTGTCGATTCAGCGAATATTGAATGGTACTTCATACAGTTCATTCAGTTTTGTCAATGCCGAACTAACAGAAACAGATTATTCAAAGCAACGGAAAGGAAACAGGAACAATAGAAAAGGGAAGGAAAACGAAGCAAAAGAGGATAACTATGCACAATATATAAAGAGAGGAAAATGAAATATAACATGATTTAACGAACTGTAATAAGCACACGATTACTGGTACACCAACAATGAATACTGGTATGTGGGCTTGAAAAATTGAAATACAAAGAAAGACAAAGACATTAAAAATAAATTAAACATACGCCACATATATTTGCTAATACGCAGCATTGGTGGCAACAATATACGGCTCACCCTCGCTGTCACGCAGTCTTCGCAATTTCACGTTTCTTATTTCAGTAACAAAAACTATTGGCCATACCTCGAAATTGTTTAATTTCATTTTGTGGTAAGTAAGAAAAGAAGTCTGAGAACCCCTGAAATAGAAGGAAATACTTACATTTGACTATTAAAAATATATAATTTAATCTGACACTCTGCAAAATACCCTTACTCATGTTTATCAATAGGAAAAAGGTATGAAGCAGAGATACCCAATGTATTAATACAAGATACTTTTAATGAGCCCTTAATACTTCACGCCTTAGAAGGGCAAATGGTTAACAAAAACAGTACTTAAGATTCCCGTCATCCATCTTGGGCAGATAATGAGAATTTTTCTTAAGTGCAACTAACAAACTTCTCCGAAGATTTTCCGACATGCCAGTAGCAGACATCTGCAATAATTACGTCTGACTAAACCATTTCCTAACTACACTTGAAGCGTCCTGCATTAGGCACTAGTGAACCAGCCAGTGGCAGCTACGAACTAATCCTGACATTTGCATACGTTGATCTTACGACGGTCCGGATTACATGAGCAACTTGAAGACACATATATGGTGCCCCATCCCACAACTCCAATGCCCAGACTCGCGTTCCCTTCCTTGTCAACTAGTAAATCAGCAACGCCAGCCGAAAATGTCTCTCTATAAGCCCACGTGTTTCCTCTACATATTCTCTCAGAGGTCTAGAACTACTGTGCCTCCATTTCCCTACAGCACAACATATAAAAACATGAGAAATGCCTCCCACCGAGAGTTAATTTCGCAGAAAATTACAAGATAAACATCACGAGGTTGGCCACATAAATGCATAGTGCATAATACCCTCCAATTTACCCTCTTCTTCACCGAAAGCCAGCAACACCAAGTCTCCTTTATTCCTGAGAATACCTATATATTTGCTCGCGTAAGTGGTAAAACACCTTGCATAAAAATTAATTTTACCTGTACAGTAAAGCAAACAAAAAAAGTAAAGTACACCTACTGAATACCGAATGTGAAGAAATCGCGACTTTCCTACTGAAGAAGCTGAATATTCTGAACTCCTATAAGTTGCGTGAAAACGTTTGCTTCAATACAGTGAAATTACGTCGTAATTTGTCCATGAAGATTAACATAAATGGTTTCTAAAGAGTTATCTTCACTACCACTTCACTTTCTTCACTATAGACGAATGTTTTGAAATTATACAGAGTTATTTTATTGTTCGTATCGATATCAGTGAAAGAATTAGTAATCGCACGCATTGGCATATTAGCACTTTAGAACCTAGTGCTCAGTGTATGCAAAGCGATGTTTAACTTAAATCTGAGATTATTTTGTTATGTTCATACCGTGCATTTCTATTAATTAATATTTATTATTACACCAACAAATGCACATGTCATTAGTAAAAAATTATATTACAGCAATTATAATATAATTTTACACCAACTATATGTACAGTTGTTGGTGTAATAATAAATATTAACTAAAATCTTAGATTGTTTTAACACAGTGTATATCTGTTTCGAATTTTTCATGCAATAAATTATTTCCCTAAACATCAATATTAAATTGGAAATTAAAAAAATCAGTTGGAAGGACGTGGATGGACTAATCTGATTCAGGGCAGAGACCAATGTCGGGCTCCTGTGAAAGCGGTAATGAATCTTCGCTTCCATAATCCGGGGAATTTATTGACTGGCTAGCCTCACAGGAAGGATTCTGGTCCACGGAGATTATTTCCTTATATAAAATTAACCCCTCTTCTTTCTAACGGAAGCAAATCATATTCTTTGTGAGCTATAAAAAGAATTTTAATACAACATTCAGATTAATTTTAGTCTTCTACCTGTTGCATTGAGTGTACAAGCCAACAACTATAACACTACTGTAGTACAGTTTGCTTTCATTTCGTATTGAATAATGTAAGGTTCCAATATGCATATTAGAGGATATATCGGTAAGTAGAGTTACAGCGGCATTCTTTCTTAACTTTGGCTGTAGAGGAATGTAAATGTTTAGTTTCGCTCCTTGGCAGATTTCTCTTCGGGAAAAGAGCAATAGGAGAATGAGCGGGCCTCCGTAGCCAGTCTGGACGCTTTCGACGCCTTTTGTATTAATACATAATCATAATTACTTTAATTATTCTTAGATTCCTGATTCTTTGGCTAGGTTTAAATGACCGCTCGTACTTTACTATGTTCCTGTTGACTGGCAATTTTTTTTTTAATTTATCGGAATTTGTCCGTTTTGCCAATGAAATGGGACCAAATTTATACTGTATAAGTGCAGCTCACTGCTTTACGCAACACAACGAACACTTCAATAAATTTTGTTCTGTGAATGAAATATTCATACTACAATATTAGGCAGAAGTGCACATTACGAAGTTCCTTGATGTTGTGTAATTTTCTTCCAACCCTTTTTGGTTCTTTCGCAAGATTGCGAAAAGCGGCTGTCAGCTTCCTCATGTCTGTCTGTCTGTCCATCCGTCCTCATGGAACATCTCGGCTCCCACTAAACGGATTTTCATTAAATCTTATATTTAATTATTTTTCGAAAATCTGTCAAGAAAATTCAAGTTTCATTAAAACCTGAGAAGAATAGCGGGTATTTAACATACTTTACCAATATACATTCTGATCATAGCTCGCTTAATTCCTCTTGGAATGAGAAACGTTTCAAAGTAGTAGAGAAAATCAAAACACACATTTTACGTTCAATAACTTTTTATTAGAAAATCGTGCCGTTTGAGATAATGTGGAAAAATACTGTACAGCCGGACAGGTCCCAAATGACAATATGGCGCATGCGCAAAACATGGTGGATAACTAAGGCTACAAACACACATTCGGAATATGTAATGCGCATTGCTTGTCCAGTGTCACAATGGCTGCAAGAACGCATCTCAATGTTACATCATACGTACAATAAATATCTTGTTTACCACATACCTGCCACAGTACACTAATATAACCCTCCTTTTTCCATGCCATACTGTGAACTTAAAGCTTTTCGAAATTTGTCGACTGGATTACACAGACAGAATGCAAGTAATAGATATGGATTTAAACTCGGGCCTCGGACCGGGTTTTGTCACAGAAGATGAAGATAACAGAACTTGACAGCACAGTCGTCGGGTTCTCTGTGACATACTGAACTGAAGGTCAGAGGCAAATCTCTACGGTTACCCACTTGTAATTGACTTCACCTGCTACAATCCAATTTCACGCGATCCATCTTCTTTATAACAAATTTTAAACAGAACCCGTTCCATCGTCTGTAGAGTGTTTCTTACCCAGGATATTGCAAAGTTCATGTGCAAGAGAAGCTTACAGGCTGGCATAGGAAGCACAACCGTTCTTATGATATAGGGCCCGTTTGAGACGATAAAGAAATAGTATATATGCAAAATGACGCAATACGGCAGTAATGTCACGTCTGACTCGTATTCGTATAAGATATGCTATCATGGAAGTCAGGGTTGTCCAAAGCAGTCTATACAACTTCTTTGTAAATCGTACAGTATACATAATGTTTTATTTTAAAATTAAGAGAAAGATTGGTAGGGAAAATAATTACGTGTTTTACAGATGTACGTTAGTCCTCGTGCGGGAAGAGATTAGTTTTTTTTTATTTTGACATTATGTTATCAAATATATGGAAATTAAATTTAGAGTTTCTAATTTGATATGCAAAAGTAGACTTAAATATAAATCATGTAAAATTATAAGAACAGTTCACACCGTACCGTATTGGACAGCACGAAAATTCGTTTATTGTGCTGTGCTTATTTAAATAAGCTGTATCAAACGGAGAGGGTCAAAACGTTCAGTGACTTCGGAAGGCGATCGCGAGATAAGTAACCTTGAATAAATTACGCGTTTGAAAAGTATGGGAATGGTTTATTCATACTGGGTGCATTTAACTATTCTCGTTCAACTGAAGAGTCTTGTGGCGTCGGAAAATAATAGTGAGTGGGCTTAGAAAAGGATTTTACGGAATATGTTATGCCCTATCCATTACAGCGGTATTTTCTATATACACTGCAGAAAGTGATGAAATCCTCTGTATTAAGAACAGCCAGATTCACACCGGGTACCTTACGGGGGAGGGGGGGGGGGGGG
>Ga0123355_10016645_pt1 | contig 11599 bp, 3 predicted proteins | sample TergutEmb28metaG_3_FD_89872 | JGI IMG/M metagenome (GOLD analysis project Ga0123355, IMG submission 89872) | Embiratermes neotenicus P1 segment gut microbial communities from Petit-Saut dam, French Guiana - Emb289 P1 | ecosystem: Host-associated > Arthropoda: Insects > Digestive system > Gut ...
TGACACAATTATGAAGACAAAGCACCTGGTTTAATAGAGGTAATGTAGCGAGTATATAATAAAACAAAGTCTCGCTTAACAATATAAATCAAGAAACATGTAAGGAATACTATTGTGTGAATGTGTGACGACCCACATTCAAAAGTAAGGAATGTTGTTTTTGTTGTGATAATGTGTGATTGACCCATATGTAAAAGTAAGAAAAACAGCTTGCAATAAATCACAAAAATGCAAGCTGTTTCGATTCTATTTACTATTCATTTAAGATGCTTGTTCGAACTGACTGTTATAGAGTTCTGCATAGAAGCCACCAAGCTTTAGTAATTCCACGTGACTACCGCTTTCAACAATGTCACCGTCATTCATTACCAGAATTACATCTGCATTCTTTATGGTAGACAAGCGATGTGCAATTACAAATGATGTTCTACCTTTTGTTAAGTTACTCATGGCTTCCTGTACCAAGTGCTCTGTACGAGTATCAACGGAGCTTGTGGCTTCGTCAAGAATCATCATGGGAGCATTTTGAATCATTGCGCGAGCTATGGTGACCAGTTGTCTTTGACCTTGAGACAATGTGGATTTATCGTCCAAGACTGTATCGTACCCCTTAGGGAGAGTGCTGATAAAGTGATCTAACCCAACTGCCTGACAGGTTTCAAGTACCTGTTCATCAGTTACACCCTCTTTACAATATACAATGTTCTCTTTAATGGTTCCTTCAAAGAGCCACGCGTCTTGCAGCACCATTCCAAACTGCTCCTGTACGTTTTCTCTGGGAACTTGGCATGACGGCAACCCATCAATTAGTATCTCGCCACTGTCAAGCTCATAGAAGCGCATGAGTAGATTTACAATGGTTGTCTTACCTGCACCTGTAGGTCCAACAATTGCAACCTGTGTGCCGGGTTCAAACTTTGATGAAAAATCATGAATAATGATCTTCTCAGGATCATATCCAAAGCGAACATTACGAAATTCAATCTCACCTTTAACATGGGCGAGTTTTTTTGTTTTACTGCTTTCGTCTTCCATTTCCTCTTCGTCGAAAAACGTAAACACACGCTCACCGGCTGCTGCAGTTCGTTGCAGATTTTGAAATGCTTGTGCAAGCTGTGATAAAGGTTGTGTGAAAAGACGAATATAGATCATAAATGCAGCAATGACACCAAATTGAATTGTGCCATTCATAGCAAGCACTGCACCCACAACACAGACGGCAACATAACCCAGATTACCGACAAACATCATAATAGGCATCATAAGCCCGGACATGAACTGGCTCTTCCAGCCACTTTCATATAGCCTGTTATTTACCTCGTCAAAGTAACGCCCTGCTTCTTTGCCGCCATTATATACTCTGACCACATTATGACCCGAGTACACCTCTTCTACATGCCCGTTAACAGCACCTAAGTCATTTTGTTGTTGTGTGAAATACTTTTGAGATTTACTCATAATAATGGATAAAAGAACAAATCCTATTAAACTTGCACCAATGGCAGTTAGCGCCATTAACCAGTTATTATAGAACATCATAAACGCAGAACCAAAGAACATAGTAACAGAAGTAACGAGGGTACCAATGCTTTGATTCATTGTTTGCCCTATGGTATCCACGTCGTTAGTAACACGGCTTAGAATATCGCCATAGCTTACCTTGTCAAAGTACTTGAGAGGGAGCTTATTGATTTTCTCAGAAATATCAGTACGCATGTTTTTGGCGATTTTTTGCGTTATAGTCGCCATCATGTAACCTTGAATGAAATTCAAAATGGCAGCAGCAGAGTAGAGGATAACAAGTAACATAGCAATTTGAGTAATTGCAGATATGTCAACACTTGCCAATTGACCTCCTGCAACAACCGGAACGAGTGCTGCCTGTATTTCATTTGTCATCTTTCCGATTTGATCAGGGCCTATTATGGTAAATACAGTTCCAATAGTAGCAATAACAAGAGAAATGATGATTATAACCATATATCTCTTACAATATTCAATGAGCTTAAGCCATGTCCCTTTGAAGTCTTTTGCTTTCTCAGTCACTCCAATAGGACCACCACGTATTTGTGGCGCTCTACCTCTTTGTTGTCCACTCATGACGCCACCCCCTTTCCACTCAGTTCTTCTTCGGAAAGCTGGCTTATAGCAATTTGACGATACACTTCGCAGGTTTCAAGTAGTTCATTATGACCACCGTTTCCTACGATTCGGCCTCTGTCGAGAACGATAATTCTATCAGCGTCCATGATGGTTCCGATACGCTGTGCCACAATCATGCTGGTGACACCTGCGGTTTCTTTCTTAAGCATTGTGCGCAATAGTCTATCCGTTTTATAATCCAGTGCAGAAAAGGAATCATCAAAAATATATATTTCAGGCTTACGGCATACTGCACGTGCAATAGACAGGCGTTGCTTTTGTCCGCCTGAAACATTTGTACCACCCTGTGCAATCTCTGAGTAATAGTCGTCCTCCATAGCCTCAACAAAATCAGTGCTTTGAGCAACAGATACAGCTTTTTTGACATCATCAAGTGTAAACTCAGAGCCGTTATCGCCATAAGCAACATTAGAATAGACAGTACCTTTAAACATTACAGCCTTTTGTGGCACATATCCAATCTTGTTATGCAGAGCCTCAAGCTTATACTCGCGTATATTAATGCCATTAATTAAGACTTCGCCCTCAGTAACATCAAAGAAGCGAGGAACCAGATTGATAAGCGTTGACTTTCCGCTACCTGTTGAGCCAATGAAAGCAATTGTTTCTCCTTGCTTCACGGTAAAATTAATATCCTTAAGGACAGCTTCAGCAGCGTCAGGATACTTGAATCCAACATTTTTGAAAGTCACTTCGCCAACAAGTCCCGGAGCACCGTCAACTTTGGTCCCGTCATGTATTGTTGCAGATATATCAAGTACTTCGCAGATACGCTTTGCAGAAACAGTGGCACGAGGGAGCATTATGAAAATCATAGATAGCATCATAAATGACATAATTACTTGCATTGCATAAATTGAAAACACCATCATGTTGGCGAAAATCGGCAATCTGTCCGCACCCTGCGCAGCATTTATCAGATATGCGCCTATCCAGAAAACAGAAAGGGACACGCCGCTCATTACCAGAGTCATTACAGGCATGAGAAATGCCATAGCCCTACTGGTAAATAGCTGTGTCCAAGTTAGCTCTTCATTTGCTTGCTCGAATTTTGCTTCTTGATAATCTTCAGCATTATATGCTCTGACTACTCGAAGCCCTGTCAGGTTCTCTCGTGTTACACGGTTCATATTGTCAACTAGAACTTGCATTTTTCTGAACTTTGGCAAGACAAATAGCAGCATAAGAACAACCATGACTGATAGAACAAGCACGGCAATACCTGTTGCAAGGGTCCATTCCATACCTTTGCCCGCAATTTTGGTTATTGCCCAAATTGCAGTAATGGGAGCGCGGATAATGAGTTGCAGACCCATTGCGATTATCATTTGTACTTGTGTTATGTCGTTTGTAGAACGTGTGATTAAGCTGTCGGTTGTAAACTGGTTGATTTCTTCCATAGAGAAGGAATCAACTTTATTAAATAACAAACGACGCAAGCGTCTGGAAAATGTAGAACTCAACCTGGCAGCAAAGAATCCAACAGTAATCGACGCAGCTAAGCTCCCAAGTGTGCAAAGTAACATCATGCCACCGGCAATCCAAATATCACGCAATGCACTACCGGGTGTTTGAACCAAAGTCGTTATCTCAGCCATGTAGTCAGGCATTGTCAAATCAAGCCAGACTTGTATTGTAATAAAGCCTATGCTAAGCAGCACTATGAGCCATTCTTTCGGCTTAAGATGCCTCAAGATTTTAACCATAAGAACCTGCCTCCTTGTATGCAAATGAGTGAGAGGCTCGACCATATATGCTCGGACGTGTCACTCACTCATATAATTGCATTCAATTATATATCACTGCACTAATTAGGTCAACATAACAAGCATAAGAAAGCCCCAATGTTGCAACATCGAGGCTTTCTTTTGAGGTAAATTTTTTAATTTCAAGCTTGCTGTGTCCGTCAATTAGATTTGCAGTGTTTTGAAGTAACCCAAGAAGTCTGCGTTCTTCATTAGCATCTTTTGCGTCATTTCTCTAATCTCTGCCATTGATAGTATACTTGCGGTCAGTGGGTCGAATAAGTTAGCCTGGAAAACTTTCCATGGATCACCCTCTATAGCAGCTTCAACAGCCAATTCTTCGATTCTTGCAGACATATCACATAGTAATGCAATATTATCCGGTAAGTCACCCACATGAACAGGCTGTAGCCCTGTTGGTGAAGCCCATACAGGTGATTCAATGCATGCTGTAGGTTGCATATTAGTGATTATTCCATTATTGAGATGATTTCCATTAAATAGGAATGGCTGACCATCGCCGAATAATCCGTTAAAGATATATGCAGCATATTCTTCACCACGATTGAGATCCATCTCTTCATTGTCTATGAAATCAAGGAAACGTTGCTCCCAAGTTGCTTCCTTATCGAGATATTCATTGAGAATATAGGCATGTGCACCCGGATTCCATCCTGTACCATGTGTACAGTACTTCTCAATCAAGTCTTCGCGCTTTCTAAACCAAGCCAGGTACTCAGAGTTATGACCTGATGACTCTGTTGGATAGTAACCTAATTGGAGATACATTTCGTTACGCACTTGCTCTTCCATAGCAACTTCAGGATCGTTCATTACTTTGTCTAAAATCAGCGGATATGCATCTTTACCATTCCATTTAAATTCTGTATAGAACGAAGTATGGTTAATGCCTGCACATGTAAATGTGACGTCACTATATTCTGCACCAATCCAACGAGCCAGCATTTGAGCCGTGCCTTGTACACTGTGGCATAATCCTGTAACACTGACTTTACTGAGTCTTTGTAGGTGGCTGCAGAGCATTGCCATAGGATTAGTATAGTTTAGTACGATTGCGTTGGGGCAGAGAGCTTCAACATCACGGATAATGTCCAGCATTACAGGTGCTGTACGCAAGAAACGCATGACGCCGGCTGGTCCGCGAGTATCACCGACATTAAGATCAATGCCATATGCTTTTGGAATCTCAACATCATGGCGCCAAACATCAACACCACCTTGAAGTATTGTTATAAGAACGCCATCTGCGCCTTCAAGTGCTTTCTTACGATCTGTAGTTGCGTGTACAGTTGCTCCGTATTTGCCTGTATCAATCAACTTTTGGATTGCTTTTTTTGCATAACCTAAGCGACCTTCATGAATGTCCATTAAATGGATTTCACAATCCTTGAATGAATCAAAACTCAAAATGTCCCTTGCAAGTCCAAGTGTGAAGCCTAATGAACCTGCGCCAATAAATGTAAATTTCTTTGCCATAGATATACTTCCTTTCAATCAATTAACTTATTAAAATGCTTTTATAGTTACAATTTATTGGAATGTTAACAATAAATTGTCAAAATGTCAAGCATTGGCAGCAGCATAATTGAACAATTATTGACAGTTAAAAACAAAAATAGCAGTATAATTTGCATTGTGGTCAGAGAAACTTATAGTTCAATTAGATAATGAAAAAGCACACTTTCTTTACTAACGACAACTAATAAACAAACGTCAAGTTGCACAAACTAATTAGTGATTTTCATGAAAAATAGATTTATATTGTAAACAATAGATAATGAATGTATAATTACTTATGAAAGCTAAGAAACTATCAATTTAAGTAGAGCCAAAGCCTAAAACATGAACGTATTCAAACAAATTTTATGGAGGAGAACCTATGAAAAAAAGAATTAGAAAATTAATTGCCTTCCTCATAACAATAGCTATTGTTATGAGCTTTGCAGCGACTCCTGCGATAGCATCTGCATTTGAGGGACTAGTAGTATTTAGAGAAGATGGAAACCCAATAGGAGTACAAAGAAACAATGGTCCTTGCAATGATTGTGAAATGTGTCCGGATTGTGATGATGTTGACCCACTCTTCGAGCAGGGTAATTACGGCATCAAGCTACAGGGTAATGGACTTAGTCGCCCTGTGCCATCGAATCCGGATAACCAGTTTGAAGCTGGCACATACATTATTACTGCATGGGTAAGAGGTAATGCAGACAGTTTTTCAATTGTTTCTGATATGTGGCGTACAGATACGAGTACAGCAGAAAGAATGAATTTAATTGATCCAATACCTGTTTCTTCAAACGAGTGGCTAAAGATTGCGAGAAGTGTAAATCTTCCTGAAGGTTGGCATTCAATTGAGCTGATTGGTGCTACTACCGGGGAAGATTCTTTGATTATAGGTGAAGTTTCATTGGTGCTTGGTAGCATCAACCTTCTTATGGAAAATGACAATAACGGGAATTTCGAAATGGGTGAAGCCGGAATTGGTTCATGGATGTCACAATGGCAAACTGAAAATGACGCCGGTGTCATTGACCCACCGGGTAATTGGATTGTATTCCCCGGTAGTGCTTGGTCATTGTACGAATTTGATCCGCCATTTGATCCGGGACAATATTCACTTATGTGGTATAACAGACTGAGCGATTGGGGTGCAGGTTCAGTATATGCACACCAAGGAGGAAGAAACTTTACCATGGGAGCTACATACACCATATCAGCTTGGGTAAATGGTGTTGCTACGAGTTTCTTTATACAGCCCGGGTTTTCTGAAGCTGACGCCATTGGAGCAGGAGTGCCTTGGCGCATGCTTGGCGGTCCTATAGACACAAATGGAGAATGGATACAGTTGACCCAAACATTCACCACCACAGCAGATCTTAGCGCTGGTATAAATATTTTAGGTCAGACAGGCGCAGACAACAGATTGCTAATAGACGAAATTTCTCTTACACGAGCTGGCTCTGATACTAACCTTATTTCCAATCCTGGTTTTGAAAACGGCTCAACAGGATGGTTTGAGTCTTGGACTGGCGGAGATTGGTCACAACCTGAAAATGGTACAGATATTTTCTTATATACTCATGCTGAACCGCCTGACGATCCGGAATCAATCGTTGTATCACCACAACTTGCTCGTATGGCCATAGGCAGTACATTGCAAGCTACCGCATCTGTTTTACCTGTTGGTGCAAACGATCCCGGCTCAACATGGGAATCTGCGAACATAAATGTAGCTACTGTAGATGCAACCACCGGTCTGATTACAGCAGTAGCTGTAGGCACAGCGGTAATTACAGCAACATCTAACTTTGACCCTGCATTTACGGATTATATGACTGTAACTGTCTTTGATCCGACTCAACTGCCTACTACAGTTTTCCAAGATCCGTGGGTGTTCAGTTCGACTTTTTCACCGGGTACAAGTACAATAACTTCAGAACCACGTGGTATTGGTTCTGTAACATTCCAGTGGGGTTGGGGACACTTTGAATTACCTTTGACAGGTTATGATCCAACTGACCCTGCAAATCGTGTGCTATATTTCTCATACAGACCGGGACTTGTAAGTGGCGCACCTACGGAGTTTGCAGGTGGACACATCTACCTTACAAATTCGGCAAATCAAAATGCAACACAAATATTTTTCGATACTCCTCTGGGTGGATACAGAGCGTTTATTTATGAAGCTAATGCCGAATATTGGAGCGCTCTAAGCTCTCCGTTAAATGCTGATGGATATCGTTTAGTACGAGTTGATTTCAGAGATATTGATCCTGCATTAATCATACAATATGATGTTCTCCGTTTCCAATTCGGCGGAAGTTTGGGGGGTGCTACAGTACATTTTGGCGGCTTTGCGTTCGGTGACCCTTATTTTTGGGTTGGTCCAATGCCGGAAGCCGGACAAATGCCTGTGCCTCCGGATCCTGAGCGAGGTCCACCAGTGCCTGGTGCGCCAATCATATTTAGTCCTTGGGAAGTATCCGGCACAACTATGAGTCATCAATCTGCTGATGGCGGATTTGGAAACGTAGTTGGAACATGGTTTAATCTTAGTATTCCAATGAATGGTTTCGACCCGTCTTTACCCGGTAACGATACATTATTTATGAAGTATCGATCGGAGTTTGTAGACTCTATTGCCATGACAGTTGGTAACGATATTGCAAATGGCAGATTTACCAATGTTTGGTCAGCCGGTTTTGTAACAATGCCGGACGGAAACAACATGATACCTGCTGGTGGGCGTGTTTCTCATGTTTCCGGTCCATGCGAGGATGGCTTTAGAATTATAGCAATTGATTTAGAAGGCCTTGAACCGCGTCATTGGTATAATATGCGCTTTATGGTAGGTGGTTCTGTGGCAGGCAGAACATTTGAGCTACGTGGACTTAAGTTTGGTGATTATAACTTTGACACACCATCTCGAGTACCGGGTGCGCCTGCTACAGGAGTGATGCTATATCCAAGTTCTCACAACTTTACATTTATGGAAATAGGAAATACATTTTCATTTACACCAACAGTACTACCATATTTTGCTTCTAATCAGAATGTAATTTGGTCTACAGATAATCGTACGGTAGCTACTGTTGACGAAAATGGTGTTGTAACTGCTGTTGGGGTTGGCTCGGCGTTTATTTCCGCTACAACAGTAGATGGCTACTTCTTTGCTAACTCAAAAATTACTGTCGAAGGCATTTCATCAGGCGATTACAGAAGCCTATATGTAGCCCCTTGGGGTGACGATACAAATCCTGGTACACACAGCCAACCATTCCAAACCATCCAGCATGCTGTTAACACTGCACGACATGGTAATACTGTGTATGTACGCGAAGGTATATACTTTGAAAAAGTGGTCATCAGTGATCGTCGTCCCGCACCAAATGTAACATCGTTTTTAACAGTTCGAAACTATCCTGGTGAAGAACCGGTTATTGATGGCTTTATGCTTGAGCCGGACTTTGTAGACGGTCAAATAGTCACAGGCGATTTTGTGCCAATGGCGCTGGTATATATTAGTGACTCAGACTTTATAAGATTCCAAGGCTTTACCATTCAAAACAACGCTCCTGTTAAGTATGGCTGGAGTGTGCCCGGTGGCATACAAGCTCATGTATGGCCCAACGGTGGTGGTATGAGGCATCTACAGATTCTTGATAATAGAGTATTTGGCACCGACGGCGAAACATTCTCATTTGAGCGCGGTTCTGCCACAGGTTTTAATGGTGCAGGAATACAAATTATCGGCTACACCGGTCCTACCCAAGCTGATCAGGCAGCAAGAGAACGAGATGCAATGCGTGATTTGGTCGTAAGTGGCAATGAAATTGCCTTTGTACGCAACGGTCAATCCGAAACCCTTACAGTTAACGGTAACATTAACGGCTTTGAAGTCAGTAACAACTTTATCCACAACAACAATAATATCGGTATTTGTATAATTGGTTACGAAGACTGGGTTGCTATGATAAGTAACGACAGTTATGGACCAAACGGTGGACGTCACCCACGTGGTTATTTGCAGTTTGAACAAACCAATCGCGCTCGTAACGGTCAAGTGTTTGGTAATGTGGTACTCAACAATGACGGCCATGCAAACATTTCCTACAACAACGGCGGTGGTGCAACAGGTATCTATGTAGACGGTGCAAGAGATATTGAGATATTTAATAACTTCATCTCTGGCTCTGATGTTGGCATCTCTGTCGGATGCGAAAACATTTGGGGACGTCGTTCAATGAGACACAGTCATCCGGACAGATATCATGAAGATCCAAATATCCGAGGACCTATTTGGTACTTTACATCTAACTCGGAACGTATTTACATTCACAACAATATCTCTGCAAACAATCATCAAGCAGCTATTTTAGTTGGTTCTGTTGGTGTTCAAGCAGCAACAGCTGAAGAAGCCGGCGGTGGTTCAAGAGATACAATTATCCGCAATAACACATTGCTACAAAGACATTTAATGACCAATGCAAATCCTCCTGTTATCGGTTACCATGACCAAACAGTAGGTAGACGCAACGGTAATATTGCCATTATTGATAACATATTGATAGCGGCAGATGACGCAATGAACATATTCTCGTCACGAACAGCTAACTCCGGCAATGCATTATTCAATAATAACCCAAGCTTTATACCGGGTATCAACTATACAATATCCGGAAATGTGAGTCACTCTGTGGGAACAGGCAACCGTAACGCCGATCACGTAGGTGTACTTAACAACAATTTTACCCATCTGCACGGTTATAATAACGTACCAAGACTCAATCTGGTTGCTCCGAGTTCAGGTACAGCAGTTGATGTGTTTGGTGATTTTGCTGCTGCAAATCCTGCATTTGCAGGCGCAGGAGTAGATATGACAATGTTCCGTGCCACTATGGGTGATGATCTGTTTGCAAAAGCAGTAGCAGACTACTTGGCATTTGTAAGCTTTATCCCAACTGCAAGAGCAGTGCATGCCCATTTAAACAGTGGTGCAGTAAGTGGAACAGCAGCAAACCCACTAACAACAGCAGATTTTGGTCGCAATATTGCAAGATATTTTGAAGCACAAGCAATAAATGCACCAGGTGCTGCAGGGCTTGATATTATTGTGCAAATGAAAGGCACAAACACCAACTGGGCTACAACGGGACCGGGACCATATTGGGCAGGCTCTTACTTTGGGACTGTCGGTATTGGTAGAGGTTTAGACGGTTACCTTAATTTCCAACGTATTGCTGCACATACAGCAACAATCGGCGGAGATTATACTGTAACTAATGGTCGTATCTTTGTGGCAGTTCCATACAGAGTAGATGCTGAAGGCAGAACGTTCTTTATGATAAGGCAAGTAAGCAACGTTGCTTTCCGTCTAACAGCAGCAGACGGTGCAGATGATTTATCTCGCAGGTTTGTATGTGAAGAGTACGGAGATAATAGTAATCCGGGTACATATGAATTGCCATGGGCAACCATACAGCACGGCATAAACCAACTTTATCACGGTGATACCTTGTATATCCGTGGTGGAACATATAATGAAACCATAGTCATTCCAGTAATGGCGAGTGGTAGCAGACTAAACCCAACAATAATAACCAATTTTGGTGATGAAGAAGTTATCATTTATGGTGTACAAAATGATGCAGCAGTTATCAATCTTATGGATGTAGACAACATTACCATACGTGGACTGACAATACGTGGTGCATCACCTGAAGCGAACGTTGCTATCAGTGGCGGTAGCACAGGTATGCAAGGTGACATGAATGTTACTGCCAACAACCGTGCAGCTATACGCCAGTGGATACCTAATTGGTGGGTACGTAATGATTTTGCCCGCTCAACTACTACCGGTGCAGGCATGATGGGCAATATTACTATCGATATCATAACCAGTATGAGCGAAGAGCCTATTATCATTGTTGACAGCAATCCAATGTCACCAGTGAGAAATGTGGTCATATACGTAGAGCCTGATACGGATGCTCCAGCACCTGCAGAACCATACAGATGGTACGGCACAGCACCAACTCGCTTACAGTGGTTGTTCGAAGATGAAAGCGACATAATACTGGCAACTCGCGGCAATCTTGGAATCGGTGCCCAGCACAGTCCATTTGTAATCCCTTACGGTGTGACATTAACAATCGAAACAGTGCTAA
>Ga0123355_10016646_pt1 | contig 11599 bp, 5 predicted proteins | sample TergutEmb28metaG_3_FD_89872 | JGI IMG/M metagenome (GOLD analysis project Ga0123355, IMG submission 89872) | Embiratermes neotenicus P1 segment gut microbial communities from Petit-Saut dam, French Guiana - Emb289 P1 | ecosystem: Host-associated > Arthropoda: Insects > Digestive system > Gut ...
GGAAAACGTGTGTGCAGGTACAAGGGATGTACTTTGAAGGTGACCGTATTTTAGTTGATAAATAAATAATACAAAACTATTTTTTTGAACCTGTCTCATTACTTTACTGTCGGACTGGTATTATCAACATTCTTCTCCTCTTCCTAGTACTAATTATTTGCCCTCAAAAGGGCAGATTTGTGTAGCCATGGAAACAGGCGATTTCCTTTGGTTGGGTTTCGTTACATATGGTCAGGATGTGTTGCGTGCTTCTTTCATTTTTGTTCACTTTTCATATGATGTCTAGTTTTCCTGTTATTGTCATATTTTTCTGTTCTCTCACTCATACTTTATGCATTGTGTAGAATAAAAAATTCAGAATTATAATGTGTGATAGACATTGTGGCACTTTTCATTGTAAAAAAGACGTACTTCCTTTGCCTTGACATCCACAGCAGGTAACAGCACAACCAATTTGCATGCATCACCATGCCTGCCTTATGCAGGTTTGGTACTCAACAGAAAGCACATTTGAGGCCAAGAGCATTCTTGAATGACTGAAAGAATTTTGAGGGGTTTACAAAGTATTTACTAACATTTTTAAGTGGTGTGGGTTTAGATTACAATAATTTTGAGTAATCCAAATTTAAGCCACTTTTGGTCTGCAGAATTGCTTAAAATAAAAAATTAACCGTGTTTCAAATTGATCACTTTAGAGTGCTGTACTTTAAGCTGGGGAATGGCATTTGATTTGCATTAATGAATGTTTTGAATTAACTGGTATTGAATTAATGAGGTTTTACTGTGTCTATAAAAACACCATCTGAAGGCCATGGTTTTTATTGATTTGTAGCAGGGAATCCAGCTTTGTGATTCCAGTTCTTTTTATATTTTTTATTGTTAAACGAACTGTGAAAGGTCAGTTGTAGTAATTCAGTTATCTTCTGTATGTGACTGCTGATATTATGAGTATGTGTACTTCTTCTGGACTTCATTCCATGTCCAGAAATTGAGGCTGCCTCTTTCCAACACACCCACTTGAATAGGTTCTCTTTGTTTCCACATTCCTGCTGGAGATGGAGGCAGATCCAGTCTCTGAAACATTATGAGTTTTTAATCTGGGTTTGTGGATGATGTCCAGAATTTTAATCATGTCCATGATCGTTTACCAGTGTCAGGATCCATTGTTGGACTCATTAAGCCTATCTTTTTCATAGCCATGCACTAATATCACAGTATTGAATAAAGACCGACACACACACTCATATATTGTTAAATCACCACTTCATTTACACCTTACATCCTTGAGCATGTTAATAATTCTGCATCATGATACACATCAGTTGCAGTTATTCTGTTAGAAGTATCGTAACTTTTACAGAAATGTGTCTTTATGATTTATGGATGTTTACATCTTATTGGCTCATAGCTTGCTGTTCATATGCTTCTCTACTGGGTTAAAAGTAAATACAGTGTCTGGTTTGTATACATTTTGCATCCATCTAGTGTTGAAAATTATCCCATGAGTTAAGACAAACAACATGCCTCACTGAACAGAACAAGTTGTTGTTCACTGCTTAGCACTTCTGCTTTGTGCTTCAGAGGGCCAGAAAAAATTTTCTATTTTGACAGGTCTTTCATTTTCCTCACTCCCTGCTTGCAGGGCATGGCCTGTACTTTAACGTATGCCACAGTTGATGTCTTCATGTCTTACCAACTTCATTATGCATAATTGGCCTCCTGTTTCATGCTATATGATGTGTGTCTGTCCACAGAACATTGCATTGCACCCAGTGTAACAGAACTTTAATTCACTGAGGCCAGGTTATTTAAATCTTTTGGTCAGTTAACATCAGAATCCAGAACACATTTCAAATGGTAACAGCTGTAATCTTTCCAATAAATGATATATTTACCATTCTGCATTTTCATGGGAGACGGTTTTTACTGTAGTCTAGTTTATTAATGCAGCATTGTATTTTAAGTCATTATCGTTACACTTCAACAAATGTGTCATGTTTAATAATATTTTAGACATCAAGAGCCGCTCCTTAGGGCGTCCTGGTATTCCACCATCACTGCTGGGTGAAAAGTCTGTTCAGACCAATAAGAGCTTAACTTTACTCTGGGGAGCTACTGGTGAGCAAGAATGGACTCCAGCACTCACCACAGGTGAGCTGAATATTATAGGTCAGTATGTGCAGTTATACTGTTAGTACTTTTTCATAGGTGCACTTAGGCAATACTTTCGTATTGGTGTTGGTCTAGTGATTTAGATTTGATGGTGTTGTGATCTTATAAAGGCACCAGAGGGATATAGTGCTGAGCAAAGGTTCTGAAGTTCTTGGCTGGATCAAGTGGAGATTTTTTGGATGCCTTTTCTTTCTTGCATGTGTTGTGTATATGCACGTCTGTAAAGGTGAAAGTCATTGCTTTTGCCCCATATTAGCTGTATGCTTTGGTTTATACTTGTATTAAGGACTTCCATAATATGTGTTTTCACATGCTGTGGTATAAGAATGCAGTACCTAATTTGGCATAAATATAATGGTGTATTCACAGTACATTTTATATGAGACTGAAATCACTGTAATGTTGAAAGTCATGTTCTTAGTACTTCTGAACTGATTATGTGTACAATACATTACTGCAAATTAGACTGTTGATTTTGGATACCATCCATCCTCTTTGAATATTAGTTCTGATTCATGCTGTACTATAGTAGTCTTTGTGTTATAATCAGACATACAGGTAGTTATTTGTTTACCAGTATGGTGAACTAAAACATACATAATGTTGTTTCTTGATCTTCTTGACAGTTTCCTCATCAAGGAGTGTCATGTTTTAATATATGGTGGATGAAATTATTTTTCTTTTCTTGATTCAGTGACTGTTTTGATTTTCTGCTGAACTGTCTAATTGCTTTATATTTTACTCATGTTTGGACATTTGTGTCATGCCTGTATATTGTGGTTTTCTTGTTGAGGATCACATTGTGTTGTGCTTAAAGCCCTTTTGTGACATAATTTGTATAATTTTTATTTTACTGTATTTGTAGATAAATATTGAAGCTGTACTATGTTTTGTATAGAATGGCTAATATGTTTATTACAGCTCCCTTTCTATTTAATTGGCTGCACATGTATTGAAATCTGATCATCGAATTGCTGCATTCTTGTGTTTCAAGCAGTAAACAGTACTGTCTTAAATGAAATACATTCTTCTTGTTTTCGTAGAATGGGAATCTCAGTTCCTGAACTGATTTCAAAATGTTCTTTGCGGTATTTTTCTGGTTTTCTGTAACTCGCCATGCTGTAAGCATATATACCACATTTTCTTCAGCCATTCTATTTGCATGCTTCTTCTCTCTCTTTTTATATATTATCAAACTTAGGTTCATTATGTACTTTAGTCTGGTAAATAATTGTGATTGATGGGAGGTAAAGAAAAGCTACATTCAAACAAATACAAGGAGATTACAAATTATGGATCTATGATGCCAGCTGTGTACAAATTGATGTTAATATATCAAAGTGTTTGTGAGTGGTTCCACATGTCTCTTATTTTCTAAATTCTCTTGCCATGTGTACTTATTAAATTTCCTCCTAAATATTTAGATTATTATACAAGGTGCTATCCAAAAGTTCAAAAGTGTATCAGACAAAAAAAAAAGCCACATTCACGGTTTTTATCGCCACTGCCCCCTTCAAAAAAGTCCCCTTGAGATTGTACACAGCGGTCCCAACATTTTTGCCACAATTGAAAGCTGTACTGGAAGTCCTTTGTGTCAGCATCTTTCAGCACCTTCTGCAGTTTGGCTTGAATCTCCTCTACAGGGTCATATCTTCACCCCGTCAACTTGATTTTCATCATGGAAAAGAGGAACAAGTCACAAGGGGCTAAATCAGGCGAGTAAGAGGGATGGGGGATGACTGTCATGTTTTTGGAGGCCAAAAAGTGCTGCACAGCCAAAGCAGTGTACATGGGCACATGGTTGTGATGGAGCAGCCGGTTGTTCTTGTGTCAGTTGTCTGGTCGCCTCCACCTCATATCCACCCTAAGCCACCTCAGGACTTTGGAGTAGAACTTCACGTATGGTTGGTGGTCTGATCTGGAGGGATGAATTCCTTAAGGATAATCCCGTCAATATCGAAATCTCAGATCAGCATTGACTTCACATTGCTTTCACTTGCCTCGCTTTCTTTGGAGGGGGTGTTGTTACGTTTCAGGTTTGTACCCATAAATCCAACTTTCATCACCAGTTACGACCTTGGAAAGGAAGTGTGTGTCGATCCTGACCTGCTCCTTAAGTTTTTTGCTGACTTCCAGCCAATGTTGCTTCTGATCATCAGTCAGCACCCTGGGCACGGATTTTGCAGGAATCTGCCTCATGTTGAGTTCATCTACCAAAATGCTCTATCATGTCCATGTGACAGTTCCACAATGTTGCAAACATCATGGATCATTTGCTTATGGCCATTGCAGATTACCTCACACTCTTTTGCAATATTTTCTGGCAATGTGCCATTAAAGAGTGTCTGGAATGTTCACCATCTTCAACTAGCATACTGCCATTTTTAATCTGGTTAAGCCAGCCATTAGTTTGCTTCTGACCCAAACGTCATCACCAAATGCTTGCATTTTGTGAGTTTTGCTGCACTCTGGCCAAGTATGAAGCAAAACTTAATGCAAACACACTGTTCCTTCATGTCCACCATTTCAACAAAAAAATATCAAAACAATACTAACACAAAATTATAAAAACACCGAGATCAACAGAATGCATGATCTCAGCGCAAAGCCACGTCTTATACTGGTTCATGCACTGCAGCCCTACCAGGCACAACTAGTTCATATCGAAACTGGTTCCCATGCAAACTTCCAATTTTGGGAATTTTTGGCGACACTTCATATGTGTTTTATTGGATTATTATATTAATTAATTTAAATAATTATCTATCAAGGTCTTTAAGTAATAGACCTTAATTGCTTTTTATGATGTGCAACTCTGCTTGCATAATTTTCTGTACATGTCTCATAAGTTTAGAATTTTCTCTTGGGCCTTGTATTGTTCATTCATTCCGTCTATTGTTTTAGGAATCTTAGTGCCACCTATGTTTTCAGCTTTCTGTATATATTATAAAAGTCAATGGTTTTGGAATTTACAGTTTTATTATTATATAAGGTGCCATTTTAGTCAACACACGTGGTGTGAAGTATCCTGAATATGATGTGTTTCATTGAGCACTTCTTTTTATTTTACTGACACAGTGAGGAATCTAATCGACAAGGGGACTAAATGAATAACTTCATGAAGCATTCAGTTGATATGAATGCAGTGTAACCATGAGTGAGTAAGTGTGCAAGTGCAGGCTGCAATGAGAATTTCATCATAGTGAGAGAAATCGTCAGCATCTTAAATTTTTTTAACATCATGCATATGGCAAAATCTTGCATAGAAAATATTTTTTTTTGTGTCTTCCTCTTAATAAGCAACTCATAAATAAGTCACAACTCTTTCCTTAATTTTTTACAATGACTGTATTTGACACAAGGGGTTGTTCTGCCATATCATCTTTGAATTGGTTTAATACCATTTTTGTGTAGTACTTTTATAGTTCAGTCAGGAAGGAGACATGTTCCATTGTGTCTGGTAGTTTGTGCAAGTCTATGCAATCACTTGGACCACATACCTTAGTGATTGCAATTGAAATGGAGTGGCTGGGTTTGCCTTCTTTCTAAAATGCCAAACAAAAACATGGCATATGTAAGGAAAAGTGATAAAGTAATCCATTTTGCTACCTTACTTGTAACAGCAGGTGGTCTTGTATTGAAACCTGGTTCTGGTGTTAGTGGAGAGAACTCTCTAATTGTGCCGTGTCTATAAACTGCCACATACAGTTGTCATTAAAAGTTTTGGACACTTTTAAACCGTATGTAAAATATTTTTCTTAAATTAGATCACAGGGTGTGCAAATAGTCCTGAAGTGGTGTAAACCAACATTCTGATCATTTAAACAAGTTATGTCCTGTTAAATGGGTTCATATTTTAAAGACTGAATTCCTATTTGGGCCTTCTTTTTCAGAAATGTAGTAGCATTTATTTCTTGTGAAATGCTGCATTTCATGTATTGGAAAGTGCTTTAGAAACCCAGCTGGGAAAGTGAGACCATTGTATTTAAACATTGTCCACTAAAGCTTAAAAGACTGCTAATTATGACCATTTCAACTAATCTTCAAAATAAGATTAATAATGAGAGTATTTTTGTTATCATGCCAATATATCATCTGGACATGAGAGAGAAGCCTTCCTCCAAAATTCTATGTGTATCTGATATAGTGCATGTAGCGTATGATTTTTGAAATAATATTTGTTTCAGTGGTTTACATTTTCTCAGCCTAATGTTTGTATTACATGGAACTTTGTTCTCATGTAACTTGTATTGCTGCACTCTTGTACAAAACAAGTACATATGTATCAGAAGAATGAGTAGAGGAGAGTTCAGCCTGGAACAGGCCATGAAGTCCCAGAAGGGGAGTAGGTGTATAGTGCTACTCTTTCTTTAGCCTAGGCAGTAGATGGGGGTGGGTGGTTAATGCCATGCCATGGCTGCTGTACCCCTGGGAATGACCTGGTCCCCATTGGCTATGAGGCTGGGTGGGTGCAGAAAATCTTTCCAGCACCAGGATCCATTCTCTGGATCACTCAGCCCATAGTGGGTTGCTGTACTGACTGTGTTGTCCCAACCCACAAGAAGAGTTAATGCTTTTTTTTTTTTGTTGCTGTATATTGTTAGCATTTTCAGTGTGGCCTCTTTGTCACTGTGGCTCTTGTTGACAGGTGCCTGAACACAAGACTCACCGAATCTCTGTGTGTCATGCATTATATACTAAGGGACCTTTGCAGTTTGTGGGTTGGTGGTGTGTTCATTTCAGGGCAGTGGATCAGGTACTGGAGAAAGGCACTTGCTGAAAAAGGCCATCTCCTTGGTACATGTTACCTGAAACCAACCCAAGTATGACAAAAAGCTTAGTACAGAGACAAGCTGGTATAAACACATTTGTAGAATTTATTTTTAATCGACTCCTGCTGTAGAACAGAAATGTCAGACTTGCTCTTTGGTCCATCATTTTGCCTCTTCCACTGTGTTTCATGCTTATTTTATTCTGAACATTGTAATCATGAATTCATTCCAATTCTTGTTGCTCGTGGTTAGATGAGAATGATTAAAACTGAGTATGATAGCATATTTTATGTAATGATACTCCTCTTGGACCACTGGACCCAGAAGGTGGAGGCACAACACTCCTTCAAAACATCAGTAACTCTTTACTAGTTGACATGGGGCTGCATCCCAGAAGACTTGTTTCTTCACATCAACACTATTGTGAGAACTTCAAATGTTTTACTGTTTTGTAACTAGTCTTCAAAATTAATATAGCTGCATGCAGCATCCATTTGTTTCCTGCTTCGTTCAGGAAATCTTACAACAATATGCTGCATCCAATTTTCTCCCACATTCTGTATATTTGCTACTTGTGTCATGAGACAACATTGTTGCTTCATTGGAACTGAAGTTAGAAGTTGTGTGATGTTGTGCTAATTATAGATCAGGGTTGTGAGTTTGTATTACAATAATGCTGGTGTCATGAATCAACAGATTGGAAGTGTTAGTTGGTGCACTGTGTGTTCCACTTGTGTATCACGAAAAAGTTGCAGAGAATTGCAAGTGTGAACAAACATATTGGAGGGGGGCGGGGTTGGGGGGGAGGGGGGGATCATATAATGTTATCAGTTGACAGCATCTTTAAATAAATCACTATTCTCACTTCAAAAAGTTGTCTATATCTTTAAGCATACCATTGGTGGTATCAAATTTCTTGTTAGTTTCAGCTGTGTGTGAGAACTGTGGAGTGTGTGTGCAACATTTGGAAGAAGTGTAGTGTGATTCTGTGAAGAACAAAAAAGAGAAATGAACATGAGGGAAAGCAGCAAAAAGTTACATCCAGTTAGATTTTGTGCACTAGGATTGATGTATAATGCTGTCCAAGAATTGCCCAACTGAGCTGTGACTTGCAACAGTGCAGTATGGACATGTACAGAGTAGATTGAAAGATAAAGCTTTTGTACTGACTTCGGGAAATAACTACCTGAGCCCTGTATATCATCAAGCCTGCCAAAAGACCTGTGCTTGTGGGGTGTTTGGGCATTTCATTTCCTGAAAAGTCTGGTCACACATTAGTTGGAACTGTTATATCTGATTGAAAAGATGCTCTTAGATAAACAGCTGTATCTGCAATGTGCTGTGAGTATTATGCCCAGTTCTTCAAGTGAATATGAATGAAGGTTTTAACAAATGAAGGTCATCATCAGCCCAACCTTGGTCTGTTGGTTATGAAAACTGTTTCAGTATTTTTGCTTATCAAATTTGTTGCACTGTTCCTGATATGATTTGACCCTATGAAATATGTTGTAATGAGTATGAGGATGATGCTAGCCATGGATATCAAGATCAGGGAACTTGTCAATCTGTCATGCAAATTTGGAATTTGTATGAAACTCTGTATGTTTTTTTAATCACTTAAAACTCAGAGTAATAATCTGAATCTGTAAATGAGAATTTATATGTTACACATCTATATGAAGGATTTAATGAAAAGTTCTTGACCACTTTCATAGAAGAGGTGGAATGGGGTGTAGTGAGAGGAGTGGGTTGGGAAGGAGGCATTTTAGAATTTGTCAGGCCAGGATTACTAGCACTTTCTTTTGAAGACAGACAGCACGCTAAAGGCCTGGTGTCTTGTATTTATGTTAACTGCTAGTTGATTTCTGATTTTTTCTGAAGCATGTTTATGTGCATGTTCGTTTATTCACATATAGGTCTTGTGGGAAGAGTGTAGTTGGTTTAGAATGTTAAACATTTCAGGAGAACTTCACTTCAGTGGGAGGTGTATATCAGAATGTAACCTTTTAACATGCCATAGCCTGTGTTTCTTTCTGTTACATGTTTCCATGCGTACAGAAGGCATACATTGTGTTTTATATTACTGTAATGTGTGCTAACTTTTCAGACTAATGAATGTAATTTTTATTTTCTTTTTCATGTCTGGCTATGGGATGTGTGATCATGTGCGATCATTCAGTCGGCAGAGTTATCATAGGTTGGCAATAGTATTTAAAACTATGTTGTTGTATGATTTAGAATAGATCAGCACCTTTCAAACTGTGGCCACGATCCACCACACTAGTATTCAAAACTAGGAAAACTTGATAGCAATTTGTAATATATATCTGTATTAGTGAAGTTGCTTGTCCGTATCTCTAAAGTCATTGTAGCCATATCTTACAAGGAAATTTGTGCTATTAGTAACATACATATATGTATGCTAAAATCCATATTTTACATTCCCACATTTTGCAGTTTCTGTGATTCTACGCACTTTTTGTATATTCCTGACCAGTTGTCCGTAAGAATAATGTTTCTCAAATTTTACACTTTCTCAGATAATATGCCATTTTAGGTTATCCCTGCAACAATATCAAATCAGAGGTTCACTACACACACACACACACACACACACACACACACACACACACACACACGCACACGCACACGCACACGCGCGTGCGTGTGCGTGTGGCTTTCATATTATGCCGAACTGAAGTTTACAGTTACAAAACTTTGGAAAATTACAAGTTGCTGATAGATTCATAAGAATAAATTAAAAGTATACTGTATGCACTTAACAGGTGTATTTAGCAGAAAGACTTATTAGTGGAGGTAGAGGACAGTTTTAATAGTTGCTCTGTAGGGATGCTAGCACACCAAACAACTTTCTGACATGAAGCTACACATTTCAAAACTTGACCAGGTTGCTGGGCATTCTGACTGAAGGTTCTTACAGTTCTCCTCGGTCAGTGAAAATTAGTGCTGAGTGAGATGTAAGCTTGAAAGTGTCCGTCTCCATCCCCTTCCATATCCTTAACTTTTCAACATCCTTCCATCTAATATAAGATCTACAAGTGAAATTGTACTCTTCATTGGTATAGATATTGATGAACAATTATTCCTGAGGAATGTAATTTCATTTTCTTCACTGCAGAGTTATTAACATTAACTTCATTAGTCACTGCTGTAAGTCCACCCTAGTGTTGGGGCAGCGTGAGGTCCAAACTGAGGACTGAAATATGATAAAAGGCTACTAATTGAACCATTACCTCATTGTGATAGATGAAATTGAATGTTGGTGGAGTGATGATTGGTAGCAGAGAAGTGAATGCTCTGATAAAAATTGGCACCACTGCCACTTTTTGCACCATGAGGGCTGTCTGGGATTGCCTCTGGCTGAGGAAGTGTTGTCTAACCATCTGAACTAATGACATCAGTGTCATATCATTTTCATTTGGTTTAAAATTCAAGACTTTTGAAATTATTGGGTTTACTAGAAGAGCACATAGATTTCCTGTCACATGATCATCGCTCATTTTGTCTTCATCTCCACCAGCTTGCAGCAGGAATGCAAGACCAAATGTGTAATGAAAGATGTTGACTAAAAGTTGTGAAATCCAAAATGTTTATTTAAATTTCAGTTTTTTGTGACTGAAAAAGATAGCCACAAATCTACTCCAATAACGGACACTACTCCTTTAGCTTTAAATACTGTAATAAGTAGATATAAAAGACATTGTTGAAACTAGCAGCTGGCAAGACTCCAGAAATTCATTAAGCCACTTGACATAGGTAAACTGTGTTGCATGTTGAGTGGTAGTCTGAATGTATGGAGAAGTGGTTCTTGTTGATGTGGCTGGTAGATTTATGTAGTGCATTAAAACCATCTAGGATGGAACTTGGATTAAACAGAAACCTGCTTTTATTGGAAATGAAAAGATTTAATTTAATGGAAAATAGTGTGCATGAGTGTTTACTGTACTAATTTAATGTAATTTTGCTCAGTATTATGAATATGGGAAGGAATATTCATGTCATGCATGGGCAAGAATTATACCTGATGGTGAAGAAAATATATTCAGAACATGTTAGTGGATTGTTATGAAAAGCAAAAAGGAAAGACAGCTATGGAAAAGGGAAAGAAAGAGTAATGATTGGTATGAGTAAATAGTACTTCTCTTTGAACTGTGGATCATAAATATATGGGATGCACACTGGTCAATATTTGTTTTCTGTAGCAGATTCAACATGATCCTGTGTGAAACACAAAATTTCCAGGTCTTTTGCAGTTTAATTCTTAGCTTATATTACTTTACTTTGGATCCATGGCATCTGTTGTGCAGGGTACAGTTATCACTTCACTTAGAAGGCCTTTGTGAACCACAGGTTTTGATAATATCTGCTTCTGTGTGTGTGTGTGTGTGTGTGTGTGTGTGTGTATATAGTCCTTCATCTGTTGTTTCAAAATGCTAATTGCTTTTTGCATGATGCATATAGAAAGTGATAACATGGTGGAAGAGTATCTTCAAGTCAAAAATTTCTTCACAAAGGAGTTTTAACTAATTTCAGTTTATACATACCCAAGTAGATTTGTTTTAATAATTCAGCTGATTTTATGTGTTGTTTACATATATCAGACATGAGGGGGGGGGGGGGGGAAGGGAGAAGGA
>Ga0123355_10016647_pt1 | contig 11598 bp, 13 predicted proteins | sample TergutEmb28metaG_3_FD_89872 | JGI IMG/M metagenome (GOLD analysis project Ga0123355, IMG submission 89872) | Embiratermes neotenicus P1 segment gut microbial communities from Petit-Saut dam, French Guiana - Emb289 P1 | ecosystem: Host-associated > Arthropoda: Insects > Digestive system > Gut ...
CAGCTAGCTAGCCTCACGCCTGGGAAATTTAATGTAATGAATGGAAGACAGAGAAACGCCACGAATGCACAAATATGAGGAAAGTAAAACGACTCGAATTATGATGGCAACTGTACCGCACGTTACTGCCTGAGCGGGACGTACGAAATATCACACCGATGGATTTTTGTTTGACTGAGTGTACCCTGGCAGAAAACACCCACAGGTATGAAATGCACTCTGTAGCCATGACTCTTCAACCAATGTGTACAAGTATTTGCAGTAGTTTGTGGATGTAATATGACAGCTCATTACCAATGTTTCTTTTTAATTATGTTAGTACACTATAAGTTCCTAATTATAACATTACTGAAGATTTTAGTCTTCTAGGATGCGATGCTGTGTCACTGGGTAACCAGTTCCTGATATTTCAAAGCAATGCAGCCCGCCGCAGCATCACAAGGCACTGCTGGGCATCAGTCAGGTGTTCAATGTAAAAGTGCAGTAAAGTGATACTATTACAGGCCTGGCGTGGCCCAGAGGGTGGGTAGAGGTATAGCTCTACTCTTTCATGACTGCGGCACTAAAGGGGGTGGGTGGTTAGCAGCACGCCCCGGCCACACATTACCCCCAGGAAAGACCTGGTGCCCTGGGTAGGCTCCAGGGCCGGTCTGGATGGGCAGAAAATCTCGTCCCCACCGGGATTTGATCCTGGACCATCTAGCCCATAGTCAGTCGCTATACCGACTGAGATATCCAGCCCACAGGTGTTCAATGTACCTGACGGAAATCCTACATCTGCTGGTAGCACCTCCAATGCAGAGCATAAGGATCACGACACAGCCTCCTTTCACTGGCTTTGTGTCACCCATTTTAATCTCATATACAGAATCATTCCCTCCAGTGTTCATAAACAAGTCCCTGAAGTTCATAACACTGGTAACAACATATCGCTATCAGTTATGCTCAGGTGCTCCAGTTTCTCTTCCAGTATCCTCGGAACCTCCTGGTTCTGTTCCCATACCCTGGGGGTTTAGTTGCCTAGGATCTCTATCTGTGTTCCCTCCTGAAGTTGTATGTACCCTGCAGTTTTCACTGCAGCTGCTGAAGCGCTGGCAGCGATCCTCACATCCTCTCCACTCGTATTATATGTACCAGTATCATACTATGTTGTATTCCTGTTTATACTGCCAATGCAATCACATCAACATCTCTGTGTATCCAACTGCAGCCTCCCACTGGCTGCTCAGTCATTATCATCAATCAAACCCCTAACCGTACTCCCTCCCTGTTTAATATTGATGCATTCCTGCACACCACCACCTTAAATACAGTCACATCTGCCTCTCTATTGACACCTCCATGCTTCTTCGAAACAGGGCATACAGGGAGCAATGAATGTTGACATTTTGTTCCATTGTGAACTCCTTATCTCAGAACTTTAACATCCCTCAAGTTCAGGTGGTTTACCTCTGTCATATGCTCTGGATCTAGACCACTCTGGTCCTGGTATGTTACTAACATTAGCCACAGCCTATCCACTAAAAATTCCTTTAACCTGAATACTCAATGGGCTTTAGCATAATTGTGTTTGGTATGCAATTCTGCAGTTGAAAGTCCATATTCTTGAAAGTGAAGGCAACAATGAACCACTTACCCAGTGACAAAGTGCCACACCACCATGAACATCTCAAAACTTGCACAACACCACTGATAGCTTAAGTGACAGTGGTTTAATACAGATATTCAGGCCTTCATGGTGATGTTGCTCAAATGATGGTAAGTTTTTGTTTACGATAGTCAAGTTGTGTTCTAACATTTTGGTTAAATGTAATGCCTCCATTTGCAGGTTACTCAGTCTTGTTCAGGTGGATACTAAGTACTTGGGAGGAATGAACGTGTTGGTTACATTGGAAAGCCTAAGGAAATTTTCACCAATCAGAGATATGGAAGGAGGGACAAGGGATGGGGCTTGTACTGAGCCAGTGGGAGATGAACGAGTTACCTTATATGAATACTGACCATATTATGTTTTCACTATTGCTATCAGCTTCTTTCACGTCCCTGGCTTGGCTTGTCACTTCACCTTTACCATTCACATACCACAGCATTTCTATCATGTTTGAGCTATACAGTAAGCCTGCTGTGCATGTTAAATTCTGAACTTAGCTCTCCACACCCGACAAATTTGCGCGATGGTGATGCTGTGTCAATGCCAGTCGCTCTCCATGTAATATATGCCTGGTTAGGGTGTACCTCTGCTACACAACCTCCCAGCCACATCCCAGAGTGATCATTTCCTAATCCTGACATCAAAACATGGCTTAGACATCTGCCATTATTTATGGTTCTGTGTCACATCTCAGTATATATTTTTCATGAAATGTACTGCAAAATACAGGGTCATTATTGTACCTGACAACTAACGGCTGTCACTTCCTATCAGCCCAATTATCAAATTAATGCAGCCCAATTAGTTATGCCCACATGTGGTGCAGGAGCAGCATGAAGTGGCAAACGATAATTATCAGACACAATCAGGTCCTTGTGTATCAGGTACTGATTTTTGCATTACATTTAAGTTGTATCCTGGATGGAGTGAAATGAGAAAGTGAAAGAGAAGCCTGCATTAGTTTGAAATTGAGAGTTAGGATGACTGTTATAGTCACATATTTGTATGTGGTTTGAATTCAGTTATGCCAACTAAAGTTCAGCATGACGATGCAAATCTTTGATATTATGACACAAGTGTAAAAAATAATGGTTATCTGGTGACAAATAAATTCTGTTTAGTGACCAATTTCCCAGTCACAGTTTTGGAGCTTGTGGAGGTTTGAAATTAATTTTTTCCCCATTATATTATGCCTGGTCTAAAGGCACTAAGGGAAACAGTACAATAACAAGAAGAAATTATTCTTGAAGATACAAGGCTTCTGGGGTGCTATGCTGTGTCACTGGCCAAGTAGGGCCTGAAATTTTGAAGCGTCTTAGTGCATTCATCTTCAACCAGCACCAAAGAAGATGAGACTCTAAACCTTCAACTACCCAGCTGGACAGCGTCACATCCCAGAGGCCTCGAGTCTTCAGTAGCAGCCCACAGAATACCTCAAACTGTGCAGTACTTATCCTTCTCACTGAACAGGTGATTTACCTTCATCTGTTGTTAATAAGTTTTCCCACATATGCTATTTACATGCCATTCTACACCATGCAACACTGGTTGTGAGTCAAATCATTAAGTCCCATTGTGAAAGGAGAGGGCATTGATAAGGTCTCCAATACAGAAAGTTAATGGGTTTTATTAAAATTCCCCGGCAGGAAGAATCCATGATAGTCAGTGTGCACCGGAAGAAAAGTGCATTTATAGTAGTCATGTTATATTTTTAGTTGTGTTTAAAACAAGCAGTTAAATGTCACTGTGGAACCCCAATGTGGGGTATTTATACATAAATTATAAAAAAGTTGATTTCTAAGAGAATGATAGTAAGATAGCAGTGCTAGATGTAAACTGTTATAAATGAAGATAAAAAGACACAAAATGTTTTACAGATAGCTGGTTCAGACCAAAGAGGGCTGCCTATGACTTTTCTTCCTTTTCTTTGTTATACCTCTCAAGTTCTTTGAGAAACTGTGCCTTTGGCTTCATGATATTGGGGCGGTCACCCCGACACTTCGGGCAGTACCACTTTCCTTTGGGTTTTGTGGCAAGAGCTACACATGAAAAGTGGAACCATTCTATGGGACAGAGATCGTTGTCGCACAGTATCATCTCTCCGTATGATATCTGGTCACACAGACAGTATGTGGGCTCATCAGGGTCAATGGCAAGTTCATCTTCATGTGGTGGTGACTCATCACGCTGCTGCTGCTGTTGCTGCTGCTGCTGTTGCTGTATGTGCTGCTGTTGTGTCTGACGAGATTTGCGCTTCTTCTTCTTACCAGTGTTCCCACCCTTCTTGCGCTCACTACTGCCACTACCACTTGTGGCAGTTACACCTGATGTGGTTCCACCACTGCCACCCCCCCTGGTGGCCACACTGTCTGTTGGTGATAATAGTTCCAGACTGTTGTTAGTATCCATGCCTGTTGTCAGCTGCTCAGTACGTGAGCGTCGGGCACGCTTAGACTGCCGTTCTCCACCTCCAGACACACCTCCCGCACCACCAGCAGAATTCCCCAAGCCGTGATGATGATGATGATGGTGGTGGTGATTCTCCCGGTTTGGCTCTGTGTTCTCCTGGTCCTTGGTGAAATCTGCAACCATACATCTTCATGTGCTGGTGAAAACAAACACTCACAATCACCAACTTATCACCAGCATGACTCTTCCTGTCATGTGCATTCACTGAACCGCACACTGATGCATCAGCATATCCATGACACCACTACATACCTTTTGGAGGAACATGACATTTCCATTTCAATAGCATCTTGAACATAAAAATGTTATGAGCCACTGAAATGTCAATACCAACCTACCAAAAAATACGGTGTCAGACCACAGTGTTAATTTACACCAAGAATAAAATCTCCAATATCATTTGTAGAGTCAAAGTTCTGAAATGTTTAATATCATCATTATAAACATGAAGTCTTTCAGCATGAATATGACGGTCATACGTACACATGTCTTGTGGCTTGTTAAGAGGTATCATGTACCTATCCACTTCTCACCAGTAACTAATTAACCAATACACTACATGAAGGGCAGCCCTGCTTGAGAAGCTAACATTTCCTCAGCTACTCATGAAATTCCTTGCAGTTTATAGACTCCAGATTTTCATTACAGTGTTCACAACAGCCTACCACATGACCTTATATTCAGCCTAATTAAAATAGGCCATACTCTCCCTAATACTGTACACTCCATTTCAATATTACCCTCCCATCGATACAAAGGTCTTCCAAGTGGTCTCTTTCCTTCAGGTTTCCCCATCAAAATCCTGTATGCATTTATTCTCTTCCCCATATGTGCCACAGGCCCAAATTCCTTCATCAGCAGCCTATTATGCAACACTCCCTGCCTAGTATACTTTACCTAAAAACCAACACATTACACATAAAGTTCAACCACATAACTCACACAAACAAAGCATTTCAACAGCTTTGTCAAGTTTTTTTTCTGGAAAAGAAAATGTAACCTCTCACCTAAGTTTCTGTAGTCCAGATCAAGCTGTCGAGCTTTGTTCTCAATCAGGTCCTGTATTGTCTGCACTATCTGCAGCTTCTCATCTCCCACTTCCTGAGCTGCTATCAGAGACTGTTGGATGCGCAGCAAGATTCGTCGCTTTGTGGGCAAGTCTGCATCACCCCGTGATGAGTCCTGCTGTTGCTCCACCTCCTTTAAAAATGCTGTCACAAAAAAAGACAAAACAAATTGCTTTGCAGCTTGTAGAATTAATCTTGCCGTACCCCCAATCTACACAACTCACAAACTCCAAATACCATTAATAATGTGAAATTTGAGGTCCTCACACCAGTGACTGTAACAATATCCATCTTCTGCAGTGTAATTCCAGGTATTCTAGCATTCTGCAGAAACCTGCTCCCCTGATACTCAAGTTTTTCTTATTCTGTTGTACTGAAGATGTGGGGAGCAGGTTCCCCTGAAACTTGAGCACGACGCTGCCATACTATACACTGTCACATTCAAGATGCCAGTAAGCTCATTCAGTTCCATTGGAGACAGGACAGCTCAGTCACTATCCTGATGAGGCTACAGGCTGGATGGCTAAGGAACTGACCTTCCACTCCTGGCAGGGCCACAAGATGTTTCTGTTCTCTGAGACATCCAGACTGGTTCTGTGACTAGCCCAGCCTCCTGTCCCAAGGGTAACGGTAACTCCTCCATTGATAAAGAAACCGGGGCAGGAAGTTGACCAATCACCTCAACCTAGCGCCCAGGTTAAGTATGTGTGGGGATATACCTCTGCTCCCCCATATGTGTTCAAAATATGATGCTTTATTCAGCACAGGGACAACTTTACCTGTTATCATTTTACAACGTACCAACCCACAGGCATATCTTGTTAGCAGCTCCTTAATCACCTCTTATTATTTCAAAATAAATGCTAGAGTCATGCACCTGTTCGCGCCAGGAAAAGTAATGTGGTAGCTGCCTGCCAGGTCTTCTTGCTTTTTTTGATACTGGGGTTGCCAGCTTGGTTTCCGTCACGATTCAAATAAAATTGCAAAAAAAAAGTTACAACACGTACCTTGATATGTGACATCTAACTCTCTCATTCGAGAGAGGTGTCTTTGCAAATCATCAGGAAGATTTTCAACACAATCAAGATAGTTCTCTACATATGTAGCTGAATAAAGGGCTTCCACAGCAGCTTGATTCAACATGCTGTTTTCTGGTCAAAATACCAGCTTAATACGTAATGTTTACATTAAACTTTACCTACAGCAAGCAACGTGTGTCTTACAATTCCGCTTCACACATAAGTAAGAATCAATTATGTTTAAAATAACCTGTAAAAATGTTGTGCACATCGCACTAACAACACAGCGACATATTTGTTGCTATTAACTGTCACGTCATCTGTAGGTACAAATAGGAACGACCGCGCACTTGACCGTCGTTTGTGCAGTGCCAACCGTCATCAACGTCGTCATCATAAAACTTAATTTTAATGTTATTATTTTTGTATTAATTAACTATATATTTGGAATGTTTTTATTCAATTATTAAATTAATTATTTATTCTTTCATGTGCCAGACTTTTTCAGTGACGTCATAGGTGTTTCCATGTCCAGCCAATGGCGTTTCGTGTATCAGATTCAACTTGCGCATTTACCGCCCAACGAGGATTTGTGGTTTGTTTTGTTGATAGTGATCGAAGCATAAAATTTGTGCGTGTGTAGACATACTACTGCTCTCAGAAAATGTCATCCACAAACTTCAGCGTTGGACTGGGAGATACCGACAGGAATTCCAGCAAGTAAGCTAACAATACCACAGAAACTGTAGTACGTATAGCTCTTATCTACTTCATGTTTCCTCGGGTGCGGTCGTTTGTTCCGTATGAAACAGGCCTGTTGCACACAGAACATGATTTTTATGAATGCATGAAGTGATTGTGCACAAAACTGAAGCTGCAGTTGTGCGAGCTCGTTCCAGTCACAATATTCTTTCGAGTAGCATGTTTAAATATTGCGTATCCGTTCTCTTGGCAAATGTCCGAGCATTGAGTGCATTTAGTGCTGTGTGGAAAGAGAAGTACATTTTTACCCCGAATGGAAAGAGGTTTTGCTCGTGCATCGGTATTTATTTTGCTATAACATAGCTAGCCTGCAGACAAGGTTTCTGTGATATTTCATTGTCACACAGGCGGTGTGCGGTAAGATCAATATAGGTGCTAAGTGAGTCATAAGAAAGGTTGCAGCCGATAATACGTTCAAGCCGTGGGTAGAAGCAATTCTAGCTTCTGGCAGTTGCAACTGCATGTTACCGGTTAGAGGTAAGCCATTGCCCTGTACCACAGGGGGGCAGCAGCTTTTCATCTTGCAGTCGGTCATGTCATACAACCCATTGTTTATCTTCAAGTTCCATAAAGTATGGTTAGATGGCAGCACTAATACCACCGGAGGTGGTGACGAGCAGGAGCACACCTGTTGGCAGGAAGGAGAATCATTTGGTGAATCAGTTGTTTCGTACCGTTGCTGTTATTAAGCAAAACAATAATACACCGTTGCAGAATACGAAAGTATGTCTACACTGTCCCGATCGAGTAGTCCACCACCCAAATACGCATCTCAATATTGTGATCTGCAGTTTTCATAGCCCTGTATGATGAGACTAGTATAACAGAAACATAGCGTCACATCCATGAAGATCACTCTCTTAGGAGCGTGAGCCTTCCCATTTCAGTTCTCGCTGCGGCTGCCTGCGTGAAGCACAACTCATTTTATTGATGTTAAGATGACGAATAAGTTGGATAGACTTTGTGGCTTCAGCCATTATGATGCCAGCTAAAATATATAGTGAGGAAATGCTGTAGAAACAGCAGTGTGTTGTTGCCATGAAGGCTGTGACACCTCATACGTCCTTACTTAATTGCTTGCTTACTTACTTACGCACTCACTCCATGCAGTAAGATCCTTCTTGAGAAGATAACCGTTTCTCATCTAGATCAAGAAATTCCTCGCATTGTGTGGAACCCGAAGGTTCATTACCGCATTCACAAATGCCCACCACTTGCCCCTGTCTTGAGCCAGATCAATCCAGTCCATGCCCTCCATCCCACTTCCTGAAGACCGATCTTAATATTATCTTTCCATCTACGCTTGGGTCTTCCAAGTGATCTCTCTCCCTTAGGTTTCCCCACCAAAATCCTGTGTACGCCTCTCCTCTCCCCCATACGTGTTACATGCCCCGTCCATCACATTCTTCTCGATTTTAAAAGTATTGGGTGAGGAGTACAGATAATTAAACTCCTTATGTAGACTTTTGGGAAATTTATGTATTCTTGTTTTGATGAGCCTGCTGCCTCCATCCTCCATGCTTTAAATGACCACCCGTTCTATTCTGCAAGGGTAAAGCGGCTGCATCTTGATGCTGTTTCATTGTCTAGCGTATCATAGTGAAGCTTGTGTCAGCTGTCAGGCGTTCCTGATCTGGAGCAGCCCACTTCCGTCTGTCCGTCTGTGTGTGCCGTAGTATCAGCGATTGAGCCACTGAACAAGCGTGAGTTCTGCTAAAAGCCGCTTCGGAGTCACACTGTGCCTAGGGGCATAACTGCAGCTTGTACTGGTGCGTTCGACATTTTTTGATCGATTAGAGTACAGTTCCGTATAAAAGATCTGGACATTATGCTGGTGAGGGATTGTGAGTTTACTGGAGATCGGAGGAGATGGTAAGGGTTTATGAGTTTACTGGAGATCGGGGGAGATGGTGAGGGGTTGTGAATTTACTGGAGATCGGAGGAGATGGTAAGGGTTTATGAGTTTACTGGAGATCGGGGGAGATGGCGAGGGGTTGTGAGCTTAGTGGAGATCGGAGGAGATGGCGAGGGGTTATGAGTTTAGTGGAGATCGGAGGAGATGGTGAGGGGTTGTGAGTTTAGTGGAGATCGGAGGAGAGAAGGCCTTACCGTATTTGAAGATGTCACTGTAATTTTGCCTGTATTTTTTAAATTTTTAGTCCGAATTAGATCAAATTCGGTACATGACGTGTCCACAAAAAGCTACAGCGTGATTGTATTTTTTTTTTAACAGCTGCTGTAAACGCCGTATTTTACCTAGGAACATGAATTAATTTCTGTTCGCGCTTTCCACAAATATTGTCCGGATTGTATGCGAACTGGGCTTTCAGTGCGGCTGAACACTTGTGTGCCTCGCAACATGCGCATGACTAACACGATATGTCAGTGTTCACAGTGAAGTTCATTTTCCTTGCAACACTGTTGAACACTGAACAGAAGGGACAAGTGGAGCGCAGATACAGTTACTTGCGTCTGCTCAGTTCGTTTTTCTCAGTATTTGCTGTCAAAGAGACACAACTTGGGATTAGCTTCATACTTTGTTCGGTTAGTTCTGGTTCTTAAAGCCGAATTTCAAATAAATGTTACTGCCGCATTGTTGGCTGTACTGACGTCAGAGTATAGCAGACATTTTGTTCTTGCGATTTGATCCTCGTGCCGAGCACGTTGCTTGCCACTGGCGTAAGGCATTCCGGGCTTGTTCTGGCTTCGTGTGTGTTGGTGTCTCCTTTTTGTTCTTGGTCTATCTACATTTCTTCTGTTTAGTGAAGTGCGTTCACACGTTACGAAATGTTTATCATTATTCATCCCGCTGTCTGTCTTACGACAGGTCCATAGCCTGTTCTGCACACAGTGCGATCTAGTGCTTCCTTTTCTACACGAACACCCTTCGTAACTTTGTTGTCCCGATGCGCTCAGTTTGGTAGGTGATCCTCTTTCGGGAAACGGATGTGGCTCACCGAATCACATATAGTTTTAATTATTTCTTTTTTTACTTGTTTTATTTACTCAGTTTATTCTTGACATAAAATAATGTAGCGCTATATCCAGTAAAACAACTAGATCATTTCTAGGAAAATGACACAGTCACTTCTCTGTACTCCTACTTACACCACGCTCGTACGCGACTGAATTCGCACTGGATTGCTAGCGTCCGTTGTCCGCTGCTAACGTTTTTTCATTTAAATCCCTCCCCTCCTACCTATCACCAACGGTCCTGAATATACGATGACAGATTAACTTACAACGCACGCCATGAACCGTCCGTAACTGACGCCAGCAATCCTAATAAACAACTATACTAAAAATGATCGGCTACACACTTTCAGTTTCCAGTATACTGTCTTTTCCTTAAGGTCATTCTGTAGTTGCTTAAGTCTTCTTCCTCCGTCTCCCAGTCACTTCTAGCTTTCCCTGGATATTCAGTGACGTGTATTAGAAGGCAGTTCCTGCTCAAAATGTGACCAATCCAGTTACCTTTCCTTCCATTTACTGTATGTAGGATATTCCTCTCCTAATTGACTCTTTGTTACACTTCTTCATTTCTCACACAATCGGTCCAATTGATCTTCTCCATCCTTCTCCAGTACCACATATCAGAGCTTCCCAGGCATTTCCGATCTACTGTCCGGAGTGTCCGTTTATCCGTGCCGTACAAAACTACTCCAAATGTAGCTCTTCGCTAGTAAAAACTACATAAACTCCGTGGCTTTAGTCCGCGAGCGAACCATACCGACAGACGCTCTTCGCTAGTTTCGTCCTTAAATGTAAGTCCCTTTGCTGGTAAAAGGATGTCTCTTCTTATTGAATGCTGCTTGTCACGGATAAACGCGTACGAGGGGGTGCTGATAAGTCCTTAGCCCAACAAGGAAGGAAACCAGCTACAGCGACCAAACTCAGGATGTATTCAACATACTCCCCTCGAAGCTCAGTACACTTCTTAGCCCGTTGCTCTAACTTTTGCAAGCCACTCAAAAAAAAAGTCGGAGGGTTGTCCGTCCAACCAAGTCTCCGCGGCAGCAATGGCCTCCGCGTCGGACGAAAAACGGCGACCTTTCAAATTTTTTTTTTTTTCTTCCCAGTCTAGAGAACAGGTGGTAGTCCGACGGGGCCAGATCCGGAGAATAGGATGGATGATCAAGACATTGGAGGCCCAGGTAGGCCAGTTTCTTCTGGGTTGCAAGTGCCCGGTGAGCCGGGGCATTGTCGTGCAAGAACAAGACCCCCTTGGTGAGATTTATCATATTTGGGTTGTTTCACAGAGTTGTTTACATTTATTAAAACAACACTGGCTCGTTGTAAACAACTCTGTAAAAACCCCAACTATGATATATCGCATGCTGTATACATCAACCATTGTAACAAACTCCCAATAAGAAGATGGTTTTGAGAAGTGATAACGCTGCATTTTCCCTTCAAAATGACCTTCAATTGCACCAGCAGAGATAAGTAATACTCCGCTTTGATAGTTTGGCCTTTTGGAAGATAATCAATGAGGAGGATGCCGTCTTGATCCCAAAAAATCGAGGCGACAAATTTTCTAGCGGATTTTTGCACTCGGAATTTTTTGGGGTGGGGTGAGCCGCTATGCCGCCACTCCATTGATTGTTGCTTTGTCTCCGGGTCGTAGTGA
>Ga0123355_10016649_pt1 | contig 11598 bp, 7 predicted proteins | sample TergutEmb28metaG_3_FD_89872 | JGI IMG/M metagenome (GOLD analysis project Ga0123355, IMG submission 89872) | Embiratermes neotenicus P1 segment gut microbial communities from Petit-Saut dam, French Guiana - Emb289 P1 | ecosystem: Host-associated > Arthropoda: Insects > Digestive system > Gut ...
AGTTGGTTCCCTTTTTTTTTTTTTAAAACTTCCATTTTTGTTTTTACCTTTTTTTTTTTTTTTTTATAAAATATTTTTTTTTTTTTTTTTTTTTTTCTTTAAAATTAAAGCTTAAAAAAAACTTTTTTTTTTTTTTTTTTTAGAAATGTTATGAAAAGAGACTAGCTGTGGTTGGGGTACAGACTTGATGCAGGCGAACAGCTTGCAATACAGATGGTGCAGCATAAGCCTAAATTGTGAAATTTTCTCATGATTGTAACAAAAGCGACACTCACCAATCAGAGTTGTCTGCTGCAACTTCACGCGCTGTTGCCTTTCGTGATATGAACTTAATTATATCAGTCTTAACCAGCATCGCGCTCTTTCTAAATGTAACAGGAAATTCATCATCTAGTATCGACCGTAACTGAGGTCTGGGTTGACGGAGCAAGATGGCGTACTTCCTGTGCAACACACAACATTTACACAAACTTGATGCTTATTTCGCATGTCACACTTCCCGGCTTTGTGCAGATGAGCTTGTGCCATTCACTGATCACTGGAGCCAAGTGTTCTAAACCTGACACTCAGTGATGGACAGCACCTGTAATGAACGACGGGAAGTGACGTAATGCTACGTCGACTACAAACACTGCGATTTCTTAATAGTGGGCAGGCACAGAGAAGCGACAGGCACATTCCCTGCACTGTCTACTGCCGTTACAAAATGATAAATAGCCGTGAAACAACATCTATTACGCTACACTGTCTAAACACGAGTTCTCAAAATTGACTAAGAACAGGACACTGAACGAGGGACATTTGAACCTTAAAGAGAAATGAGGCTAACAGAAGAATTAAGTAAAATGTACACGTAATTACAAGCCCCATAATTTGTATTAATTTTTAATGTTATTACTGCTTAAATAAAAGAGAATGAAATGGGCGAGGCATATAAAAGAATTCAGGAAGGTTGCAAACGTGCTATGAAAGTTTAAGGAAACTTAGAAATAGGGAAAGACGGAAGTTAAATTGATGAACTGGTGTTTAAGAAACAGGACGTAGTACGTAATCTGGAAAAATGTGCCAGGATAGGATCTAGTGGGACGCTTTTGTGAAAACGGTAACGAACTTGTGGGTTGTAAACCAGATGGGTAATCTTCGACAAATTCAAGAATCTGCACCGTGAAATACTAGAAGAAACTCGATTCTCTTACACAACAAACAATCATCAAAAGTTACCCTCAACCCCACGTATTGTTAATGTGGCTAAATCCAAAACATGGGATGGTATATGCATGTAGCGCGTATGGGAAAAAAGACAAGCACTGGAAAAATGGATTGAACACCGAGAAACATGGAGGGGGGCAAATATTAATAAAACGCATCGAACGGAAAGTGACTGTCTATACTAAATACAAACGTTTCCTTTAACGTAGAACGCAGAACGCAGACCGGCCGATGTCATTGGTTATTTTGCAGCCTCGCTGCTGTGAACGATTGTGTAGAGTCTACGAAGCGGTTCCGCAGTCTGATCGACACTCCTTCCATGCAGCTACGAATACGGTCCGCAGGAGGGCTTTACTGTCGTTGGTAATAATTTAGTAACAATTAGAAAATACATCAACAGCTAAATAATTCTACCTATACTTCAGGGATTCAGTTAATCACTTGTTATTTTAAAGATGTTCGGAATGTAAAAAGTCAAATTCGTTTCACATTACGCAAAGCTAACCGCAATTATGCACTGCTGACTGAACATCATTGTAAAGTATGACAGCTGCATAATAAACATATTTTAAAACAAAAACTGCTCTCTTCTAGGATGTAACGCTATGTAGTTTACTAGATAAGTACCCATCAAACTGTAAGGCTTCAGAAAACCAGCAGACACTAATCTTCATAGTCACAACCGTGAGGACATAAAATCTCGCGGTTCTAAAACATTTAGCTGTAAGGGGTCATTTTCTAACGGGCCTACTTCAGTATAGGGGCCGAGATGGCGTAATCTGTACAGTGACTATGCTACAGGCTGCAAAAACGGGGAAAGGCTGATTTCCGGCAAGGCAAAGAAATTTCTGTCTTCTCCAAAACATTCAGATGGGCTCCGGGGCTCATTCAGTCTTCTATTCAATGGGTTCTGGGGATTCCTTCCCCAGGTGAAAGGCTGCCGGGGAGTGAAGCTGACCATTTACATTTACTTCTATATATGGCCGGGGATAAGAAACAGTGGAGTTAAAACTCCACTCCTCCATATGCCTTTATGACGTGTACAGGGACAAATTTACCTTTATGTTTTATTATATGCTTTAGCAGAACCTTTTTTTACGTTTGTAAATGTTAAACGCTACCATTCCTTCATAAGAAATGTCAGCATCCTTCAGAGTGCAAAGACAACAAATTCCACTGGAACATTGGCAATAATGGTCACCAATTCCATATGGCGTAACGTCCAGAAAAGGCATGATACGAGCCTTCCCACGTTCGGTTTGTGCCTGCAGTTCTACGTGTTGACCGTCATCATCTCGTTGGAGAACGACACGCCACTTACAGAACCTAAAAGTCAAAAAGAGTACTTCTGAACATAAGCTCACAAGTTAGCTACACAGGTCGAAAGTAAGGGTAAGAGACTTCTGTCTGGAGAACATCTCATAATTACATAAACACCAACATCAAACAAACTGGCCACTCTGGAGTTCTGACGGCAACTCCCCACGGACAGATCGCATATGTGTAAGGTGTGTTTTGCACCGAGTGGACACGAATACAGCATCTTCCGGTTTACCTGTGATTCCTACCCACTGCAAATCTGTCCACGCTTTCGTTGCAATACTGCAAAATTAAAACAGAGTAAAATTTGCGATAATGTTTTATAATGATCTTCTCATTAAATGTCATAGTTTACACTATGTTTGTGTTTGACGGCAAACATTTAATCCTATTGTACATTGACAAGTGTGTACAGGGACGTCTCTAATAGCAATACATACCCAGAAAAATTAAGACTTCCAGGCACTTTTAAAACAACTCCCAAGTACACTTGGCCTCAATCTGACAGCATCCAGTTACAGGAAGATTTCCAGTCATTTGTTAAACAAGTCACAAATACTGTAAATCAACATGACAGCTCAAACAAGCTTCGATATTGTTTCATTAATTCTAGTCTTCGAATGAAGAGTCCATAGATTCTGGATCCTGGCAATCCGTAACACATTAAGAAAAAGATATTAAGTTGCATTCATCTGCGTATGATACCGTCTGGACTTGAAGGTGGTTACAAACGCCGCGGAGGAAATTGTTGCCTCCATCTTCAGGAAATGTGGGGTTGAAGTTATCTGGTGTAATAAAACAGGAGACCACAGCCATAGCAACCTAAAGTTAGAACTTAATGCATATCATGTTACTGACAAGCCATTCCATTTTTGCGGAGCCAATGTCCGCAGACTGTGCGTGATTTCACATTTCCGCCGAGGTTTAAATAACGTGTTCGCTCTTCTGAACGTAACGCAGCGTTGGTTGGTAGTTACTTACTGACGTTTCGAGAAAACCAATTGTTCCTATACTTCAAATGTCAAGCAGTCCAAGCAGAATGCCAGGACTGTTTAGTAAAATTCGGTACTGACTTCTAAGCCCGGTATTACAGACACTCCGACAAACAAGCCAAATATATTCACGTACGCGCCGTACGTCCATTGAGATCAATTCTCAAAATGAACTCATAGGCTTACTTTATGACCGAAAGGTGGTTTCAGAGCTGAAAGCATTTCAAGAGCACCAATACAAGAACTCTGTTCTCTTAGGATTTATATACTTTAACTTCCCAGCCTCTGAACATAGTTGGCCAGAACCGTGTATCAACAAACAACGACGGATTTATGCGAAGCTGGCCAGGCTGTAGCACTTGTGGGGGATCATGTGATGACGAACGTGGAAGTCTGTAAGTCGGGAGCAAGGGGTAGTTGAAGACACGATTAGTGTGGACTCGGGTGATTATGCAAATTCCAGTGGAATGACAGAGAGGGAAGTGGGAGATGAGGGACGCGTTGGAGGGAGAGATTTCTGAGCCCTGCGGGTGGTGACGTGGGGAATGAAATTTTCCACCCCATTGGAATTCAATGCGATTAACGTCGGGTTGAACCACGAGGTTTTGTAATGCAATGTAATGGGGAGAGTTTTGGGTGTGTTACGAATGAGATTTTATTTTGAGCAAGAGACAGAGACAGAGACAGAGAGAGAGGAGCCGACAATTGCACTCGCCTTAATTAGATTTGGAGTCAAGCAGTGGAAGAGTTCCTGGTGTGATGGGGAGAATGATGAGAGAGCGTGAGTGAGTGAGTGAGAGAGAGACAGAGAGAGAGAGTTGACGAACATTACTGTTCTACTGGACCGTATTCATTGCTGAGACTCACTCGCAAAATTCTAAACGGTCACATGAGCTACTTAACTTTTAATACATCCATTCCAATTTTAAATAAGGCACTGTACCAATTTGTTCCATTCCGTTTTTTTTTTTCTGTGGCGCTGCGGCCCAACGCGGGTCATGGTCTCCTAATTCTTGAGGTTTCTAAATCACACACAGCGACGCATCACAGTCGGAAGGACTCCTCTGGACGAGTGATCAGCTCGTCGCAGAGACCTCTACCTGACAACACACAGCACTCACAACAGATAAACATCCATGCCCCCGGTGGGATTCGAACCCACGATCTCAGCAGGCGAGCGGCCGTAGACCTACGCCTTAGACCGCGCGACCACTGGGACCGGCATTTTGTACTGTTACTTGTCGGAAATTACTGATAGGCTAATGGAAACCATTACAAATATTCAGCCAAGCATGGTATAAGAACAGAGTATTACAGAAATTCGGCCATATTTCAGAGAAATATTTCAGCACATGTTAAGGACGACTCAGAGAAAAATTACAATATAAAGTTACTCCTGTAGCATATCATATCTGTGTTCATTTGTCGCACTCGACTGTGAAGTAAATATGACATGGACAACACAATACTTTGAGAAGTTTACAAAACAGAATGGATGTGGAATGAGAAGCTTGCATTCATTGTCTTGTTAAGATTGTAATAATGTGCTCTCATAGATTTACAGTTACTCACGTCTACAATTCTGATCTCCTGATGATGAGCAAAAAATGCTCGAAACATGTAGAGGCTTATAATAAACTTATTATAAAACAAGAATTTGTGCATTACGTTGGTTAATTACTAAAGAAATACATTGTGTTCTCTTCAAGGTAAGAAATAAATCTTTCAATATAATGTACATTAATTTTAGCCTTCAAATGGTTGAATGAAGTGATTTACGAGAAAACCTCGAGCAAAACAGTGCCACTTTGTTATAAAAACGAGACAGACCACAACAATGAGACGGAATTACGGGGTTCGAAATCTAAATCTTCCGAATTCTAATTAAGTTGACAGAGAGAAGTTATGTCAAAGCCTGACCCTGACCAAATAATTGGCTTGTACACAACGCACAATTTCAGTCCCCCTCAGAAGTTTTCTGAAGCTTATAATTACATTATCAAAACTCCAAACGTTTCGAACATATTTGATATTCCTCAACACTTCTCTTCTATTGTCGTTGTCCTCCAGCACCCCCTCGCAAACGCAGAGTAACGCTGCTATTAAGTGGGTGGCCCGACTTCCTGTCTCCGTTGCCAACCGTACCAGCGACAGAAATGTGACGATTTATGGTTATTAGTACCACACGTATCACGCACATCGGCTAGTACTACAACCAGAAAGGCTGGTTTTCAATTCATATCCATCAGACAGAGCATTATAATTCAAAGATGTGCGTCTGAAACATGTGGAGGCAGAACGTTCGAAACGGTTGTTTCTGCTTGGAATGTACAATATTACGAATTCGATTCATAAGACTGAACATCATAAAGGCTGGTAACACATTTACTGTTTCAAAGTAGTCATTCACTCTCTTTTTACTATCTACTTTCGTCGACATTCTACAAGGTGCCACAACTTTCATGTCATGATCATATCAACTGCCCAATAGCAAAGTCCTAGGCCATTAAATTTTATGATTAATTACAATATTTACTGCTTTGAAAACCAGTTATTATTTATTTATTTACTCATTTATCTACAGTTTATTTAACGAACAGCCAATTGCATAGTGCTGAAAGGGTCAACTAATGTGAAATAATATTAAAAATTAAGATCTGACTCAAAATAAGAAACAATTAAATGCAAATGAATCCAAGTTGCAGTAACATCAACAACATTCACTAAGTGTGCTTAAATTTGAAGTGACAACCGAAGCTGACATCAACAAACACACCACAGCAGTTGATGATCATGTTAAGCCCAAAACTCACAACTCACAACCGTCACAACCACAACCCAGAACGAGTGAAATGCGGCAGATGTAAACTGTCGATTACGCAAAAGTCTTCAGTTACTACCGACCGTGCAAGAAGTATGTTTATGGTAGTAAACTGTGAAGCTGGTGTTTGTCTGGAGTTTGACTGACATTTGCATTGGAAAACTGAAAAACGTGTTTCTTCACATATGGATGTAACTTTACTGGGAATTGCTGGGATCCTTCCCTCTCCGCTCACCTGTTTTATTTTGGTTGGTAATGTAGAATGCTACATCATAAAATCGAGACGCTTCCATTACTTCATATTTAAAGGAATGAATGACAAATATTAGCTTATATAATGATGCCATATCAACAGTGTACGTTACACAGCTTTGGAGGATATGACTACAGTAACGGGGAAGAACTGGGCAGTAAAGATAATGACGTATTTTGAGGCAGACCCGTACACAAAGAAATGACTTAATTAGTGTCTGAGGGTCTGCAAAGCAATCCGGTATTTAATACATGCGAAATGGAAATGCTGAAAACTACAGCATGGATTCCGATCTAACCAGGGAATTATTTCAGACTCCACTGACTGGAAAAAGAGTACTGAATGAAAAAGGTAAGCCTAAGGATTTGTGAAAATGTGTCACCCTTTTGTGAATTGATGTGTCAAAAATGTATGAAACTGGTATTTCGCCCTTGTTTGAAAAGGTGTGTTACCCTTTTATGGAACAAATTCACAAATCTCTATAGACTTTAAAGCCCAGCTAGTGCTACACGCGCCGCCAAGTTTAACTCGAAATACTCCGCATTTTGTCCACACAATGTGTTTATGTGTGTATGTATGTATGTATGTATGTATGTATGTATGTATGTTTGTTTGTTTGTATGATGTCTGCCTATTCTCACAACCAACAACGACTGCTTCCATATATATATATATATCTTTCTGTGATCTCAGTTAGGTACGAAATGGGTCATTATAAATAACGTGTATTCATTGTAGTCTCCAAAGAGTTAAACGGGAATATCACGGGTTCAGAAACGTTATATTTTTCAACAAAACGACAAAAAGAAAATTTCAAACAACTGTCAGTTACAATTAAAGTGTTTATCTGGTTAGTTAACGGCAGTAAACAATATTCATAGTCAGTTTTAAATTCCAATTCTGTCAAGCGCTTTATTGAAAGACAAAACGAAGTGGCTAAAACACGATCCTAACACAAAGTAGGAGTGGCATTCACATTACACTTTTGTTATATCCACCATATAACATCTACTGCTTTTTACAGTCTGTGGAACCTGCTCAGGACCCCCGTTCCCAAACCAATTTCATTTCACCTGGCCAAGTTCAACCGCCTACATCATCAGTATTCTTTACATCATCTTAACACCGCTATGAGGCTGCTGTAACGAAACTGGATGAGAGGAATACCAGCAGGGCGAAAGAGAAATAATGAACGGTATAAAAGCCAATGCCGTTTTACGACACGAGGTATAAAGCCATTTGGAGGAGCTGAAACGACCTCGGAATGACCTTTTTCCAGGTGGTGATGAGCTCGTTAGTCCTCCAGATGCACCGTGACGAAGAAACGGAGTGATTCTGACCGAAAAGCTTACTTTACGGTCGTCAGATTTAGGGCTTAGGGGTGTAACAGTTCACTCTATTTACGATTTAACTGAAATCACTGCATTCGAAATCTCCAACTTAACAGAACAATATGGTTTGCGACTCCTTTTTTAAATCGAGTGAGTGTTCGATTCATTCATTAGCTAAGTGTTTAACGACGTTCGATATTTCAAAAGAAAAATTATTTTCAAACAAAATTCGTTCAAAATATTAAAAAAGAGCTACGCCTGCGTTACATTTGGCATTTAGCCATGTCGCTATTTAAGGAAACGGTTTTGCTAAATGTGAAAACTGTAATGCCAGTTCAAGCACACCTTCCATTGCTGGTATTTGATTTCCTTCTCTGAAGATGGAAGCAACAAAGTCGTCCGAAACCATTCTATAAAGCGTGACCCCAGAATAAGTTTATCTTCATAAACATTGCAGTAACAATCTAAAATATCGCATTTCAATGGAGGGAAGTCCTTCAGAAGCTCGTCGAGACCTTTCTCGCATGGCATGGAACCCGAAGGCTCAAAGTACATAACAGTCCGCCACGCCTCTTTGTTACCAAATTTAAGTTAAAGAAATACGGGATAAACACGGAACCACAATCCTCAGACTTTACATGTAGTGATATTCTACCTAGCGCAAAATTAGTCTTGAATAATAACTCGATGAATCACGTATAGACCTTATTTCGAAGCACAGGTAAACAATATATTTCCTGCAATCAGAAAATTCATTAACGTATTAAAAGGAGCCCCCAACGGGGCCCAAACTCGAGAAAATCAATCCAGTACACATCCTACCATGTAAGAACCATTTCGCTGTTAAACTCCTACCTAACGTGGCCTTCACGAGTCCTACCACTCATTTATATGCGTTTTGCACACCTCCCATACTTAAGACAAGAACAGTACTCTTCACCGTGCTTTAGTTCCTCATCCTAACAATAAAGGGTAATTCGTAAGTCCCTCCAGGATTTACGACCTCTGCGGTACGGTAGCCGGGACGGTCACGCCGAAGGGGAGCATGTCAACAGAGGGATAGACACTCCAAGTTTCTGTTCTACCTTACAAGTGCTCGATATGTCCACCCTTGACGACGCGGCAGATTTCAATCCTGTAATCAGGTTCCTGCCATACACGGCCAGCCTGTTCGTTTCACAGCGCACAGGCAGCCACACTGCTGGAATTTCATGTACCGCTCACGAATTGTTTTGTTCGTAGGTGGTTCTGTGTGGTACATGGTCCGAAATCTCCGTTGCACCGTCACAATTGACTCAGTTTTGGCAAATTCGAAGACACAGAACGCTTTATTATTGCCTGTCCACGCCATGTTTCGTCACGACTGCCCCCTAGCGGTGAAACCTGCAAGTACGCCACGGCGCCTAATACAAAAAAAAAAAAAAATGGAGAAATCCTCTACCTATAGATATGCTCCTTTCTGTTGTGTCTGTCTTTACTTAAAGCTGATGAAAGCAAACAGCGCGGAATGGTGGTAATTCGAATGGCAATGGAGGAGTAGGAAATGGAGTTGAATCATTGGTTTACTTCGAAAATACATGTTACTGACATGTATCATGACACAGCTTCAGTTTATGGTGATCTATTGTACAATGACGATAATGATAACAAATATAGTATGAAGAATGGTAAGAAATTATAAAGGACAAACAGACTTGTTCATATGTTTCAACACAAGCTACTGACATTGCGCCAAATCCCAGGAGACAGAAGACCTGAATCCTTGGCCCTGTAGCAACACAAGCCCGGTCTCTTTACCTAACTGTCCCAGATTATGATGGTGATGATGGCAATAATAATTATAATGAAGATATTTATGATTAAATATAATTACTATTGGTTTATTACTATTACTTTTCCTATTGCGAGGTTTACAAGAGAACAGTGAATGGTGTACGCCCTTTCTCTTGTAGATAAAAACATTTGAATTAGAACGACACAACGCAAATGACGTAATTTATTATTAATCGGCTCACAGACAGGTAGAAAATAAGAAACAACAACGTAATTAATTAGGTGCAGCGCCGATGTTATCACACTACCTCTAAAAGCAACCACAGTGCTGTTAACCCTGCAGAGGTAGAAGAAAGTTGCCTTGTACGTTCAAACCGGAACAAAAAGCTGATGTCGCCATGAAACATAGCACAGAAACAGAACGTGCCGGCTGGTAATCATTTAATCTGCACGTTACGTTATTGACTTAGCTCTGTCATTATAATTTTCTGCGGACTCTGCAAGAAACAGCGCTGGTAAAAATTACGGACTGACATAAAAGCGTGAAAGAAATCTTTGTTCATTAAGCTTATGTAATCAATTTCTTGTCAATGGTGCAAACAAAAACAATCATCAGAAAATTTGCTTACTTTCAGCGAAGTTTCGTATTAGGTGTTGACTTACATGCACACCAGTCCACAGTCCTACACTGGCAACAGTCCACTTACACGCACACCAGTCCACAGTCCTACACTGGCAACAGTCCACTTACACGCACACCAGTCCACAGTCCTACACTGGCAACAGTCCACCCACACTGTTTGAGGAGGTACAAAAACTGTCACGTGACCCTCCATCGTCAATTTATTGCGAATAAATGTTAATTAGTGAAGTAAATGCAAAAGTTAATCGAGAAGAATATCGACTATAATTATTCAATAAATTCTACACAAATTCTTTCTCGATACCACTGTCGTTCCAGGATCAAGCTTGATCAACATCCACAAAGGTGTTCATAACTTTGCAGTAGAATCAGATGCGTGTGGATCGTGAACTGTGCACTTTGCACAGTGCATGCATAACAGGACGGAACAAATATGTGGCCACAATACCGATAACTCCATATAACGATATATATGTAACCGAAGTCAACATTGCAACTTTGGCAAAGCACAGGCTGAGAACTCCCTGATGATAGTTTATGTAAACCGAAACATGTTGGAGCAACTATTATAATTTTAAATGATTTTAACTGTTTAACAATTTTATAACACTTTGTGTGCATTAGTTGGACAAATAAAGAAATGACATTTGTATCACATTAGTCATATATATATATATATAAATGGGAGAGGTCATTATGTATACTTTTTCACTTCGTTATGAAAGGTTTCAGTTGACACTAATGTCTCCATTTTAATGCCTAGACCAAAGAAATTGATGACTTAACTCCATGACTTGTACACTATTAATATAGGTTCTGGACGCCCGGTATAAAGTGCAGAGCCCCATTTACTAGCTACAATAATGACTTCATGTTCTATATTGTCACGCTGCTATATAATGGAAACTGGGCTGCTCTTTTAAAGGTAAAGATGCCGACCCTTATACAGCTGCAGTACTGCTGGTAGGTAGTTCGGTGGTGGGATGGAAATCAGATAGCAGTGTCTTCCCCATGGGTGGCGAACTGACACACAGCGATACCGAGCCAAATGCCCCACAGGAGGCCCGCATTGGGTACAGACACGCTATGAAGCAGTCCACACCCAAATTCGACACTGTCGACAGCACTGTGACGAGATAGTGCACTTATCTAGAAGTGGCCGGGGGGGGGGGGGGTTTTTTTTTTTAAACAGGGGGGTTAAGCGGGGTGGCCACCCTTAAGAAAAAAAAAGAGTGAGGATATAACCGCCACAAAAA
>Ga0123355_10016650_pt1 | contig 11598 bp, 9 predicted proteins | sample TergutEmb28metaG_3_FD_89872 | JGI IMG/M metagenome (GOLD analysis project Ga0123355, IMG submission 89872) | Embiratermes neotenicus P1 segment gut microbial communities from Petit-Saut dam, French Guiana - Emb289 P1 | ecosystem: Host-associated > Arthropoda: Insects > Digestive system > Gut ...
ATTGTTTAGCGACGGCACAATGATGCGACGGCGCGGAAGCGGTGACTTCGGCGGGGATTTCTACCCACCAGCAGGGGCGTTTAACATTATAACCAGCTTTATAGATACCCTAGGCGCAGAGGTACGGGAAAGACATAATTCTAAAGTCAGTGACGGTGAATGACTATGATGAAAAAAATAAGCACCATACTTGTCATGATATTTCTTGTGGGCTGTACAGCCACTCTAGGAGCGAATGAAATGCCTGATGAAACACTCGAAGAAGTCGAAGAACAAGAAAGAACCGAAGAACAAGCAATACGAGAATGGACATCAGCAGAACTTTTAAGAAAAGAAAATACAATATCACATAGCCGAAATAGTGGCAGGTATGATTTGGGTTATATATCAGGCCCAAATATCGTTCCTGCAAGCATTGATGCAGATTTACGAACTATCGAGAGGTTTGTGTTCACTTACGGCGATTTTTATTCTGGTAATCTTGTTGTTTTTGATAGGATAAATCAAAAGATTTATTTCGACCCAACTATTGCTACAGTTAGGCCGCAACTGCGAACAATGCCATACTACTCCAACATAGAAGATGGCGATTTAGACAGGCTAATCCAAGTCATTGAAAGGTCGAATCTTCTCAATTGGGAAGATTCTTATCAAGGTGCAGGTAATCCGCGCTCCATGGAGAACAGGACTTTTTGGTATGTTGGCATATTGTTTAGCGACGGCACAATAATGCAGCGTCGGGGTGGTGGACGCGTTCGCGCAAGAGATTTCTACCCACCAAGAAATGAGTTCCGCGTTTTAACCAACTTTATAAACATCTTAGGCACGGAAGTACAAGAAAGAGAATTTGTAATGACAGATGAAAGACTAGCAGAAATAAAAGTGCAAGAACAAAGACAAAGAGAATGGACAATAGAACATAGCCGAAATCGTGGACGGTATGATTTGGGCTACATTGTACGCGGCAATAATTTTGTTTCTGCAAGCAACGATGTAGATTTTCAAACCATCGAGAGGTTTGTGTTCTCTTACGGCGGTCATTTTCATGGTAATGGTTTTGTTTTTGATATGATAAATGAAAAGATTTACTACAACCCGTCTTTTGCATATGCGACGCGGCTAAATTCAATGCTTTACGCCGATATAGAAGATGGCGATTTTGACAGGCTAATCAAAGCCCTTGAAAAATCCAATATTCGCGATTGGGAAGAGTCTTATCGAAGCCCAGTTGATAGATTCACAGAAGATGGTGGAATGAGTTGGCAGATTGGCATATTGTTTAGCGACGGCACAATGATGCGACGGCGCGGAAGCGGCGACTTCGGCGGGGATTTCTACCCACCAGCAGGGGCGTTTAACATTATAACAAGCTTTGTAGATACCTTAGGCGCGGAAGTACGCGAAAGAAATAATTCTTAAAGTCAGTGAAGGTGAATGAAAATGATGAAAAAAATAAGTGCCATACTTATCATGATATTTCTTGTGGGATGTACAGCCACTTTAGGAGCGAATGAAATGCCAGATGAAAAACTCGAAGCGGTCGAAGAACAAGTAAGAGAAGTAAGCAGAGCGGATATTGTACGAAAAGAATGGACAATATCATATAGCCGAAACAGTGGAAGATATAATATGAATTATATTTTGGGAGGCCCTTTCGTTTCTGCAAGTAGCGATGTAGATTTACAAACCATCAAGAGGTTTGTATTCACTTATGGCGATTTGGATTCTGGTAATAGTTTTGTTTTTGATAGCATAAATCAAAGGATTTATTACGACACATCTATTGCTACATTTATGCTGGGACTGCAATCAATGTCGTACTACTCAAATATAGAAGATGGAGATTTCGACAGGCTAATCCAAGTCATTGAAGAATCCAATCTTCGCAATTGGGAAGAGTTTTATCAAGGTGAAGGTAATGTACGCTCAAGGGAAAACAGGACTTTTTGGCAGGTTGGCATATTGTTTAACGACGGCACAATCTTGCGGCGGGGTGGAAGCGGGCGCGTTCATGCAAGAGATTTCTACCCACCTAGAAGGGAGTTTCGCGCTTTAACCAGCTTTATAGATACCTTAGGCGCGGAAGTACAAGAAAGAGAATATGTAATAACAGATGAAAGACTCGCAGAAATAAAAGTGGAAGAACAAAGAATAAGAGAACGAACAATAGAGCATAGCCGAAATGGTGGAAGGTATAATTTGAATTACATTGTAAGCGGCAATTTTGTTTCTGCAAGCAACGATGTAGATTTCCAAACCATCGAGAGGTTTGTATTCTCTTACGGAGGAGGTTTTACTGGTAATGGTTTTGTTTTTGATAACATAAATGAAAAGATTTATTACGGGTCATCTCGTATATTTGCGACGCAACTGGATTCAATGCCTTTCTACGCCAATATAGAAGATGGCGATTTTAATAGGCTAATCAAAGCCCTTGAAAAATCTAATCTTCGCAATTGGGATGAGTATTATCAAGGTACATTTGATAGAAACGCAAACGGTGGCGGAATGAGTTGGCAGATTGGCATATTGTTTAGCGACGGCACAATGATGCGACGGGGCGGAAGCGGCGACGTTGGCTTTGGCGGCAGGGATTTCTACCCACCAGAAGGAGCGTTTGACATTATAACTAGCTTTATAAATACCCTCGGCGCGGAGGTACGAGAAAGGCATAATTCTTAAAGTCAGTACTGGTGAACAGTGTCATATCTGCCCTCCAAAAATCGTGCAAACTTGCAAGGTTATTGCAGGACGGATACGGCACTGTTTTATAAAAGCCTGTTCAAATAAAAAGCAGACATGTAATAAAAAGGAGCTTGTCGCCATATGATTGATGTACATTCCTATATCCGTAAGTTAAACTAACAATATGCATAGCAGTACACATAAGGAATGATATATTTTTGAAAGGATGCATAATATGAATAACATTATTTTATTTCTATCGGACATGATAATTCCGATAACATTTGCGGGGATTTTGGTGTATGCATTTACCAAAAAAGTGCCTGTATACGACCACTTTATTGTGGGGGCCAAGGAGGGTTTTCATACGGTATTTCATATCGCGCCTACTATTGTGGGGCTGATGGTGGCGGTGGGAATGCTTAGGGCAAGTGGTACGTTTGACTTACTGGGCGGTTTGATTTCGCCGCTTACTGGTTACATAGGTTATCCGACGGAAACTGTTCCGTTGACATTAATGCGTTTGGTATCGTCGTCTGCGGCAACAGGGCTTTTGTTGGACATATTTGAAAATTACGGGCCAGATTCATATGTGGGGCGGTTTGTTTCCATTATGATGAGTAGCACGGAAACTGTTTTCTACACGATGAGTATTTATTTTATGAGCGTAAAAATAACAAAAACGCGCTTCACATTAGCGGGCGCGCTTTTGGCAAATTTTGCAGGAGTTGCGTTATCTTTGTGGCTTACCAGATACCTTTATCCATGATGTTATCGTCTTGGGTAATTGCGGGGGTTTCAAGTTTTTTCTTTTCGCGGAACTCTACATATTCAACCAGCAGGTCTTTTAGAATGGCTACTATGGGAATTGCCACTAGCATTCCCAACACGCCCCCATAGTGCATACCAATGGTTACGCTAATAATTACAAGCAACGGACTAAGCGAAAACGACCCGCCCATTAACTTAGGCTGAATAAAATTGCCATCAATTTGCTGAATTATAAACATGAAAATCCCAGCGAATGCCGCCGTTGGAATACCCTGCGTAAGCGCGACAACAACTACAGCAAAAGCCGTTCCGAAAATAGAGCCGAAGTATGGGATATAATTCACAACGCCCAGAATCAACCCAAGCAATAACGCGTGCGGCGATTGGAATATTAACAAAAGTCCCGTCATAAGCGAGCCTAGTATAATTCCGTCAATTGTTTGGGCATATATATACATATGGAAATTATGATTCAGCTTTTGTGAATATTTTAAAATCGTGCCGTTAGCTCTAGGAGAAGTCACCGCCTCAATTAGCCGCTTGACGAACTCCTTAAACCTATCTTTTTCAATCAGAAAATAAATTGTGGACACGGTAATTAAAATCGTGCTGAACAGCGTTCGGAATGTCGCGCCAAAACCCGCCATTAGGTAGGTGGCTATTACGTCCATTTCGATAAAATCGGTTAGCATTACTATAATTTCTTCCTCGGAAGGAATGTTATCTACTACAAATTCGGGTAAATCCCACGCGTTAATCCCTTCAATCCAGCCAGTGAAAGTTGCTACGTGATTGTCAAATTCTTCGGTAAACGTGGTTATACTATAAGACACCGCCGGAACGATTAGATTAACCGAAAACGTAACAAGTGCTACAATTATTACTGCCAATGTAAGTACACTAAGCCCACGGCTTCTTCGCTGAAAGAAGCCGTGGTTTATTTTCAAGTAAAGCCGCTGAATCGCGCTACAGGGCAAATTTAATATATATGCGATTATTCCGCCCGCAAAAAATGGCGATAGAACCGACCAAAATCTTTCTAAATGCAATGTGAAAAATCCAAGTTCCGAAATCACGCGAAACGCGATAATCAAAAATACACCAAGCACAAAATACGGCACTATCGAGCGAATCAATCTCGACTTGAAAAATTTAACCACGGGACAACACCTTTCATTGTTACGCATAATTTCCATCACTATCCTATCACTATATACATATCTTTACAAGATATTGTCTGTTCGCTTACAATGTGATTATTGAAAGTCGCTTCTATAGAGAAGGAGCTGAAAATATGTCAGCACTCGTACAAAAAACGGAAATCATGAAAAAACAACGGTACACGTACACAGACTACTACAACTGGGACGAAAGCGTTGGGCGTTGCGAATTAATCGACGGGATAATTTACGCAATGGCTGCGCCAACAGAGGCGCATCAAACCGTTATCTTAAATCTGGGAGCGGAAATGCATAGTTTTTTCAAAGGTAAAAAATGTCGCCCTTATATCGCGCCATTTGATGTGCGTCTAAACCCTACAGGATTAGATGACACAGTTGTTCAGCCCGATGTAATGGTAATCTGCGACCCGAAAAAAACATCTGACGGTAAAGCATGTAAAGGCGCACCCGATTTTGTGGTTGAAGTAAGTTCGCCATCAACATCAAAACACGATAGGCAACGAAAATTCAAAAAATACGAGCAATCGGGCGTTATGGAGTATTGGCTAGTAGACCCTGTTGCCCACACAATTGAAACATTTGCACTAGAAAACGGAAGCCTTATCCAACGCGAATTTGTAGACACAGCAGACGAAACTATCAAAAGCGCGATTTTTGAAGATATGGAATTAAAGTTATCCGACATTTTCGCAAACACGTTATCCCCTACCGAACATCTCCGCGAACCTCCCGAAGAATTACGCAATAACGCGTGATATTTTATCTAAGATAGAGTCAAGTTGCGATTGATAAATTAAATGCGTCATGTCATAATTGGCGCGGTTGCAATATAGGCGTTTCGATTTGAAATGGGTTGAGGATAGACGAAGCCCAATTTCAAACGAAATCGCTATATTTTCCTTTAGGGGGTGTTTTCTGTGATTAAGCAATTTTTCAAGGGTGTGTCGTTGCGTAAGTTTTTGTTGTTGCTTGCAATAACGCTGGTGGCGATAGTTATTATTGCTGGTGGTGTTTACACGGGAATACGCACGCTTACGCGCCCGCCAACTGTCCCCACGCAAGTTAGGATTCCAATGCAACCTCCGCTCGAGCAAACAAATCCGAGTATAGAAAGCGATTCCGAAGAATACTATCCCGACGAAAATGAAGCGAATGACACGGAAGAAATTATCGTTCTTCCTCCCGTGGTATATGCCATCATGGACAGAAAGCCGAATTTTTTTACATTTCTGGTATTCGGGCTGGATAGTGGCAACAATGCCGATGTGCTTATGGTTGGGGCATTTGATGTGAATACGCAGAGTATTTATTCGATAAGTATTCCGCGTGACACGCGTTTGGATACTCAACGCCGTGCGGGTTTGCGAAAACCCGTAGTGTCTTATTCAACAGGACGCGCAGGCGGTCGTGACCACGAAAGCGGCGTAACACAAATGAAGTCGGATATTCAAACGCTATTTGGTTTTCAGCCCGATTTTTATGTCACCATTGAATACGACGCATTTGTGCGTATGGTGGATTCCGTGGGTGGTGTCACTGTTACCGTTCCATTTCACATGCGCTACGACGACCCATTTGATAATCTGCGTATAAATATCCCAGCAGGAACTCAAGTTTTGGACGGCGAACGTGCATTGCATTTTGCGCGTTTCCGCTTGGCAAACTCGGGATTCCGAGCCGTGACCGACTATCAACGTATGGAGCATCAGCAACAAATAATACACGCCCTATTTGAAGAATTACTAACCCCACGCACGGTATTACGCGTACCAGAATTAATCGGAATCTACCGCGACCATGTAAACACAAATTTGTCATATCCCGATAAAATCTGGTTTGCGAATCAATTTCTAGGTATGGATAATCCAACTCTATCCACCTACACCCTACCAATGCGCGGAACAAGCGGCGCGCCATACTGGTACGAACTCGTAGACCGCAATGCCGCATTGGAATTAATCAACCGCACAGTAAATCCATTCGTGCAGGAAATAACGGTAGAAATGGTGCGTATATTATGATAACAAGAATGAAAGAACTAGCCGCAAAACTAAACGCCGCAAGCCGCGCATATTACCAAGAAAACCGCGAAATAATGTCCGACCTAGAGTACGACAAACTATACGACGAATTTTCGCAATTAGAAAAATCAACAGGCATACAACTGGCAGGAAGCCCCACACGCAAAGTGGGTTACGAAATAGTAAGCGGTTTATCCAAAGCCACGCACGATACCCCCATGCTTTCGCTGGACAAAACAAAAGACCCGCAAGCCCTTGTAGCCTTCCTAGAAGAGCAACACGGGTTACTTTCATGGAAGCTAGACGGGCTAACCATAGTCCTAAAATACAACAACGGCGAACTGCAACAGGCCCTAACACGCGGAAACGGTAACATAGGCGAAGACGTAACCCACAACGCAAGAGTATTCGTAAATATCCCGCTAACAGTGCCATACAAAGGGCAGTTCACCCTACGTGGCGAAGCCGTAATTTCCATAGCCGACTTTGAATCAATCAACGAACAAGAAGAAGTAAAATACAAAAATCCGCGAAACTTATGCAGTGGGGCAGTTCGCCAACTAAACAGCGAAACTGCATCAAAACGCCACGTTCACTTTTATGCGTTCTCTACCAACGCGCCTTTCGGGGATAAAAAATCTGAGCGACTGGAATGGATTGTTTCGCAGGGGTTTGATATTGCAGATTTCGAGAAAGTCACGGCGGAAAATGTTGTTGAAGTCGTGGAGAAATTCAAGTCGCTAATTCCAACCGCGCCGCTTATGACTGACGGCTTAGTGTTGACATATGACGATATTCCTTATAGTGAATCCCTTGGAACAACATCGAAATTCCCAAAAGACAGCCTAGCTTTCAAATGGGCAGATGAACTCGCGGAAACAACTTTGCTTTCCATAGAATGGAACACCTCGCGTACAGGGCTAGTAAACCCCGTGGCAATTTTCGAGCCTGTAGACATTGAAGGTTCGCAGGTAAGCCGCGCAAGCTTGCATAATGTAAGCATTCTGCGTGGGCTGGGTTTGCGCCTTGGCGACCGCATTAGCGTATACAAAGCAAACATGATAATCCCGCAAGTAGCGGAAAATCTAAGCCTTCGCGACGAAGAAAACACCAGCACCCCACCAGTAGAAATCCCAGCAAACTGCCCAGTATGCAATAGCGAAACAGAAATCACAGGCGACCCAGAAGTTTTATACTGCACAAGTCCCACTTGTGACGCGCAAAAACTTCGCGCATTATCGCATTTCGTAAGCCGCGACGCATTAAACATAGGCGGGTTATCCGAGCAAACTTTGGAAAAATTAATCCAGCACAACATAATCGTTGACTTCACAGATTTATTCCGCTTGCAAGAATACGAAAATGAAATTCAGCAAATGGAAGGCTTCGGGCGTAGGTCTTATGAAAAACTAATCCAAAGCATAGAAACGGCCAAGGATATTCCGTTACCAAATTTTATTTACGCCCTAGGCATTAGACATGTAGGGCTTTCCAATGCAAAATTGCTATGCACACATTTCAAGCACGACGCTATAAAAATCGTAGAAGCCTGCAAAGATGACAACCACCTAGAAATCCTATCCGAAATAAAAGGTTATGGCGACGCAATTTCCCATAGCCTACATGCGTACTTCTCACAAGAGAAGAATTACGCCACGTTCACGCAAGCACTAGCAATCCTACGAATTATTATCCCCGAAATCCCCGCCGAAGGCCTACCGCTGGACGGTTTTACTTTCGTGATTACGGGGGACGTATCGCAATTCAAAAACCGCAAGGAGTTACAATCCTTCATAGAAACTAACGGAGGACGCACTACAGGCAGTGTCACCGCAAAAACTTCGTTCTTGATTAACAATGATTCTCTTTCCGCCTCGTCCAAAAATAAAAAAGCCGCACAACTGGAAATTCCAATCCTAACAGAGGATGATTTTCTTGCGCGGTTTTTTCCTAAGTAGCCACGAACATTTAACGAAAGAACATTTAAGTTGCTTCCCAAGCGGATTCTTCATATAATATGTCTTAGCAATATCTTAGCAAAAATTCAAAGGAGGACAAGAATTTGGAAATATGGGGAATTGTTTTGATAATATCCATAGTCGTGCTGATTATCGGTGTTGTCATATACTTTCTAAACAGTTGGGCGGGGAAGAAAACCGCTGAACAAAATGAAATGGTTGCACAGCATAAACAAACGGTGTCAATGTACATCATAGACAAGAAGAAGGACAAAATTACTAACGCGAACATGCCAAAGGCAATGGTAGACCAAGTACCCCGCATGGCGAAGATGATGAAAATGCCATTGGTAAAAGCCAAAATAGGCCCAACAATCATGACAATGATGTGCGAAGCGGAAACATTCAAAGTTCTGCCCGTGAAAAAAACGGTGACAGTAGAAGTCGCAGGCGCGTACATCGTAAGCATGAAGGGCATGAAAACAAAAATGGAAATGGCCGAACAACGTAAATCGCGCCGCAAAGACGGCGACAAGGAAGTTCCACAAAAATGGCACGAAAAACTACGCGCCAGATTTGGACGGTAAGCGGCAAAGCCGCTTTTCGCCGCTTACGTGCATTCTGGGCTAAGTTATACGTTTCCAGATACAAAAAAAGGGAGGAATATTCATGGGCTACAGAGAAATTTACGAACAATGGTTATCAGACCCAATTATCGACAACGTAACAAAGGCGGAGTTAAAAGAAATCTCAGGCAACGAGAAGGAAATTGAAGACAGATTTTTCCGCGACCTCGAATTTGGAACAGGGGGGCTTCGAGGAGTTTTGGGTGCGGGAACAAACCGATTGAATATCTATACAATTCGCAAAGCTACGCAAGGGCTTGCGAATTACATTCTGCAAAGCGACGCATACAAGTCAGGTATGGGCGTTGCAATTGCGCATGACTGCCGCCGTATGTCGCCAGAGTTTTCAACGGAAGCGGCATTGGTACTTAACGCAAACGGAATCAAAACGTATACCTTTGAAAGTCTTCGCCCAACACCATTGTTATCATTTGCGGTGCGTCACCTTGGTTGCGTAGCGGGAATCGTAGTAACAGCAAGCCACAACCCGCCAGAATACAACGGCTACAAAGTATACTGGTCGGACGGGGGACAATGCCCGTACCCGCGTGACGAGGCAATCATTGACGAAGTGTTGAAAGTAACCAGCTTCGCAATGGTGAAAACAATGCCTCAAGATGAAGCTGTTGCCAAAGGTTTATTCAACATAGCCCCGCCAGAAGTTGACGACAAGTTTATCGAAAACGTAAAGGCGCAATGTCTCAACCCCGAAATCATTCCCGAATCGGATATTAAAATTGTGTTCACACCATTGCATGGTGCTGGTAATGAGGGAGTTCAACGTGCCTTGCGTGAAACGGGATTCAAAAATGTTTTTGTGGTAAAAGAACAAGAATCCCCCGACGGGAATTTCCCAACAGTTTCCTATCCTAATCCAGAAGATAAATTGGCATTTGCTTGCGCGCTGAAACTCGCACACGAAAAAGATGCAGACCTAATAGTAGCCACCGACCCCGACTGCGACCGCGTAGGAATAGCAGTAAAACGGGACAATGACTACGAATTACTAACGGGCAATATGACAGGCGTTTTGCTAACAGATTACATGGTGTCCCAAATGAAAGCCAAAGGCAAACTTCCCGCAAATGGTGCAATTATTTCAACAATCGTGTCCACCGATATGACACGCGCCATAACAAAAGCCTACGGGCTTGAGTATATGGAAGTATTAACAGGATTCAAATACATTGGCGAAAAAATCAAAGGGTTTGAAGAAACAGGAAGCCACAGTTATATCCTAGGCTTTGAAGAAAGTTACGGCTATCTTGCAGGAACTTACGCCCGCGACAAAGACGCAGTTGTAGCAAGTTTGCTAATCTGCGAAGCGGCGGCGTTTTATCGCAAGCAGGGGCTTTCGCTCTATGATGCGTTGCAGGAACTTTACAAAAAATACGGGCTATATCGCGAATGCATAGAATCCATTACCCTAAAGGGCGTTGACGGGCTAAGTGACATCAAGCGGATTATGGCTTACCTTCGTAGCAACCCGCCGCAAAGTCTTGCTGGTTCTAAGGTTATCGAAGCACGCGATTATCAAAATCGCACAATCAAAAATATCGAAACAGGCGTAGTTACTGATTCAACACTTCCAGTCTCTGATGTTCTGTACTACGCTACTGATGACGGTTCATGGGCATGTGTTCGCCCCTCTGGCACCGAACCGAAAATTAAATTATACTTTGGCACGAAACTACCATCAGGCTCAACAATAGACGACGCTGTAGCAAAACTAAAAACCATGACTGTAGATTTAAAGTCCCTAGTTGACAAAGTTTTAACATGATGACAAACGAATTTAAATGCAATTCATGCGGCGCAAACCTCACCTTCGTTGAAGGTGAGGTTAAAGTCGTTTGCGAGTATTGCGGAACTCAATCGGTAAAAAACATTCCCACTACCGTGGTAAATGAAATTACACAAGTTACGGAAGTCACACAAATCACAGAAGTTACGGGAAATGCGCCAACCGTAGAATCCCTAACAGATAGAGGGTTTATTCTGCTGGAAGATGCAAAGTGGCATGAGGCATTTGACTACTTCAAAAGAGCATTAGCAATCAACCCGCACTACGCTAAAGCCTACATAGGAATGCTGTGCGCCGAAGAAGGCATTGCACAAGAGAATTACCTCGCGCATCATTATATCAAGCCGCTTATGAAATATCCGCATTTTGAAAGAGCCTTGCGCTTTGCCGATAACGAGTATCGTCAAGTGCTGGAGGGGTATTTACAAACGTCTACAGTTGTAGGGGCGCGAACAAGACGGCGAAACAGAATCACTGGCTTTTTGCGAACCATTTCAGTTTTGTTGTTTATGGCTTCGGCTGGGGTTTTTGTATATGCTACGGTTGCTAATA
>Ga0123355_10016651_pt1 | contig 11597 bp, 8 predicted proteins | sample TergutEmb28metaG_3_FD_89872 | JGI IMG/M metagenome (GOLD analysis project Ga0123355, IMG submission 89872) | Embiratermes neotenicus P1 segment gut microbial communities from Petit-Saut dam, French Guiana - Emb289 P1 | ecosystem: Host-associated > Arthropoda: Insects > Digestive system > Gut ...
AAAAATCGACCACTCCCAGGGCACCACATCAAGCCCCACCAGGAAGGTTATTAGGGGGAGACATGAAGAAACATAAGTTGCAAGCAATTGTGACAGGAAATAAGAAGTATCCGTCAAAGCCGTTCGTGTTTGTGCTGCACATAAGAAGAGGAAAGAAATGCTCATTTTGCACTGTGCCTCTACACAAAGGAGAATGCGTCGAGAGGTACCATACCCTGAAACACTACTAGAATACCTGATGAGTACAGAAATAAAATTTTAACTAAATATGTTTATATTGAGAAAAGTTATGTTCATGTAAATGGACTCGTACGATACTATGGAGTTGTAAGGTTAAAGGTCTGGTTGAGAGTTTAAATGTCCAGTCTGCTGGGGGTGGGCAGTGTTCACAGCTGTCGGGCGCCAATGTGTTAAATATGATGTTAAATTCTCAGTGTTCTAACAAGTCTGCTGTACCCATCCTCTTGGTATCTCATTATTCTTTGTGAGACTGTGGATTTGACTAAATAATGGTCAGAGGTGTGAGTCTGATTAAAGGCAGTACATGTGGGAAACCAGTGCCCTCTTGTGAATATCTTTGTGTGGGAAGAAAGCAGAGCCGATCACCATGTTCTTAGTCACAGTGAAGTTTATTGTAGGCCTTCCATTCTCACTGGTGATTGTGTGAAGGCTGTGCATGCCTGTAACTCCACGGTAGGGCTGCTTTTTGCCAATTTTCCACTGTTTATGCTCTTATCCACCACAAATTTAACACCAGCTTCTCTGAATTTTCGTGCCTACCCACTACTAAAATTGTATGTGACTTTGTATCCCATATTTCTGTCAAAATGCACCCTCATTTCCTTTATGGTTGTTATTTTTATGTTGTATTCCATCAACTGTCACTGTAATGCTTCCATGGCTCCTGTTTTGTGTTCCACATGCCTGTTATCATGTCCATTTCCTTATGCCTATTCCGAGGTTTCGTCTGGGATTATGAAATAATAGTGTTGTTTGGGATGGGATTGCTAACCGTATGACCAACCCCCTGCTTGGAGGACCAGGATGTGATGTTCGGGTTTACTCACCCAGGGATGTGCTATGTCAGGTCATCTGCTGAGGCCTGTCCGGCGTGGAATGTTGTAATGGAAATACAAATCAAATGTTGCATCTTGGTGGGGGAACTTATGCCACACAATTCAGGAACTAAAATGTCTCGAGTTACTAAAAATTGTCGTTTGATGTGCTGATGAATACACTTTTGATAAAATGTAAATGATTTTTCCCTTGCCACCAACGATGTAATATATGCAATTGAAACAGCATTGTCATATAACCTATGAATCTTCCATGTACAGTGCACACATACTGGACTCATTGAAGATACAAATCTTTCTGTGATTAAGTGGAAGGCAGTGCTTATCTGCTTCTGGTCTAAACAGAGTAACAGATGCTTCATTCGATCCTGTCTTGTGCCGGTTCTGTTTGCTTTTCTTCTTCTTATGTCTGTCAGGCATTCTTTTCCAGTTTGTATGAATTTATTGTTTTCTTGCCATGCATGCTACATGCCTCTCCCATATAATACTTTCGACTGCCATGCTGCAGGTCGCGGCAGATCCTCGACGATTTCCGAGAAGCGTACTACTGGCTGGCTCAGAACACAGACAGTGAGGCTCGTGTGATGAGCTGGTGGGACTATGGTTACCAGATTGCAGGCATGGCGAACCGCACCACGCTGGTGGATAACAACACGTGGAACAATAGCCACATTGCTTTGGTAAGCACTAGTGGTGCATACAGTGTCACTGCCATTGGTGAATGTCGTGTCTAACTGTTGTTGTTCTTGTTCTTGTTCTTGTTCTTGTTCTTGTAGGTGGGCAAAGCCATGTCTTCAAATGAGAGTGAAGCTTATAAAATAATGGTATCCTTGGATGTGGACTATGTATTGGTGATATTTGGCGGAGTGATTGGTTACTCTGGTGATGACATCAACAAGTTCCTATGGATGGTGAGAATAGCGGAAGGAGAACACCCAAAGGACATTCGGGTAAGTGCTGATGTGCCAGAGAGTATCACTTACTTCTACAAATACAGTGCAACCCTTGTTTTTCACTTCTGTAAGGACCACCTCAAACTAAATGTGAAATTGAGGAAAGTATAATATTCAGCTTGGGTTTGGCTAGCTGCTCAATGGGTGCACAGCCCAACTCAACCATTGTCATTGTGTAGTTGAGCTGCCATAGGGCTTAGGACTGACTTGTGATGCCTGAACCTACCTCCACCTTTGACTGGTTTAGTTCTTCCTACAAACAGTACACATTTGCTCACCAGTGAGACCTGGCAGAGGGATTGCCCAAAGCTGAATCCCACTTAGTTTTTCTCAGTGATGTGGTGTTTTCAGACATAATTCTGGTATGTGCTGTCTGAAAATGCAGGGTTTCATACTCTGTCCACCAATTCTCACAGGATGTTTTCTCCATATACCTCTCACACAATTCTCCCACTAAACATACTGTCATTATGCAGTATTTTCGGTGAGTAGTGAAATGGGAGGAATGTGTACACAATATATGTGGGTCATTTCAAAAGTTCTGCACACTGTACGTTTGCTCTTTAAAAATTAATTAATTGTACAAAATACATTTACAGTCCTTCAGTGTATTCTCCATTGTGCTTTATCACAGCGGTCCAACGTTTGGGCAAGTCTTGTATTCCTGTCAGGACGCCTTCGTTGTTGATGCGTCTGATTACTCGGGTCACCTCATTAGACACCTCTCATTGCTTCTGAAGCGTTTCCCACAGATTGGTTTCTTCAATATTGGAACAAGTCAAAGGCTGGTGAGTTCATGTCAGGACTGTATGGCGGGTGGGGAAGCATTTGCCATACATACTTTTCCAAAATTTCCGATACTGCACCTGAGGCATGAGGCCGTGCGTTAATGTATGTTTGCTGGTCACTGCATGAGATCTGACTCCAGTCAGTTTCTTATTCCATTTCAAGGCTCCGTTTTGCAGAACAGGGACCACATAGCCTGGCAATATGCACACATTGTTCTTTACTGAAGTCTGGCTCACAACTGTCGCGAAAATCAGAATGATTGCATCATCCGCATGCCGCGCAAGCGCAGTGTGCAGAACTTTTGAAATGACCTACATAAATTTGGCACCATTACATCCAAGGTCAATAGCAGTATTAAATTTTAAGCAGCAGTGGCATCCAGCAGCAAGATCTTTCAAAGAAGTTTTAATCCAGAAGTTATATATCGTTATTGTTCATTTTTACTGGTATAGTTTCACGTCTTAGTTTCGTTTGTGTGTTTGGGGGGGAGGGTCTTAATGGAGAAGACGAAGAAGCACATGTGGTTTTGTCTACATGAGAAGAAAGAATTCTAGAAGAGGTACATGAAGACAGCATCGCAAGAAGATATCGTTGATTCAAAAGAAATTCCTCCACAGAAAAAAAGAATTCGTACTGCCAACAGTGAAGAAGTGGAAAAAGTTGCATACAGGTCATTTCTGCTTATGCAGTCAATTAACAGTCTGATGAATAGACCTTTGATGTACAAACAAACCAAATTCTTCCTGTGATTGTTTGGCATAATGGAATTTAAGCTAAGAGTAAGTTGGCAGCATAGATTGCGGCACTGTGCCAAGTCTTATGTACTTCATAATCACCAATAGAGATGTTCCAGACCATCTGTTTGGAGAAAGTGACATTATCCAAATATTTACTGAGGAATCGCAGCAACAACATGCTACACTTCTTCTTTAAGTGAACATGGTAAGTTTGTTTCTTTTAATTTGTTGTATGTGTTAAAATTCAATTTTGAAATGTGTAATGTGTAACACTGTAACAGAATTTTCCAATAACAAATGTATAATTTCATTATCCACAGGATTTCTTATACCAAAATTTCATTGTAATAAATGATTTGTAAATGCAGTCTGCTTAATCCTTTCCATGCTAGCATTTCCTTTTGTAACTGCCAAGTGTGGTGCTCTAGGCCTCTTCTGTAAGTGACTTTAACAGCACTTCCTGAAGATGCAGTTCTTTATATGGGCATATTTCTAAGAACTCACATAACCATTGTAGCTGGGGTGCCATTATGGGCAGTTAGTGTCTTGAACTGGTAGCATTGGAATTTGAAGTAGTGAGTTGGGAGGCTTTGGAAGTATGTATACGTTTCCCATTTGTGACTTTATTCGTGCTCTTCTTACCAGGAAGATACATGTTTTTCATGGTAGTTGTTTAATCAGACTTTTCTCAAAATGTTGAAACACTTGCCTCGTGAATAATTTAATACAAAGTTATTTGTTAATGTAATGTAGCTGCTACTGACAGTTCCAGATTGTGTCCTCTTACATCACCAAACAAAACAAATGCTTAGCAGGCGTTGTGTAAGAAATTTATTGCAAACTTTTAAGAATAATCTCTGCAGAAAAGAATATTCTGGTAAGTTTTATTTTTGAATCAATAGACATAATTTGAATTTTCATGTCTTGTAATGCAGGAAGGGCTGCCACAGACCCACAGTTCTCTTCTCTGTATGACTGACTGCAGCACCACTATGCATTGAATGTTTGTTGAAACTGAAAGTGTAAGCGTGGGAAGTTTGGTTATAGATATGAATGAAACTGTTGTAAAACAGCTGGTTCCATATGTGTACTGAACTGCACTGACAGTAACTTTCAGAGTGATCACAATTTACCATCACCTTCCACTGCACCTGTATGTGTGTCATATATATCGTGTAGGCCTTCCACGTGCAAAGCGTGGTCCAAATTATAACCATCACTATCAAACACAAAACTGTGTAACATGACATATTCTTTTGTAATAATATCTGTATAATCAATATTAGCATTCAAAAACTCACAGAAAATACTCCGTTTATTAGTGTTGATTCCAAATGTACACCCATTTCATTGCTGTGTCTCAGAAAGTTTGTAGCTGAACATTGTGTTCTTTAAAGATAGTCTTTTTTGCTTCTGTGGTTGGATATAGCAGTTCGCTTGTAAGTTTGGAAGCTTCATCATCGCCAAAGATATTTGGCAGGGTGTGTTGACCTGCACCAGCCATCTAGTTCAGTTTCTTTCTGGAAGGTTGGAAGTATGATCTTGTAGCTATATCCACAAAAGTCATTTTAAAAAATTTCTGGAGTTATTGCTGTATGCCCCAGTATCTAGTAAAGTTAACTAGTACAGTGTGGGCCAGAAATTAAGTTTTTGAAATAAGATAACTACTGAAGGTAAAGGTGTGATTTATTAACATATGTATGGATACATTTGTAACTTTGTAATTAACGGTAAGCATTAGTTTTCAAAATGACACTTTTTAGGTGACTACTGTTGCCATCTCTGCACTCTGTCATTCATCCTGGCAAGGGATATTACATGTTTTAGTGAGCCATTAGAGATGGCTTCAACATATTGCTGAATTCACTGTTTTCAGTCCATGATGCTAGCTGGATATGTCATGTACGTTTTGGTCTTCAGGTAGCCTCACAGGAAAAAATCCACTGCAGTTGAGCAAGGAGGCCAGTTGTGGGAAAACACACTGGATTGCTACAGTTGGTTTATTTTGATAAACAGCTACATGCCTACAGTTCACTCTCGAACTGACCAATGCACCACATGAACTAAATTCTGGTGAGCACAGTGCACATTTATTGACAGTGTCAAGTGTTGCAGTTGTGTTTCCACAGGATCTTATTTCTTGCTATGGAGATGCGTAGCTGGCTTCCCGAGGTCCAATTTTTCAGCAGTGGATTTGTTCTGTAGACCTGCCACAAGACCAAAGGGCATGAGATGTCCCAGTGAATTCACCAGCATACTGAAACCATCCCTAATGATGGTTGCAAAGTGTAATGGCCTGTCTGCCAGGTCTGCCAAAGTACAGAAGTGGCAGTAGTTGTCACCTGGGGAAGGTCTTTTTCAGAAGCTGATCATTGAAATTAATTTAGGAGTGTGTGTTATGTTAATAAATTACATTTTATTTTTCTAGTTATTTGATTTAAAAAGTGTATGGTATTTCTGCCCCTTTCTGTAGTTGTTGACTGTAACTTCCAAAAATATACTTGCAAAAACCTTCTTGTAATTATACAAGAATGAACCACTGTCTCTTGGATTAATTGTTTATATATGTTTGCTATCTGTGGCCCCTATACACTTGAAGAAATTTTTGTGTTTTATAAAAGATTATTTCATATGTATTGACTCTTGTTCTTTCAGTGGGGGTCATACATATAAAATAAGAATTTGCCCACTTGCTTGAAAGACATGCCAAATAGCCTTGCAGCTGAAGTTATCCCAGTTGTGTATGAAAAATGTAACTCAGAGAAAGCACAGCAATTTGCCGTACTTGTAAATGCCTCATATGTCACATCTGTATTATTAATTCATAATCTTGACACTGTCACTAGCAGTAACTAATACTTAAACATTATATGCAAGGAATCATTTTTATGTTTTGCGTTATTACAGGAATACAGCAAAAACGGAAGATTGTACGGCATGGTTACCCCTGTGAGATGAACAAGACAAAGAAAGGGAAAATAGGGAATGCCACTGCTGGAATTAGTACATAAAATTTGTGTCATCTGTGATATGGTGCTGTATTGTTGGTGAGTGGTTCCCTCATTTTGAAGGGTGAAATGTCCAAGAAGAGTGCCAGTTTGTCATGTGGTGTATGAGGAGATATATAAAATGTCCCGCATAAGACGCAACCCAAAGGGCAGACATCTATAAATAATTAAACATGCAGAAAGCTGCCTCCTTACTGTAATGGACCCTTCCACCATTTGCTGAATCATTCAGCTTAAGTTCACTGCCTTGCTTCGGTCTTATTTGTTACCAGTTATGCAGTAATTCCTTAACAGGCAGGATGGTTTTTTCACATGAAAAATTTGTGTTCATTCTCCAACATTATTTTGCAACTAATTCTTTTGCTGCAGTTCGTGAAGTATTGTACCAGGTGCAGCCTAATAAGTTTCAATTAGACAACAGTATTCAGACTAGTGGAAAACCCCAAGGAAACAGGGAGTGTTTGTGACTGGAAACATGTTAGGCCTATGACAGTTTGATGATACTGAATGCAGTGTTGAAGGAACGCTATCCCAATTGCCACGCAAGTCTCAAAGAAGATATTCAAGAGAAATTGGTCTAAGACAAGTAGTCGTAGAGGATGCAAACAGCTAAAATTAAGGACATTAAATTTCTGTCAGCTTGAAGACTGGGATACAGCTGCAAGAATTCAGAATTTCCATTGCTTAATTCTTTTGTGCAGGATGGAGTTCAAGTTTTACAAAGCATGCTTCCACTTGAGTGGATACATTAATAGTCAAAACAGTAGAATATGGAATGCGTGAAAATGCCGTTCATTCTTCAAATATTCAGTTTGGTGTGCAGTGTCTTGACAACAAACTGTAGTATCATTGTTTTTGGAAGAGACATTTAAGGCAGAAAATGACCAATATCTTCTTACTCAACTCATTGCTGTGCAGGAAGAGAATGTATGGGATTCCTGGTTTCAGCAAGATAGAGTGACCACCCATACTGCGAAAAAGAACAAAGGTTTTCTTGCAGGATCTGTTCAGTGATCGCCTTGTTGGGTATGGTGTTGGGCCACCACAATTCCCAGACCTCATGCCACCTGATTTCTTTTTGGAGGGACTTCTTCAAGAAAGAATCTTCAGCAATAACCCAAGAAGCCTGCAGGACCTTATTCATAAAATTGAACATTAACCAACCAGCATGTCAAGAAGTTATGGGAACACTTTGAAAAGGGTAAATACTTGTCATCAAGAAGTTGGGGGATGATTTTAGCACCTTTTGTCATTATACATTTGAGCATGTTTGTCACATTGTTTATCACATTCTTGGTCTCTGTGAAGAAATATGAATAAAATAAATGCCTGACAAATTTGACATTCAGAGGACCTTACATCATGATATATTCTTATAATGAAAGCCAACGAGATGCACTATTTCTCATGTTTATTTGATAAAGTATTCTACATGTTTTGAAGAGTTCCATTGTCTGAAACATGTAGATTACTTTATCAAATAAATTTGAGAAATAGTGCATCTCGTTGGCTTTCATTATAAGAAAATGCTCGACAGTATTTGGTTGCGTTTTATAAGGGACATTGTATATTGCTCTGGTGTTGCCATTTAGTTTGTGGGCTGGAATCGTGGTAAGCCAAATAGGGAGGTGTATGATGGACCTAGATGTACACCTGTAGACCTGAAAATCGTCATCGTTGGCTCTGTGGTGAAGGGCTTATCACCATCCAGAGTGTGGAAGGGTCATAATGGGTGTAGTGGGGAGGTGGTTATGGATGGAAGCAATGAAAGGAAAAGAGGGGATGTGGTACACAGACAGTACCATTTACTGTCAGACTGAGCGTGGAAGCGTGGGTAGCCTAACTGGTTGCTCTGCAGCACTGTTGTGGTCTACCCCAGGACTAAGCACTACTCTGTATATGCTACGACTGGGACTGATTGCTGGTTTGGGGTGAGGAACACTTATGTTGTCAGCTTCAATAGGCAGAGTGAAGTGTCTACCAGGGAGATGTGGGTTCAGGGCAGTAGTACAGCAGAAGTAGGAGAAAAAGGTGGGAAAGCATGCAAGGTAGCAGAAAATGGATGTAGATCGTCTGAAGGACCATGAACATCTCAGCCATCGTTTGCTGTAAGAGAGAATGAATGAGAGGTTTCCATTACCTACTCAGGATTGGTTTACCACCTCTCTGGCCAGCCACTAACCTGTAATGACAGACATGTCTGGAGTTCTTCTTGGACCTTTTAATTCTTGGAAGCTGTAGGCATTATATTCCTTAGAATCATTCTGGGAACCACTCACTCATTGACACAGTGTCATATCCAGAAGACCTGATTCCTCAGATACTATCCCCTGAAAGCCTCAGAACTCACACAAGTGATAGATATGCATTGCGCACTCAAGTTTCTTGTAACCAGTTAAAAGCAATAAGGAGACCAACAGTGAGACAGAATGTGATGTATGCAAAAGCCTGAACAAGAACTTCAGGAAGTTTGTATTAGAGAATGAATTGAAAACAGCAGCACAAACAGGAAAAGATGACAAAGACTGACATTCTGCGGTCTCACTACTGTTGTACACAAAACATCAGCACAAAAACTACTTAAACGCAAGTCCTAAACATATTGCAGGGTTTCAGGCAGAACATTTTATCATCACTGTAAAATCACACAGAATATTTTTTTCTGTAATCTTCATACCCTTTGTATTCCAGCACTCACCAAAAGCAAATCTGGCACCGCTTCCTCAGAGGTCCTATCTTAATTTTGTTTCCCAGGAGAAGTGAATAGTTTTCTTTAAGTTAGGACTCCTGGCATTTCGCAATAGAAGCATTCATGGTGGGGCTGAATATTAGTTGTTTCTGTTTCAATCAGTCTGGCCAACTGCTATTCACATTGATTTTTTTTTTTTTTACTTATTTCTGTACCAAGTATCATACATATATACCCTTTTTTCCTTATGTAAATTTCTGAATGCCATTCCATTACACTGTGATTGTCTAACTTGCAGCAGGCTGGGCGCTGCATCAGCTCTATATTCTTGTTGGATGTCTTTAGTAGCATTATAATGCCATTTTGGTATGGCAATACATATTTTGTAGATTTGGCATCTATATTGTTTTTAATGATTTTAAGAATTTAAAAAAAAAAAAACATGTACTATAAGTGTGAGATGTAACATTGGGTCCCATCAGCATATGTTCCGAGGCACAAAACTGATTTTTTGTGACATTGCCATCAGATGCTTGCGTGCATTATTGTGGCTGTTCCAAACACTTACTGTAATTGAGAAATGCTTTGTGATAATTTTGTAATGATCAGTGAATCATAGCCTGTTACGTAAGTGGGTTTGCACATCATGAATTCATTTATTCACAGAAGAATTTTTGTGGATACCCTCTGGATCATTCTTGGTCCTGATTGCACAGGCATACTGCAGTAATACACAAGATACCACATGTGCCTGCATGCCTGCCTGCCTTCACTTGGTACCTACATACGTATCATATGATATGCAGAGTATTTTGTGCTTTTCACAGTTTTTACAGCACAACGATTCTGTTGTGATTTAACTATACTGTGTTTGTTGGAAATAGGGATGTTAGGTGCTGATGGAGAGCCTGAAAGTAAGACGAAAAGTCAGTGATGTCTTTGTTAGAGAAAGAGGAGGTGTTGGATACATTTGACAGGGGAGTGAGAATTGCTGCAGTTGTCTTGTGGTGTGAATGAAGTAATTTTACTTTTTATTGAAAAGCAATGAAGATGCCATCAAGGAAAGTATTAAGGCCATTGTTTCACTGACAGGGGGAGTGCACAACTGGATCCTCTCCAATTCTTTTTGAATGTGTGAGGATAAGGTACTGCTGCTGTAAGGCAAAATGACCAAGCGATACAACCACATATTCACAAATTGCAGAAAAAAATTGACACTGAAATTTCATATGTACTGTGTCACTGCCGATTTGTCACACAATTACAGTCCTTGGTAGTCGTACAGGTTAGAGCTTGTGACTTATAGTGTGAAGGTTGCTGGTTTGAGCCTTGTTATTTACTGTCTCTTTTTTACTTTTTTAACTTGCACATTTTGAATTTTTAAGGTCTATTGGTATTAGTTTTATTTTCCTTTATATTATTTTAATGCTTATTTGTGGTACAAATGTTTTTTTACAAATAATTTGAGAATAGTGTGCTAATTTATTTACTGTTACAGATTATAAAATACACACACATATATATGTGTGTGTGGAAGTGTAATTTCTGTAAATATAAATTTCACCACATGATGAAGCAGTAAGACTGCATTCATTGCTACACCATCAGTTGAGTGCACTAGTCCGTGGAGACACAGCACATTATGCATCATATGTTGAAAACAGGCAAATGTTGGAATGTCATCGATGTAATGTTTCCCTTTTATCATGTTTGTTGTTAGTGTTGTATTGTCACCTTGATAAATGTACACTCAGTCGAACAAAAATCCATCGGCCTCAAATTTTCTAAGTCCCGAACTGGAAGTCACGTGACGTACAGTTGCCATCATAATTTGAGTCGTTTTACTTTCCCTATATATGTGCATTCGTGGAGTTTCTCTGTCTTCCATTCATTACAATCAATCACACCGCGTATATATTAACCGAAAACAACAATACATTTGCTTAATTTCAAATTAAAACATTAATTCAAATACATTAACTTTCCCACGCGTGAGGCTAGCTAGCTAGCTTTGCTGCTAAGGATGGATGAGTCAACCAGACCCTAAGTTCTTATTGTCAGTAGGCGTAGCCCAAGCAGTTCAACGCGTGCTAGCAGTAGCCTTCAGAAATAAACTATGTTGGTTCGAGTCCCACTGTCGGCATATTTCTTTATGTAGCCCAAGCAGTTCAACGAGTGCTGGCAGTAGCCTTTGGAAACAAACTACATTGGTTCAAGTCCCACTGTCGGCATATTTCTTTATGTAGCCCAAGCAGTTCAACGAGTGCTAGCAGTAGCCTTCGGAAACAAACTACGTTGGTTCGAGTCCCACTGTCGGCATATTTCTTTATGTAGCCAAGGCAGTT
>Ga0123355_10016652_pt1 | contig 11597 bp, 6 predicted proteins | sample TergutEmb28metaG_3_FD_89872 | JGI IMG/M metagenome (GOLD analysis project Ga0123355, IMG submission 89872) | Embiratermes neotenicus P1 segment gut microbial communities from Petit-Saut dam, French Guiana - Emb289 P1 | ecosystem: Host-associated > Arthropoda: Insects > Digestive system > Gut ...
TAGTGAGGTAAATTCAGTCAGAAAACACAACTATAATTGTATGCTAGATGATGGTATTTATTAACAAGTAAATAACTACATGTTTCGGCCTATAGCGGCCATCTTCAGGTTATTACAATTTTGCTCAAAGTGTGTCATATATATATATATATATGTATATATGACACTCTTTGAGCAAAATTGTAATAACCATGAAGATGGCTGCTATAGGCCGAAACATGTAGTTATTTACTTGCTAATAAATACCATCATCTAGCATACAATTATAGTTGTGTTTTCTGACTGAATTTACCTCACTGTAAGTCTTTCACACACAACGGGGATGACACATCTCAGAATTATGTTACATGGAAGTAATAACAAATTTTATCATAATCTGCCAAAACATTCATAATACACTCTATTACACTGAGTGAGCTTTAAAGTTAACTATAAAGATTAAAACAGCTTAATTAATATTAATGTATAAAATATACTGCATGTAGTATCAGATGAAACCATTAAACCATACTTTAAAGCATACTGTGTTACTTGTATATTTGCTGCCAACAGATAAGTGCATGTTGAAAGGTGAAAGAATTACAATATACCACGTTTGGTGAGGACTGTCCAGACAGGCTTGGTACTGTTAATTGCAGGCAATTAAACAGATTATGAAATTAATGCTGGGTGTTTTTCAATGTTTACTCTTTCTTCCATAATTCACTTGAGAAACGTTAACTAAAACCTGCTGCTTCTTCTTGTTTGGAAATATGAGATTTATATTCCTTACTTGAAGCACGAAATCTTTCAATGTGAATAAAAATCCAACAGATGCAACAGTATGCAGATATTTATTTACTGCAAAGCTACTCTACATGTTTCAGGTGCCACAGCACCTAAAACATGTAGAGTAGCTTTGCAGTAAATAAATATTTGCATACTGTTGAATCTGTTGGATTTTTATTCAAATTGAATTATGATGCACGGAACCACGAGCTTAAAATTCAAGAAATCTTTGTTGATTAATGTTATCTGATAGGCACATATGGATGAATCTAAGTCCCAAGCTGTCCACATTTTCTTCATCCTGAGAGCTGTGTGACATAGCAACAGTTCTGCGTTCACACATCCAGCATGTATCTGGGTCAATCACAAATGTATGCCATGAAGTTACTGCCTACACAGGAGATACATACCGACAATTACCAGTCAGTCCACACCTGGACAACACTGCCAATATCTCCTGTGAGATATATCACAAAAGTTTGCTGATGTAACACAGACTGTAACTTAAGTTGTTGTTCTATATGGGTAGCCTGATTAGTTTCACTAAGTTGAGGAAGACAATAAGCAGAATCAAAATTTGTCTCAGAGCAGAGTGCTGAAAAAACCTAAGAGATGGGACAAACAATCTACTGAAGGCACTTGTACAATACAAATGTTCATAATATATAGTGTCCTCAACAAATTACTCAGATAATCTAATCATGGAAGATGGGATGGTCAAACATAGACACAAATGTAGGAGGTGAAAGTTGTATAAAAAATTTTGGTCAGACAACCCCAATAGTCAATTTGTAAGACCTAGATATAGATTGGAGAATAATATTAGAATGGTTTCCAAATGAAGGTGATTAGAGGGTGTGAGTTTTTGTTGTCTGATTCATTCCAGTGGTAGGCCATAATGAATGTGGCATGATAGGAAAACTTTATGTTTGACAAAAGGTAGAGAAAGACTTGGCTGGCCAAGTGACCACTTGCTTCTAAAGCAGGGTTCTGCTCTAATGGAAACAGCATGGTTGCCTCCTGAGAAACATGACTAGGAAATATTTGAATGGTATTCACATACTGACTCCAGAAATAAAGGATAATTACCACCAGGCACTGTAACTAAGAGATGCTCAAGCCAGGAATGGTATGTATATTCTGTGCCAGTAGGCTGGACAGGAAGGGGAATAAAAATGAGTATAAAGAGACAAGAAGAGAAACAAGAAAATACAGAGAATATGAAAAAATATGAAGGCAAGAAAGAAAGAAGGAAAATAATTGGGGAAAAAAGACAGAATCAAGGAACATGAGAACAAAAAAACAAGATCAGAACACAAAAGACCCAATGTTTCCTTGCATCATGTTCCTAAGACTGATTATCATCACCTATGTTTGTGCAGCTGGATTCTTTGCAGCACAAACATCTGCTATGTGACAAAGGGAGGTGCATTTCATTTCCTGGAGGATGTCAGCAAACTGTCAGAACAGAACGTTTACCCTGTGAAGTAAGAGTACATTTGCAATTACTCTACAATGTTCATAACTGATTGGAGGAAGTCTAACTGTCCTGACTCTGAAGAACAATATTTAGAAATTCACCACTACTTTCCTGTATTATGTGGGCTTTTTAACAAACATGTGGGTGTATTTATGGCCTCTGCCAACCTGCAGTGGGGAAGTTACAAAGCCTTACTTTAGATGGAAGAGTACACATGGTAGGATTATCATGTTGCCTCGATGATAGGATGACAAGGTGACTAACAGCAGGAACTCAAGACTTAAAATGGGATTTACATTAAAATGTAAGCAAGTATGTTTCATAACCACAAAGTGTACACAATACCAGCAGTAACGACAGACAGAACAATCTGCACTGGATAAACTGACATTTCTTCCAGAGAGAATCAACATATGACAAAGACTTCTCCATTTGTTGATACATTCTAACAAGTATTACTGAAGTTCCTATGTGCCATTTATGCCTATAATCTTTAACCACTGGATCCCACCATAGTTTCTGTTGTTTCTTCAGTGGTTGTTTATTTGTTTTCAATGCGTCTGTTGGAGTCTCGATTGTCGTACTCTCATACAGGAGTAAAAATAAAATCTACAGAACCAAAATAAATTATTCACTCCCGCAGGAGTTCAGCAATTCAGACCAGTCTTCGTTTAATGAAGAAATGTAAATTCTTGAAAACACCAGTACAAATACATACATTCATACATACATACACACACACACACACACACACACACACATATATATATATATACACACACACACATACACATACATACACACAAACATATATACATAATATATATATATATACACACATACACACATACGTACATACAAACACACATACATACATATATACATACATAATACATACATACATACACACATACATACATACATACACACATACATACATACATACATACATACATACATACATATATACATACATATGTACAAAGGTCCTAGGAAATCTTGTAAAGTTGGAATTAAATAAATTAGACATAACAACAGTAACAAGTTCATATATTTTTTCATTGATAATATTTGTTGATAGAAATCCATATCACTTCAAGACTAAGTCCTCTATATGTAGGATGCATGAGACAAAAAATCACTACAATACCATAAGTGATATTTTCTTCAATTCAAATTGTTACCTATTCCTCATTAAAAATATTCAATAAATTACCACTAAACATGTCAAAACTTCATGGAGGTTCAGTTACTTTGAAGTCTATGTGTTAAGGAAAGTCCTTGTAAAGAATTATTCCTGCTCAACAGATGAGTTTTTATCTATTAATTGTGATGTTAATAGCAATTAACTGTTTTTAACTATGCCTTTTATTTTTTAACTAAATTATACTTTCACAGTGTATACAGCAATGGAATGTATATTGTACTGCAAAATCTTAAGTTACACAGATTTTGTATTGATAATTGTACTTTGTTATACATTTGGCTGTTTTTGTGGTAATAGTTTGTGCCTTGTGTTGTTCAACTTTATGATATTTGTAAATGTCCGTTACTAGAATGCCTGTGCATTTGCACGTGTGTGTGTGTGGTGTGTGTCTTTGTTTTAATTTCATCAATCCTTAGAGCACATTGGCATAGGATATAAAGCATGACATCAAAATAACTTGGATTGAAGACAGTCGTCACACAATAAACCAGTTTCATATGAGCACAAATATGGTCAAAAACCTCATACATAAAAAGTATAAAATATTAATAAAACAGTAAAAATCTTGTATGAAACATTAACAGAAATCATAACTAATTATTACAAATTAAAAGACCCCCCCATGAGGCCTCATATAAAATGCATAACTAAGAGTTCATATATCCTTAAATTCAATAGAAGGCTTTGTCATTTAAAAGCTTCTTCAAATTTGATATAAACCATTTTTTCCTAAGAAATGACTCAGCAATATAATAAGGCAAATTGTTGAAGATTTTTATGCTATCATAGTATGCTGCTCTCTGGCATATTGTAGGGGTGGTTGACAGTTTATGCAACTGTACTTTATTGCTTGTATTACAAACATGAACTGTAAAATTAAATGTATAATTTCCCACATTCTATGACACGGACCTCACCAGGGATAGTATGTGTTGCAAAGACAAGGTTAGTAATTCTAAGCTCAGAAATACAAGTTCACAAGGTGTTCTAGAGCTCGAACCAGTCACGATCCCATTATCCTTTTCTGTTGTGGGAAGAATGTTTATTATCTATTGAGTTCCCCCAAAATATAATGCAACATTTAATTGTAGCATGAAAGTATGTAAAAAAAGTCATTGTGATAGTGGACATGTTCCTGAAATGTACACAGATCTAAAACCAAAGCATACACTACTCACTTTATGTAGAGTTCTGTTAATATGGTTCCTCCAGCGTATAGGTTTATTTAATTCTAACCCTAGGAATTTGGTATTAGTAGATTCTTTTATTGAATCTTTTGATAGTTAATTAGAAATTTTTCATCTTTGTAATGTTTTGAGCTGAACTGGACTATGTTTGTCTTATCTATATTTAAAGTCAAACCATGTACTTCATTCATTCATTCATTCACTTTATTTTCCATATATCCACATACAGGTAAAGTACCAAAGATGTGGAAATTGTCAAAGTAATTGTATAAATATCTGTTAAAATACAGATGTCAAATGCTAAAATATAATTATAATACAATGGTGATATAGTTATTAACAATTATAAAATCAGAAAAATTACAATTAAGTTGTGTGAGTTGTTACTAGTATCGCACACTATTAAAAAGGTTAAAATAATTATAATTAAGATGTGTGTTGTTATCAGTATCATATACTATTAACAGGGTTAAAATAATGTATCAGTGAATCAGCCTCTTAAGGTTTATATTCTTCTGTCTTCCTTATATTCATAATATTCATTCACTGAGTAGAAATAATGATGATATAAGAACCTCTTTAATGTGGATTTAAAATATTTGTGATCATTAGTCAAAGCTTTAATATATTGAGGAAGGTGGTTAAAAACTTTTATACCTGATATATAAACTTTGTTATTGAATTTTGAAAAGTTAGCTATTGAACGGTGTAAATTATTGTTATTACTAGTTTTATATTTATGAATTTCATTATTTGTATCAAACCATTTGCTCATGCAGTCTGTGTAGTCCTAGCTTCTATATGTAACTCATTAATATCCTTAGCAGTGATTAATACACCTGTGTTGTCTGCTTATATTACAGGTTTAGCAGTGTAACATATTCCATATTAACATCAAACAGGACATTTGCCAAATGAAGGTTAAAAATTGGATAATCTGTGTCCAGGATTGAGGGAAATGTAACGATGTCGTTGAGAAGGCCATAACTTTCAACCAGTAAAAAGGAAGTTCAGTGCCTGAAGAAGAAGACATATTCCACATGGGAGATCATTTATATAAATTAAGAACAACAATGGCCCCAAGATTAAAATCTGGGGAACTCCACTGACTACAGCTTCCCAACTGGAAGAGCTTTCTTTTCCCACATTTTGTGTAGATGTATGAACTTTTTTGTTTCATGTTTGTGAGATATGACTTAAACCTGTAACACCATGTTCCTCCAAGTCCATTGTGGAATAATTACATGGTTAACACAGTACATCACAAAAAATGCCTACTATCTGCTGCCAGTAATTTAGTGAGTTAAGCACAATATCCATTAAAGTACAGACAGCATTTTCAGTGTTAGTTCCTTTTCTGAATCCAGACTACTCTAGAGCTACAATTTTGTTGCATTGCAAATGTTGGTTTAATCTATTAAACATCAATGTTTCCAGAACTTTTGACAATGAGAGTAATAGTCATACTGGTCTATATTTAAATTGGTTTTATCTCATTTTTTATAGCTACATTTTACTACTGCACATTTACACCTGTCTGTATAAATTCCAGAAGTTAGTGAAGAATTAAATACATAAGTAAAACGCTGGCTTTTGAGATTTACACAATGTATTAATATTTTATGGGAAAGATCTACCCTGAAATGGTGGTGTCTTGTGAGCATCATATAGTCTAGATAAATTTTATCAGTCAGTGTCCTAATGATTATGGTTCTTTGTTTCTTACTTGACTATTGATAGCTATAAGATCTCATTTAATGTGTAACTTAACTTATTATTAACATTCATTACCTTCTTGTCTGTCTTACTGGTATTTTACTTATTAATTGTGTTATGACAATTGCACTACACACTTTTATGTATTATTGTGAGTTTCCATACCTGTAAAGATCCAAAGGAAGGCGAATAAATATGATATGATATAACAAAACTTCAGATTCTGTAAAGTGTCAGAAAGTTTTTCACCCTTACTTCTTAGAATGGACACAGCTGTAATGAATTAAAGTAGAGAATATACAGGCAGTCCTGGCTGGCTGACATCACCTACAGTTATGTGTCTGGATGAACATTTTGCATCAATCCATCAAACTTGTTATTGGAGGAACCCTGATAGCGTGCCTTTTGTAACAGCTGCTAGATTGCTTCAAATATCACTCACCTGTACTCAGTAACTCTCTACTGGTGCCACAAACAAAGGTCCAAAACCATGTAAGAAGTGACCAGAAGATGCAAAGTCATAGCACCAAGGGTGAGGCCGTCTAGCTTGTTCTTGCATCTTGGTTTCCTGTCACACATAGACTCTATTTCCTACCTTGTCAAGCACATTTTGTGGCTGTTTATTGGTATAATCACTGCCATCAACTTCACTGACTGTATCTGAAATAAATGGGGAAAATGAGAAACAAATGTACAGCTATTTATTAAGGAATGGGAAGCAGAACACCTGTGCAACATAAGCATTAATGCCATTACAGGCCATACCTACTTAATACTTGCAAATGTTCCTAGCTAATCAGGTCTAACAAGTAGTTCATCTTGAAAAGATGATTATTGTTCACACAGTCAAAAAAATAAAAAAAATTCAACCCCCTCCCCCCCCCCACACGCATAAAATTGTGAAGGTTCATTGTTATGTCCACAACAGTGGACCCTTGAATCCAGCTCAAACACTTCCAGCATATTTTTCTAAGATTAATTTTAATACAATTTTTCCATCTGTGCTTGGTGTCCCAAGTCAGTGCTGCTGCTACTGCTACTGATAATGATGACGATGACGACGGGAAAAAAAAACAACGACGACGACGACAACGACAACAACAACGACGACGACAACAACTATGACGACAACAACAACAACAACAACAACAACGACGATGACATTCACTATACATATTTATAACGTGGACCTAATGATATTCATACAGTGTATTGTACGGAAATTTTGTGTGGTGTTGGATCTCTTAAACATGAAAATTGTGTTAAGGAAACTTGTTTGCCTACTGTAAAGTGACAGCATGGGCACTACCCAGAGTATGTGTTTGGTTGCTGCTCTGACAACAGGTAGTTAATGAACCACTGGATTTGGACGTTTGAAATCTGGTGTGGCAGCAAACTGCAAACAGACTGTACATCACATGTGACATACGCATGTTCAAAATTATAGACTTTGTAATGATAAAGTAATATTTGAAGGATGTAATAAGCTTTAATCTGTACTAGCAGAAACAGACTAGCAAAGTGCACTAATGTTAATTTATAACAGACAACATACTGTAACATGTGTCATAAGTTCTGCCAAAAACTTCCTGGTAAATCCATCACAATCTACTGATCTATGTGACAAGGAAGCATTGTGTTCTTTTGGCAGCATAACATGAGTTTAGAATATTAATTAGGATCATATAAGCTTCATGCTTTGCCATTTAGACATGTGTCAAGCTGCCAAGCACCTGCTGTTTCCATCTCACTTCTCCGACACGGCATTCTTCTGCAAGGTACAGTGGCATATGACAGTTCTTGTCCACCCCAGAGATAAACCTGTTCACCGAACAAACTCGTCTCACCTCACTTGTTGCTCCCCACCTGGTGGCATGTCACTGGTCCTGTTAACAAGATATATTAATATCAGTGGAAAACCACTTTAAAATGAATCAAGGAAATTAAATACTGTACTCACTGAATTATAAGCTTACAAACAGTTATGGATGCAGTGAAATATTTTTAGGTTATCAGCAATGACACAGTGACTCATGTAATTTCTTATAATGACAAGGCTCCATAGTGTAGGGTCTTCCTTTATCAGCTCACACAGCCAATGAGTTGATCAAGAAATGTACTGTTATTATGGAAATTGCAGGATCCATACAAGAGCCCAGCACCTTACTCCTATCCTGCATCTGCTACATCCAATCCACATACACAAACACTATTAGTTTAATGTCCTGATTAATATTATTTCTTTTTCATGCCTAAGTACTTGAAACAGTGTTTTTCTTCAGATTTTCCATTTTTCATCTCTCTCAGGCATGTTGCACATCACAGCCATCCCACTCCTTGATGTAATCACCCTAACATTTAGCAGGTGAGGAGTATAACTCATGAACATCTTCATTATATAATTTTCTCAATACCCCTGTTACTTTCCCTTCCCTACATCCAAATATGCTCCTTATTACTTTGTTCTCAAACATGCTTTTAATTCAGACAGATCACATTTCTTCTTCGTAAATAGAATGTTGCATTATGTCTGGGGGACAAGAACTTACTTGGGTATTTTCTGTTGCTGCTTTTCAATTAGTTAGCTGCCAGCTTTTGGACACTAAATAGTCCAGATATGTGAAGACCGTTCTTCCTGCCATAAAATAAACAAACTATGGCATTCAGAACACACTCTTTTCTAAGTGACTTTGCCTTTAGACCAGCTAGTTGCTATGACAGCATGAGATAATACTCTTAATTCATAATTATGATTATTAAATTATTAGAAAAACTAAAAAAAAGTAGACCGGCAATATAAATATGAGAACTTATGCACAGACACAAAAAAATTCTGATTATTAGGAAAGGGTGAAGAAACATCGATAATTCCCTCTTCAATCCAACACTCAAACCATTTAAGTTTATTTAACACATGAAACCTTCTGTTGACCACATAACGTTCCACTCTCAGATATGTTCTCGTGACAAAATGTTAATTAATCATTTAGCAGGCTGTATGTACCCTATTCCTGTGCCATTTCAAACCTGCAGTAGTGGTAAGGGCACAGACATGAGGATAGGTATAGCTCTACCCATACTCAGCTCTGGCTCTAGAAGAAAGTTTGTGGTCTGTGCCACACCCCATTCACTTATCCTCGGGAAAGAGACCTGGTATACATTGCAAAGTTCCTTGAAAAGTCTGGTAAATTTTATTATTCAACAAGGTGCTACATGCAGAATATTCTACAGTGCATACAGGATCATGTCAAATTTTCAAGACAGTTTTCCAGACTACTTGGTACAAGCTAATGTTTTATATGGTTAATCTTATCTCCTTACTCAGCTCACAGTTTGTACATCACCTATTGCGTCGTAGTCATACCAGGTCTGAGGCTAGTCACATCCTGCCACTGTCAATGTGAAATTGCCAAGAAGAAGGTGCTGCTACTGGTGTTGGTAGCCACTGACAACTCAGAATATTATGAATATTGGTCTTCTGGGTTTAAGAACCTGACACACTTACATCACACATTGCAGAGCATCTGCAACAGAATACCACAAGTGTCAAGCAAGGCTACATTTTTACATCAGTTTAATGTTGACTCTCCAATAAAGTACTTGACAATGCTGTGTAGATTGTTTGGGTTACATTGTATCGAAAAAGATGTTAATCATGAACTGTGTATGTGTAAAGATATATGATGTGGCAGCAAAGAAAATGTAGTAGCTTAAAGGGTCATGAAGGAAAAAGGGGTGGAGCTGTAGGTCCAACCATTTCTTACTTTACTACTAGATGGGGCGAGTGGTCATCTTCATGCATCAGCCACTTATTCCCCCCCCCGGGGAAAATTCCTCTTTAGTCAATATAGGGAAGGCTGAGCAGACATCAGAGCTGGTCTGCAAAGTTTGACATGGAAATAAAACTATTGTCTCACTCAGGAATCAAACCAAGATTCCTCAGATGTCCAGCCTGTAGTCTAGTCATTATACTGACTGAGCTATATAGTTCATGACAGTTACGGTCTATCTAAAAAGATGTGGGCAGTCCAGGGCAACTGTTAAGGCTAGCTGGATACTGCAAGAGAAGCAGCCAGATGTAACCAATTGCCACTGATCTCACGGTATCACAGATGTCTGTGCCATGTTTACACCTACATTCTGTGATGCTTAGACATGGAAGTAACTCTGCCTATATTGGCAAAGCTCAGTAGCTGGACCTAGATGGAAATGGTTTGGAACACATTTGGCAAACCCACAAAAGAGGACTGCAAAAGCCATATGCAAAATCATCAGACTTAGACAAAATAATGTGAAAAGACAGAGAAAAGTGATTATCAGTTGCTTACTGTGAAATAAGAGCTAGATGTGGGAAAAAGATAAACAGATTATAAAACCGTACATACAGTTTCTAAAAGCATTCTTCGTACTACTTCATTTTCATGTTCATTTATTGCAGTTTCAACTTTACTGTTACAAAATGAAGCTAAATGTGTAGATTATGTGGATTAGGATTACGGAATGAAGCTAAATGATTAACAGAAATCAATGTGGAAAGTATTCATAATATTTTCTAGGGCGCTGTACCAGCATCTTCACTTCCCTGGACAGACTGAAGAAAACCAAAAGAAACCTGACTCAAAATAACCAGTCTCTGTTTCAGTATTCATGTCTAAGGGCCTTAAAATAAGGGACAGAAGTTATAACTAGTAAACTATATAGTTCTCTTCCTGACACACCTATTTGTGACAAAGAGATAATTATTTTATTAATAAATCCATCTATTTTTAACCAAACAATACATGCTATATGAGTTGGTGTTTTTACACTTCTTTTAAGCTATATTTTCTGCATACCTTTATATTTTTGTACAAATGAAAGACACAATATACAGCTGTACATTAACAAACATGACAACCACTTATAGCTTACCTAAATTGCTGTTGTGAATTTCCCAGCCAAAAATATTTCCAGCTCCTGCCCTACAAACTTAAGATTAATTTTAATATTAAATTCCAGTCTATGCCTAGGGCTGGCAAGCATCACTTCCTCTCAGTACTTCAAGCCAAATTTTTAGTTCTAACCTCAATCTATGTATTTAAAATAACAACACATAATAAACTAATACGCACATAATAAACCTACGCACAAAGATAGCCAAATGCAGCGCAAACATTCACTTCAACCACCAATGCCTAAAATACAACGTAACACCCAAATACGCACAGATAAAGATCCCAAACACGTCCCCGGCATCCCA